>ERZ827156.626-NODE-626-length-49256-cov-38.041483_pt1 | contig 49256 bp, 39 predicted proteins | sample MGYA00519919_ERZ827156 | MGnify/ENA primary metagenome ERZ827156 (study PRJEB31778, sample SAMEA3449269) | human gut metagenome | biome: human gut; feature: human-associated habitat; material: faeces | place: United Kingdom | collected 2010/2012 ... | reverse complement strand
GAGGCAGCGCGCCGCGAACGCGAAGAAGCTGAGCGCCGTGCTGCCGCTGAACGTGCGGCCGAAGCCAAGCGTCTTGCTGAGGAAGCCAAGGCTCGTGAAGAGGCCGCTAAGAAGTCGGCCGACGAGGCTGCGCTTAAGGCTGCCCGCCGTGAAGCCGAAAAAGCCAAGCTCGACGCTGAAGTTGCGCAGGCTACGGCTGCCCGTATGGAAGCCGATGCCAAGCGTCGTGACGATGCTCGCCGGCAGGCCGAAGAAGAAGCCCGCCGCATCCGCGAAATGATGAGCCGCAAGGCCGGTGTTCTGACGGCTAAAAAGCCCGTTAAGGAAGAAAAACCCAAGCCCGAAGCGAAGCCCGCTCAGAAGACTGAAGACGGTCAGTCTCGTCAGAATGCGGGTGAGAAGAAGCAGCAGCCGCGCCGCAGCAACGCCACGCGCCCGGCCGCTGCGCCTGCCGCGGAAAAGAAGGGCCATGGCGACAAGAAGGGCAGCCGCAACAACGCTAACCGCAGCAACGGCGCCTGGGACGAGGAAAATCGGTCGCATCGCTCCATCAAGACGCGCGGCGATTCCGGCGACGAGTCGACTGGCTGGCGTACCGCCCGCGGCCGCCGCAGTCAGGATCGTCATCGTCAGAACGAGCCCGCGCCGCAGCCAGCAGACGCGCCTGACGGAAAAATTGGCGCCGGAAACGAAGCCGCGCCAGCCCGCCATGCGCCAGCCGAAGGGACGCTCACAGCGGCTGATAGAAGAGGAAGCGCGCCGGAGCGCCCCGCCCAAAACACGCGGCACACCCACGGGCAAGCGTCCATCCGCGCCGAAGCGGAAAACGACACGCAAACCGCGCAAGGGGCGCAAAAAGCGCAGCAGCACCTTCCTATGGCTGCTTGTCATGCTGATTTCGCTGACGTGCACGGCGGGGCTGCTGCTGCTTGCCGCGCCGCAGATGCTGGGCATGGAGCTGGCTGGGCTGCCGACACTGGCATTCGTCAACGGCAGCATCATCCGGTATGACGCAGAGCGAATCGCGAATTTCAATGAGGCGGTCGCGCTGGTCAACACCGACCGCATTTTCCCCGGCGTGACGATTGACGGCATCAACGTTGGCGGAATGACCCGCGCGGACGCCGAAAGCGCCTTGGGGCAGGGCGGCGTGGACAACAATAGCGTCCACCTGCATGTGGTGGCGGATGCGTACACCTACGACATCACGGGTTACGACGTGCCGCTCTACCGCAACGTGAGCGAGATGGCGGCAGTTGCCTATGCCGCTGGGCGCGGGAACACAACCGCCCTGCGCGGTTCGGGGCGGACGCCGCTGAGCGAGCGCGTCGCGACGATTCGTGCGATGCAGCAAAGCCCCGTGACGCTTCAGACGCAAATCACCTACGACCGCGATGCCGTGCGAAAAATCGCGGAGAATATCGCGGCGGATGTGACCTGCACGCCCGTCAACGCGACGGTGGAGTCCTTTGACCCGGCGACGAAGCAGTTCACCTTCAACAGCGACATCAGCGGCGCGTATCTGGATGCCAACAGCGTCTATCAGACGCTCACGGGCGTGCTGGACATGGGCAATTACACTGCGTCCCTGCGTTTGCAGTCGGACACGGTGCTGGCGGACGTGACAAAATCACAGATTGTGGGCAAGTTTGGGCGCATTTCCACCTACACGACGAAAACCACCAGCAATTCCAACCGCAACACGAACATCGACCTGTCCTGCCAAGCCATCAATGGCTATAAGGTTGCGCCGGGGGATACGTTCTCCTTCAATCAGGCGACGGGGCAGCGCACGGCGGCGAAGGGCTACAAGGAAGCAACAGCGATTTCCGGCGGGCAGAGCGTGCCGGAGGTGGGCGGCGGCGTATGCCAGACCAGCTCGACGCTCTTCAACGCCGTCGCGCGCGCAAATCTGGAAATCGTCTACCGCAGCCCGCACGCGTGGCCGAGTTCCTACGTCCAGAAGGGGATGGACGCGACGGTCAACTGGCCGAACCTGGACTTCAAGTTCAAGAACGATACCGAGTGGCCGATTTACATCGTCGCGAATTACTCCAAGCAGAAGTGCACCGTCGAAATTTACGGGATGCTCCTGCCCGACGGCGTGTCGATTGACCTGGAAAGCACCGTCACGCGCACGATTGACCCGCCGAGCGACACCAAGTACGTCCAGAACACGAAACTCGCCGCCGGCACGCAGCAGACGACCATCAAAAAGCGCACCGGCTACGTCGTCGAAACCTACCAAATCTGGTATCAGAACGGCAAGGAAGTTGACCGCAAGCTGCTCTGCACGTCAACGTATAAGGCGTATCAGGAAACGGTGGAGTACAACTAAAAAATCCGCCCGGTTATCTGCCAAACACAGATGTACCGGGCGGTTCTTTTTGCTTTTCGCGGAATCGCGAACAAACCATCGAATTCCGAATTCCCTTCAGTCTGTCGATGTGCTGACGGACTTGTTCCGCACGAACAGAATCAGCGACTGCTCGTCACTGTCGTAGATGGTCGTCGCGCGGAGCGCCGTGCGCAGGAACATGTCGGAGATGTACACTTCGCCGTTGTCCAGCCGGACGGCGCCGGATTCCATCGCAATTGCGCTGCCATCCACCATCACGGATAAACCGCTGTCCGTCTCGCGGATGACGGCCGTGTAGCCTGCCGCGGACAGCACCCACACGCCGCTTTCGCTGACATCCAGCTGCCAGTCGTCGATGCAGGCCGCCAGCTCACGCAGGGACATGACCGGACTGCCCACCGTGTTCACCCACAGGCTCGGACGGCGCGTGTAGCCCACGCCATCCTGCGTGACGGTCATCGTCAGCGCCTGTCCATTGCCGCCGCTGCCGAGGAAGATGCTGCCATTCGGGAGCAGCGTCAAGCCGTCCGGCGTATATACCGGCGCTTCGGTCGTCACCGTATCCACCGGGAAATCGCCGGACGCGCCCGGCAGAGGTAGATCATCCGCCGGAGATGCCGTTGGCGTGGCGCTCGGCGCGGGCGTTTCCGGCGCGGGGGTCGGGGTCGCCGTCGGCGGCACGGTCGGCGGGGAGTAAGGCACAACGTTCGGGTCTTCAAACAGGCGCGTCTGCGTCGCCTGACCCGCAATGCCGTCCACGGACAGCCCGTTCGCCTTCTGGAAGCGGCGGACGGCGGCGGTCGTCTTGCTGCCGTACGCGCCGTCAGCCTCGCCCTCTGCCAGATAGCCCAGCTCAATCAGCTTTTTCTGCACCTTCAGCACGCCTGAGCCGCGGTCTTGCCACTGCACGGTCTTGTAGCCCATGTTGGGCGTAATCGTGGGTTCGGGGATGGGCGAGGCAGTCGGCGTGGCGGTGGGCACGTCGGTCGCGGCGGGCGCGTTGGGAATCGGGGATGCCGTCACGTTCGGCGGCAGGGGCGTCGGGGTCGGGACATCCTGCGGCAGCGGCCCTTCCTGAACGGAGAAGGCGACGGTCAGCGCGACATACGCCAGAAGCGTTTTCAAAAAGTCCATGAGGAATGTTCCTCCTTGCATTCTAAATCAGTTTCTATTATACGACAAAATTCTGGTTTGCGCAACCTGATAGCGCGTTTTTTCCGTTTGCAGATTGTAAAAATTGCGGATTCGCGCTATAATGGCGGCAGGAAAAACTCATCAGCAGGAGGAATCAGCCATGAAAGAACCGATTTTGGTGATGATGGCGGCGGGCATGGGCAGCCGCTACGGGGGACTGAAGCAGCTGGATCCGGTCGGCCCGGACGGCGAGGTCATCCTCGATTACAGCCTGTACGATGCGTACCAGGCGGGCTTCCGCCGCGTCGTGTTCCTGATTAAGCACGAGATTGAAGATGCCTTCAAGGCGATGGTCGGTTCGCGCGTGCCGGCGGGGATGGAAGCAAACTACGCCTTCCAGCAATTAGATAAGCTGCCGGATGGCTTTTCCGTCCCGGAAGGGCGCGTGAAGCCGTGGGGCACGGGGCACGCGGTGCTGTGCTGCCGCGAATTCCTCGATGCGCCGTTCCTCGTCATCAACGCGGACGATTACTACGGCGCGGGCGCGTTCAAGCTGGCGTATGAGTACCTGCGGACGCTGCGGGGCAAGCGCGGCGAGTACTTCATGGTCGGCTACGCGCTGAAAAACACGCTGACGGAGAACGGCTATGTGTCGCGCGGCGTGTGCACGGTCAACGAGTTCGGCTTCCTGAAGGAGGTGCGCGAGCGCACGCACATTATCGCCAGCTGCGACGGCCCGCTGTTCACGGAGGATGGCGAAATGTACCGCCGCCTGCCGGACGATACGACCGTCAGCATGAACTGCTGGGGCTTTACGCCGGATTTTCTGGATGCGCTGGCGGAGGGCTTCGTGCCCTTCCTGAACGAGGCGATGGAGAACAACCCGATGAAGGCGGAGTATTACCTGCCGACCGCCGTCAGCCGCCAGCTTGACCGTCACCGGGCGACGGCGCGCGTGCTGACCTGCCCCGACCGCTGGTACGGCGTGACCTACCACGAGGACAGGGCAGTCGTCGCCAAGGCGATGCTGCGCAAGGCAGAGGAAGGCGAGTATCCGCGGCCGCTGTGGGGAAAATAATTTGCGCGGAGTGCTTGCATTTGCGGCGGGCGTGGTGTATAATCACAGCAGAGCAATGAACGGTTCTGACGCGGGAATTGCCCCTGGAAAGCGAGTGCGCGGCGGTGGAAGGCGCATGGGGAGCGGGCGCGTCATCCCGACCGGGAGCTGCGGCTAATCCCCGCCGGTTCGTCTCCGAGAGCGGACGCAAGAGAGAGGACAAGGGGGAACATCCGCCTTTGCCCTAAGCCGGGTGGTACCGCGAAGCAATGCAAGTCAGCAATGCCTTCGTCCCTGCAAAATCAGCAGAGGCGGAGGCTTTTTCTCATACTATTTCCAGATTCGCCTGTGCTATCTGCTTGCGCCTTTTCCCCGCTGTCGCCCGCTCATTCCACTTAGCGTAGCGCTGCTACGCTGCGTTTCATTCGCGTTAGCCAGCGAGAAAAATTCGCGGCGCATCTTAGCGCATTCTCATCAGGAAATAGTATCGCCTCGAATCATCAATCATCAATCATGGAGGGAAAAAATCATGGCCAAGGAAAAGAAACAGGAATTTGTCACCCACATCACCCCCCGCGACGAGGATTTCTCCCAGTGGTACACCGACGTTATCCTCAAGACGGAATTGTGCGACTACGCGCCCGTTCGCGGCTGCATGATCGTGCGACCCTACGGCTACGCGATTTGGGAGCGCATTCAGGCGGAAATGGACAAGCGCTTCAAGGAAACGGGTCATCAAAATGTGTATTTCCCGATGCTGATTCCGGAATCGCTGCTGCTGAAGGAGGCGGAGCATGTGGAAGGCTTCGCGCCGGAAGTGGCGTGGGTGACGCAGGGAGGCACGGAAAAATTGCAGGAGCGTCTGGCAGTGCGCCCGACCTCCGAAACCATCTTCTGCACGATGTACGCCAAGTGGGTGCAGACGTGGCGTGACCTGCCGATGAAGTACAACCAGTGGTGCTCCGTCATGCGCTGGGAGAAGGCGACCCGCCCGTTCCTGCGCACGAGCGAATTCCTCTGGCAGGAGGGTCACACCATCCACGCGACCGCCGAGGAAGCGCAGGAAGAAACGATGCAGATGCTGCACGTCTATCAGGAAGTGGCGGAAAACGTGATGGCGCTGCCGGTGTATGTCGGGCAGAAGTCGGAAAAGGAAAAGTTCGCTGGTGCGCGCGCGACGTACTCCATGGAAGCCATGATGCAGGACGGCAAGGCGCTGCAGGCAGGCACGAGCCACAACTTCGGCACGAATTTCGCCGAGGCGTACGGCATTCAGTTCCAGAACAAGGAAGGCAAGCTGACTTACGCCGAGGAAACGAGCTGGGGCGTATCGACCCGCCTGATTGGCGCGATTATCATGACCCACGGCGATGAGCGCGGCCTGCGCCTGCCCCCGCGCGTTGCCCCGATTCAGGCGGTCATCCTGCCGATTGCGGCGCACAAGCCGGGCGTGATGGAGGCGTGCGAGAAGCTGTTTGAGGAATTGAAGGCGGCGGACATTCGCGTCAAGCTCGACGACCGCGACACGGTCTCCGCAGGCTACAAGTTCAACGACTGGGAGATGAAGGGCGTGCCGGTGCGCCTGGAAGTTGGCCCGCGCGACCTCGAAAACGGCGTTGTGACCGTGTTCCGCCGCGACCTGTGCGAAAAGGTGACGCTGCCGCTGGAAAATCTGGCGGACGAATTGAAGGCGCTGCTGGACGACATTCAGCAGACGCTCTTTGACCAGGCGAAGAAGTTCCGCGACGAAAAGACCCACGTCGTCCACAACATGGAGGAGCTGGGCGCTGCCGTCGAAAATGGCTTCGCGAAGGCCATGTGGTGCGGCGAACGCGCGTGCGAGGACGAAATCAAGGAGAAATTCAACGCCTCCTCCCGCAATATGCCCTTTGACCAGGAAAAGGAATGGTTCGGCGACACCTGCGTCTGCTGCGGCAAAAAGGCGAAGAAGGTCATGTATTTCGCGAAAGCGTACTAATTTTCCCAGCAAATTGCCTGAAATTTTCCCGAAAGGCACGAATTAACCATTTACAAACGGAAAAAAATCTGATACAATAATGGATGGGTCTGCGAACCGTTTGCGCGGACGACCGAAGACTCCGACGGCGTACTGCGTGAACAGGCGATTGCCCACGGGCATTGCCCGAAATAAAAATTTGGAGGATGAAATTCCATGACCAAGAGCGAAATCATTGCCACCTACGCCCAGCATGAAGGCGACACCGGTTCTCCCGAAGTGCAGATTGCCCTGCTGACCGACCGCATCAACCACCTGAACGAGCACCTGAAGACCAACCGCAACGACCACCACTCCAACCGTGGTCTGCTGCTGATGGTCGGCCGTCGCCGTGGTCTGCTGGAGTACCTGAAGAAGACCGACATCGAGCGTTATCGTGCGCTGATCGCTAAGCTGAACCTGCGTAAGTAATTATCGCAGAACTCGGCGGCTTTGCGCGCAAGAGCCGCCGTCTGGAGACACGCGGCAGGGGAGAATCCCCCTGTGCATTCCTCCTCACGGCGGCTTTTTGCGGCAAGGCGGCGCAGAACATGGCAGGGTCTGGAGATGTTATCCCTTGAAAATCCCGAATCGCCTGATTCAGGGGGTTTTCATATGATAGCATCTCCGGGCGGTTCAGGAAGGCAGCCATCCGCCTTCCTACGACTGAGTATAAGGAGATTCTCAATGGAAAGCAAAAAGTACAGCATGGATCTGGCGGGCCGCGAGCTGACGCTGGAATTCGGCAAATACTGCGAACAGGCGGCTGGCTCCGTCTGGGTGCATCTGGGCGATACCGTCGTGATGGTGAACGCGACGATGGCGCCGACCCCCCGTCCCGGCGTGGACTTCTTCCCGCTGGCTGTGGACGTGGAGGAAAAGCAGTACTCCGTGGGCAAGATTCCCGGCGGCTTCATCAAGCGTGAAGGCCGTCCGACCGAAAAGGCGACCCTGACCTGCCGCCTGATCGACCGCCCGCTGCGCCCCCTGTTCAACAAGGGAATGCGCAACGATGTGCAGGTTGTTGTGACCGTGCTGAGCGTTGAGCAGGATGTGCCGCCGGAAATCCCCGCGATGATCGGTTCGTCCATCGCGCTGGCGGTCAGCGAAATTCCGTGGAACGGCCCGACGGGCGCGGTGGTTGTCGGCCGCGTGGACGGGCAGTACGTCATCAACCCTGATGAAGAGCAGCGCGCAAAGAGCGATATGCACGTTTACCTCGCCGGCACGAAGGACGCCATCATGATGGTGGAAGCGGGCGCGAACGAGGTCAGCGAAACGGCGATGCTCGACGCCATCATGTTCGGCCACGAGTACATCAAGAAGCTCGTCGAGTTCCAGGACAAGATTGTGGCGGAAATCGGCAAGGAAAAGGTCGAAGTGCCGCTGAACGTGACTGGCGACGACGTGAAGCAGGCCGTGCGTGAATTCGCCTACGACAAGTGCGTGTGGGTGTTTGACACCTTCAACCGTCAGGAGCGTCAGGCGCGTGAAGCGCAGGTCAAGCAGGAAACCATCGAAGCGCTGGCGGAGCAGTTCCCGGAGCGCGAAGCCGAAATCGCAGATGCGCTGTACTACCTGAACAAGGAAGTCATGCGCAAGAAGATTATCGAGCAGGGCATTCGTCCCGACGGCCGCGGCGTGACGGAAATCCGCCCGATTTGGTGCGAAGTGGGCGTGCTGCCGCGCGTGCATGGCTCTGCCGTGTTCACCCGTGGTCAGACGCAGGCGCTGACCGTGACCACGCTGGGCTCTACCAGCGAAGGTCAGGTGCTGGACGGCCTGTCCAGCGAGGACTTCAAGCGCTACATCCACCACTACAACATGCCGCCGTACGCCACGGGCGAAGCGGGCCGCCTCAAGAGCCCCGGCCGCCGCGAAATCGGCCACGGCGCACTGGCGGAGCGCGCACTGCTGCCCGTCATCCCCTCTGAGGAAGAGTTCCCCTACGCAATGCGCCTGGTGAGCGAAATCCTGTCCTCCAACGGCTCGTCCTCCATGGCGTCCGTGTGCGGTTCCACCCTGTCCCTGATGGACGCGGGCGTGCCGATTCACGCGCCGGTCGCGGGCGTTGCGATGGGCTTGATTAAGGACGTGGAGTCCGGCAAGGTGGCTGTCCTGACCGACATTCAGGGCCTGGAAGACTTCCTGGGCGACATGGACTTCAAGGTCGCCGGTTCCATGAACGGTATCACCGCCATCCAGATGGACATCAAGATTGCGGGCATTGACCGCACGATTCTCGAAACCGCGCTGGCGCAGGCGCTCAAGGGTCGCCTGTTCATCCTCGAAAAGATGCTCAGCTGCATCGGCGAGCCGCGCAAGGAACTGAGCAAGTACGCGCCCAAGATTGTCCGCTTCACCATCAATCCGGAGAAGATTCGCGAGGTTATCGGACCCGGCGGCAAGATGATCAACAAGATTATTGCCGAAACCGGCGTGAAGATTGACATCGAGGACGACGGCCGCGTGTTCATCTCCACCCCCGACGCGGAAGCAGCCGAAAAGGCGCGCCGCATCATCGAGGGCATCGCGAAGGACATCGAGGTTGGCGAGGTGTACACGGGCAAGGTCGTGCGCATCATGAACTTCGGCGCGTTTGTCGAGCTGCTGCCCGGCAAGGACGGCATGATTCACATCTCCAAGCTGGCGAACCACCGCGTGGAGAAGGTTGAGGACGTCGTGAAGATTGGCGACACGCTGGAAGTGAAGGTCGCGGAAATCGACGCGCAGGGTCGTGTGAACCTCGTGCGCAACGACATCACCTACGACAACACCGCCGCGGCTGCCCCGCGTCGTGCGGAAGGCTTCCGCGCGCGTCCTCCGCGTCGGGATGGTCGGAACTAATCGCGTTTCCGACAACCTTTCGGTGGTTGATTGCTGATTTGGTTGAATTTTCTGCATAAAAGGTCGCTTTTGTTGCAGGGAGACGCGCCTGCGGGCGCGCAAGGGGGCTTTCCGATCGCCCCCTTGACCCCTTCGGCGATCGCCACTTGCATAGTAGGTCGTAACTGGAACATTAGAAAACTGGATTATCATAGAAATTCGCAAAAGTCCCTGCGATTGCACCGGGCTTTTGCGAATTTTCTGCTTTTTCGGGGGAAAATTGCGAAACGATGCCGCCATGCATCAGAAAGGAATCAAATGGATAGCATACTGAAAAACGTAGCGGGAGCTGATGAATGTATGCGTGATGAATGGGTGCTGCCCAATGGCCTGCGTGTGCTGGGGGAACGCCTGCCGCATCTGCGGTCGGTGTCTATCGGCGCGTGGATGCATGTGGGTTCGATGATGGAAACGCCGGAAGAAAACGGCCTCTCCCACTTCATTGAGCACATGATTTTCAAGGGAACGACGAAGCGCACCGTCCGGCAGATTGCTGAGGAAATGGACGCGGTTGGCGGGCAGCTGAACGCCTTCACGGGCAAGGACTGCACCTGCTGCTACGCCAAGGTCATCGACGAGGACATCGAACTCGCCATCGACATCATCGCCGACATGGTGATGAACGCGACGATGGACGAGAAGGAGCTGAACAAGGAACGCGGCGTTGTGCTGGAAGAAATCTCGATGGACGAGGATTCGCCCGAAGATTTGGTGCATGACCTGCTGGCAAAGGCGCAGTTTGGCACGCAGTCGCTGGGGCAGCCGATTCTGGGGCCGGCGGAACAGGTCGCGGCGTACATCCGCGCCAACTTGATGGACTACAAGAACAAGCACTACCTGCCGAGAGAAACGGTGGTGGCGCTGGCGGGCAATTATGAACCCGCGCAGGTGCAGGCGCTGATGGAAAAATACTTCGGCACTTGGCGGGGCGGCGAAAGCGCACTCGTTGTGCCGAAACAGCAGGTTTTGACCGGACGGCGCGTTGTAAAGGAAAAGGACACCGAGCAGCTGCACATCTGCCTTGGCTATCCGGGATTCGCGTACGGCACGGACGACGTGTATGCCGTCGCGGTGATGAACAACGTGCTGGGCGGCGCGATGTCCTCCCGGCTGTTCCAGCGCATCCGCGAAGAGTTGGGCATGGCGTACTCCATCTACACCTACCCGAACTCGTATCAGGGCATCGGCACATACGGCATTTACGCCGGCATCAGCCCGAAAAACGGCGATAAGGTGCTGGAGGAAATCGACAGCGAACTCAAGCGTTTCCTGAAGGACGGCATGACGGACAAGGAGTTCCGCGACAGCAAAACGCAGCTTCGGTCGGGCTATTTGATGGGGTTGGAAAGCTCCGGCAGCCGGATGCAGGCGATGGGACGCTCGACGCTGCTCAACGGCCATCCCACTGACCACCAAAAGACGATTGCCGCCATCGAAGCCGTGACGCCGGAAATGGTGATGGACGTGGCACACAAGGTGCTGACTGCCGAACCGTGCCTGGCGGTGGCGGGCAAGGGCGCGGAAAAATATGCGGAGTAAATAAAGAAACATGAACGAACGGATTATCGCGCTGGACATCGGCGACGCGCGCATCGGCGTGGCGGTTTCGGACGCGTCGCGCCTGATTGCCACGCCCATCGACACCATCTACCGCGTCGGTTACGGGCCGGACGTACGCAAGGTGGTGGAAATCTGCCAGCGCTACGACACGACGCAGGTGCTTTCCGGCTGGCCGCTGAATATGGACGGCACGGCAGGCTTCCAGTCCGAAAAGGTCAAAGCGTTTTGCGAACAGCTGGAAAAAGCGGGGCTTTCGGTCGTCTATCAGGATGAACGCCTGACGACCGTGACCGCGACGAACGCGCTCATCGAGGGCAACATGCACCGGGCGGAGCGCAAGCACAATGTGGACAAGGTAGCGGCGGCGGTGATTTTGCAGCAGTATCTGGACACCTGCCGCAACCAGCAGCAACAGGAGGCAGCGAAAATGGAAGAACAGGACAACATCATTGAACTGATTGACGACGAGACGGGTGCGCCGATTCGCTTCCAGCATCTGGCGACGATCGAGCATGAGGGTGAACTGTACATTGCGCTCTCTGAGGCGGATGCGCCGGAGGACGGGCAGTGCGAGGTGTTCATCATGCAGGTGGCGCAGGAAGAAGACGGCACGGAAAGCTATATTCAGGTGGAAGATGAGGCCGTTCAGCAGGCGGTGTTCGACAAGTTTCTCCAGCTGGTGAACGAGGGCAGCGGCGATGACGAATAACGACGAGGGCAGCAAACTGGAAGAAATGGGCGAACCGCTGATTGAGCTGACCGCCCCTGACGGCACGGTGATGCGCTTCCGCTTCGGCGCGGTGATTCCGCTGGACGACATCGAATATGCCGTGCTGCTGGAGATGGAGGACAACCCCGACGGCGAGGAGCAGGTGCTGGTGACGCGCATCGAGCCGACGGACGACGGCGGCATGACATTCGTGGTCGAGGAGAATCCGCAGAAGGTGGAGCAGGTGTTTAACAGCTACGTCAACCTGCGCACGCAGGAGGGCTTGACGGGGTTGACGGACGCGGAGGGATAATACGATTTCCAGATTCACCTGCGCCATCTGCTTGCGCCTTTTCCATTCTGGCGTCCGTTCATTCCACTTAGCGTAGCGCTGCTACGCTGCGTTTCATTCACGTTAGCCAGAATGAAAAATTCGCGGCGCATCTTGGCGCATTCTTATCTGGAAATAGTATAACACTGCGCGAAAGGAGGGCATCCGCCCATGAAAAAAGGAAAAAAGCGACTGCTTCTGGGATGGATTTGCCTGCTTCTTTCGTTGTGTATGGTGACGGTCGCATCCGCCGAAACGGACGGCACGCCGATTCAGCCCTGCCATCGGGTGACGATGGCCGAGCAGAAATCCACCGCGCAAAGCGGCGCGTCCATCAGCGTGTGGCACATCACAACCGTGCTGGGCACGGTGGATGCCGAGCTGAACGCGCTGGCGGATGACTACGCGGCGGAACTGTCGCCCCTGCTCCAAAAGCCGGGCAGGGAGCGCACGCAGAACAGCGCGCTCACCGTGCGTATCCTCCACAGCCGGACGGGAATGAGCTGGATGAGCTTCATGGTGCAGGCGCGGCAGGAGTACCATCGCAGATTCAGCAGGTGCGGTTCACCACGCGCACTTACGATATGCTGACTGGGCAGCGAATCACGCTTGCCGACATTTTCCCGGCGGATTCGCCCGCGTGGACGCTGCTGGAACAAGCGGTGCGCGACGCGGCAAACGCCTATTATCCGGACGAAACGCCCGATGCGGTTGCGGTCGAGGCGCTCTGCGAAAATCTCGCTCAGGCGGATTTCATGCTCTATGGCATGTCGCTGGTCATTCCGCTGCCGTCGGTCTACGAAAATCATCCGCAGCTGATGCAGGCGACGCTGTACTATCCGCAGATTCGCGCGTACATGACCGAAGAAGCGCAGCGGCAAACGGACAACGCGAGCCTGTACCGCTTCTGCGCGCTGACGTATGACGACGGCCCGAACCAGTGGATTACGCCGCATGTGCTGGATGCGCTGATGAAAACCGGCGCGCGCGCGACGTTCTTTCTTGTCGGCAGCCGCGTCAGCGACTTCGCCTATCTGGCGCGGCAGGAGCACGACGAGGGGCACGCGATTGCGACGCACTTCTACGAGCACCTGTACGCGAATCAGGAGCAGGGCGGCAAGTTCCGCGCCATGTACGACAAGGTCAACCGCGCGCATATCGCCGCCATCGGCATTGCCCCGGCGTACGCCCGCGCACCCGGTGGACAGTGGCAGCGCATGGGCAGCTACGGCGTCGGCTGGCCGCTGATTCAGTGGACGGCGGAAGCGCAGGACTGGAGCGGCGGCGATCAGGGCCCCGATGCCTACCGCACCGCCAATACCATTGCTGCCAGCACCAAGGACGGCGGCATCATCCTCATGCACGACATGAAAATCAACTCCGCCAAGGCGACGGAGATGTTCATCCCGAAGCTGGAGGAGCGCGGCTTCATGCTGCTGACGGTGGATGAGCTGTTCGCCAAGGACGGCGTGACGCTGGAAGCGAATCAGGCGTACTGGCGCTGCCTTGACGGGGTCACGACGCAGTATTAACCGTACGATTCCGCAAAATGCAGAGGACAGCGAAAAGGCGGGAAAATGCGTGTGTACCTGTGCCGCTGTCTCTTTTTGCGCAAACAAGTGCGAATTTTGTATTTTCCACACGAAAAACAGCGCAAGGGAAGTGCCGACAAGCCGGACAGCCGCCGCTGCTCTTTCCCGCAAGAAATGGAAGAGGCGGGGGGAGTCCAGAGGGGGCTGAAGTCCAGACTTGCACCCTCTTCAGCCCCCTCTGGGCGCTCTTTGGTTACTTTCTGGCGCGCCAGAAAGTAACAACTTCGCGTCCGCAGACGCGACGGGAGCAGCGGAAAAAATCACCCTAATTTTTAGAACCAGCTGCGGCTTAGCGCATGAAGCCGCAACATTCGCGCGCATTGGAAAGGAGCATTCCGATGATGAAGAAGTACATTGCCTGCCTGCTTGCAGCTATCCTTCTGCTGACGATGCTGCCCGCATCCGCATCGGCGGAGGGCGGAATGCAGGCGTGCCACCGCGTGACGGCGAAGTATACCGATTCCAAGCAGAGCAACAAGAGCGGCATCCGGCTGTGGTCGGTCAAAACCGCATTGACGAGCGTCGATGACGAAATCAACGGGCTGGCGCAGGCGTACGCGGACAAAATCGCCCCGACGCTCCAAGCAGGCAAAGCGACCGGCGATAAGAATAGCCGGCTGGATGTTGAAATCCGCCATAGCAAAACGGGGCTGACGTGGATGAGCTTCCTCGTGCAGGCGCGCACGACCTACCACCGCGACCTGATTGCGCAGGAGTTCACCAGCCGCACGTTCGACATGACGACCGGCGAAAGAATCCTGCTGACGGACATTTTCCCCGAAGGCAGCGAGGGCTGGACGATGCTGCGCGAGAAGCTCAAAGCCCAAATCAACTACTATTTCCCGGATGAAACGCCTGACCCGGATGCCGTTGCGCAGGTGCTGTCGGACGAGGGGCTGCGGAATCTCGACTTCACGCTGCACGGCATGTCGCTGGTCATTCACCTCTCGGCGGACGCGTTCTATCCGGAGCATCACACGCTGATTGAGACGACGCTGTTCTACCCCGACATCCGAGAGTACATGACCGAAAAGGCGCAAATCGAGACGGACAATCTTTCCTATTATAAGACCGTTGCGCTGACGTTTGACGACGGCCCGACGCGCACCAACTCCACCAAAGTCCTCAACAGCCTGATGGAGGTCGGCGCGCCGGCTACATTCTTTATGATAGGCAAGAACATGAAGCCCTACGCCGATTTGGTGCAGCGCGCGCACGACGAGGGTCACGCCGTCGCCAGCCACAACTGGACGCACGGCGACGCGCGGAAAATCAGCGCCGCTACCCTCCGCGCCATGCCGGAGAAGGTCAACAATGCGCTGATTTCCATCATCGGCATCCCGACGCGCTATGACCGCGTGCCCTACGGCGTGTATCCGGCGATGATCAAGGCGAAAGTCGGCTGGTCGTACATCCAGTGGTCGGTGGACACCTACGACTGGCGCGGGCGCAGTACGTCGCTGATTATGAGCAAGACGAAGAAGCAGTTCACCGACGGCGATATTGTGCTGATGCACGACATCAAGGACAACACGCCAAACACCGCGAAAGTGATGGCGGAATGGCTCTACGAGCAGGGGTACATTCTGCTGACGGTGGATGAGCTGTTCGCCAAGGACGGCGTGACGCTGGAGCCGGACACAGTGTATTTCCGCTGCGACGACGGCGTGACGACGATTAAGAAGTAACGGGGGTGCAAGGAATGAAGCGAATCGCCGCGTTGTTGACGGCACTGTGCCTTCTGCTGGTGCAGGCGCTGGCAGAAACGACCATCGACCCGAAGGAAGCGCGAAACATCCCCCTGACGGAAGCGGGGGAGAATGAAACGCCCGACGGCATCAGCCCGACGACCGGGCGGACGCTGAGCAAGCTCTATGTGCCGGAGGGGTACGCGGGGCTGGCGGCGACGGGGCGCTATCTGCCCATGCTGGTGCAAATCGGCAATGACGGCGGCGGCGTGGGCAACCGCGCGCCGTGGGGCGTGGCGTATGCGGATATCCTCTACGAAACGCCGCTGACAAGGAGCCATGAAACGCGCATCACCGCTGTTTTCTCCGATATGATCCCGGATTCGGTCGGCTTCGTGCGCTCGGCGCGCATTGGGCATGTGTGGCTGAGCGAGGAGTGGGGCGGCGGCTTCCTGTTCTACGGTCAGCAGGAGGTGGAAGGGAGCGACGTGAAGGCGGAAATCAAGCGGCTCGGCGCGGACTTGAGGAGCGTTATCTTCAGCGGCATTACGGGCGGCACGAACTTCAAGCGCTACTTTACCAGCCGCGCGGGCGCGAAATCCCCTTATGATGTGGATGCAAACGTCGCCGCGATGAGCCGCCTCGTGCCGGAAGAACACGTCGCGCCGAACCACGCCTTCCGCTTCACCGACGATGCGCCCGATGGCGACAGCGCCACCCGCGTCTACATCAAATGGGGGGACAGCGCGAAGCTCTACAACTCGCGCCTTGTCTACCGCAAGGAGTGGAACGGTTACCTGCGCTACATGGGCACGAGCAAGACGAACTGGTACGCCGACCGTGATTCGGACGACAGCGCCATTGCCTTCCAGAACGTGATTGTGCAGTTCACGCGCGTGGGCTACAACCACAACAACAAGAATGAGCCGATTATGTACGTCATCGGCGAAAACGGCGAAGCGGCGGAGGGCAATGCGGATTTCTTCCTTGGCGGCAAGCACGTTGCCGGCTATTGGAAGCGCGACGGCATGACCTCCCGCACGGTCTACTACGATGCAAGCGGCGAGGAAATCGCCCTCCTGCGCGGACGCACGCTGATTGTCATTTTCCCCGATGACGCGGCGTCGAAACGCTCGGTGTCTTACGAGTGAGCAAATGCATATCCCGCAGGGCGGGAGAAATTGTGCCGCGCCAAAACAATTGGAAACGGCATAAAAAGCTGTCATTTTTTTCTCCGGGCATTGCGTCCCGGAGTTTTTTGCTGCCGAAAAAATAGGAAAATGATAGCCAAATATGGAAAAAACACTTGACAATCCTTGCCGAAAATCGCTATAATTAAACAGGTAAATTCATACGATTTCTGAATCAACATGAGCCATCAGCCTGCACGTTTTTCCCTTTGACGTCCGCGCACTCCACTTCGCGGCAGCCAGATGAAAAAATACGCAGCGTATTTTGGCTTGTTTTCATTCGGAAATTGTATCAGGTTGAGGGAGTGGAATTGGAAAATGGAAAGCGGTGCAAACACAAAGGAAGTATTGACCCCGAAAAACGTCTATCGCTTTTTGACGGACAATCTGCCGGGGCTGTATCCGCATGGCGTGATTCCGGTGGCGGAGCGCAAGGGCTTGACGCTGGTGAAATTCTGGGCGCAGGTGCTCGACGGAATCATTCCGCCGGAATGGCACGCGTCGCTCTTTGGAGGCACGCAGCGCTCGCGGCGGCTGAGCGACATGATGAACCGCACGGGCGTGCAGCCGCTTCCGCCCAAATTGCAGCAGGAGATGAATGCGCTGCTGTCCGGGGAGACGCTGATTCGCCTGAGCCAGCAGGTGCAGGATTTCCTGCGCAGCGCGCACTATGACCCGGATGCCCTCACGCGCGCCCTGCCCGACTTCGTGTGCATGATGATGGAAAACGAGGAGTGCATGAAGCCGGAGCACGAGCAGGTGTTTGAGAACCTGCAGAAATCGCGGGAGACGCTGCCGCGCACGTTTGTGGACATGCTGACGCTCTCGTGGCTGGTGCTGCTGGCGTTCTACGGGCCGGAAATGGGCAGCCGCGAGCTGCTGGACTTCTGCCAGGCGCAGGAGCACTCGGCGCAGGCGCTGTATCTGCTGTCGTCGCACGTCACGTTCGGGCGGCGCGTGCCGCTGTCGATGACGGGGCGCAACTGCGAATTGTGCCGGCAGGGGCTACCAAAGGATGAATACGTCATGGATGCGGCTTCGTGCCTGCCGCAATTGACGGACGCGATTCGGCAGGGCGGCAAAATCGCCGTGACGGGCATGGGCGGCATCGGCAAAACGGAAATGACCCGGCAGGCGCTGGCGCTGCTGGCGAAGGAAGAGCTGTTCAGCCGCATGGCGTGGGTGCAGTACGAAAAAAGTCTGACGGCGAGCCTACGCATGGCGTTTGACGGCTTGGACGGCGTGGCGGAGGAGAACGTGCTCTCAACAGTGCGCGAGAAGCTGGAAGCGCCCTATCAGGGGCGGACGCTGCTGCTGATTGACAGCGTCGATATGCCGCCGGAAGCGGACGAGGGGCTGCGCGAGATAGAGCATTGGGGCTGCGATGTGCTGGTGACGACGCGCTTCCCGCTGGGCGAGGGCTTCCGGAATATCGCCGTGCCGCTGCTGTCGGAGGAAGCGAGCCGGGTGCTGTTTGTCCAGCACGACCCGTACTTGCAGGGCATGGGCAGCGCGGAAACGGAAGCGCTGCATCAGGTGCTTTCGCGCGTGGCGGGGCATCCGCTGGCGATTATCCTGCTGGCGCATCTGGCGAAGATGAAGCGCTGGACGATGCATCAGCTGCTGGAAGAGCTTGACCGCATCAGCCCGGAGGGACTGCGGCTGGCGGGCGGCAAATTCAGCGCGATTGCGCAGAGAATCGCCCAGATGGTGTCCTCCGACGCGCTGACCGACCGCGAAAGGCAGGTGCTGGCGGTTTTCGCCACGTTTCCGGCATGGACAATCCCGGTGCGGGACGCGTTGACCCTCCTGCGCGACTTCGGCACGGAGGATGAACTGCTCTCCGCGCTCGAAACCGCGGCGGATTACGGGCTGCTGACATCGAACTGGCGCGGATACGCCATGCACCCCGTGCTGGCGGAGAGCTTCCGGCCGCTGCTGCCGCCGATGGAGAAGGTGCCGAGGCTGGTGGAGGTGTTCGAGGAGTGCAAGTGCTGCTGGCGCGCGAATGATGTGCGCCTGATGTCGGTGATGCCGCTGGCGCTGTGCACCATTTCGGAATTTGCCGATGCGCCCGTGGAAATGATGAGTGGCGTGATTGTGGCGATTTTTTACGTCAGGCATGACAGCTGCGAAAAAATTCCTGTTGCGCGGCTGAAACAGTGGCGGATGAAGAAAAAAGACGAATGCGATAAGACGGAACGCGGACGCTTCCTGAGCGGATGCTTGGGTTTGGCGCTGGATGACATTTATGGCGGCGATCTGGAGCAAGACAGCAAGGAAGTGATGGAGAACCTTGCAGCAAGCCGCGAGGAGGACGTATGGTTTATGCTGACAATCGGCGGCTCTGCCGGGCAGAATCTTGGGCAGGAAAACAGCAGCAAATTTATTGCCAGAATTGGCAAACTGATTCCGCCGAATCACCCCGATATCGCGAAGATGCGCGCGCAAAAAACCGTGCTTGCGCTGATGAATGTGGACAGTGTTTCGCCCGAAGAGCTGGAAGCGGCAATTTCCTATTATACGCAGGCGCTGGATGACTCGAAGCGCGTGATGGAAGCGGCAGCAACGCTGCCCTATATGCTGTACGCAATGGGACTGGTCGGCGTGTACCCAGAAAGAATCAAGGCGCTGGCAGAGCTGCTGGAAGAAAAAACGAAGGATATTGATGACCTGCCGTATTCCTTCTATTCGGGGATAGAGAATGTTTTTCATAATCTCGGGGAATACGACAAGGCGCTTTTCTATGTCCAGCGTGCGCTTGAAATGACCGAAAAAGACACGGGCTCGTATTTTACGACGCTGCACAACTATCTTCAGCTGAAAAAGGAAATGGGGCATCTGCTGGAGGTGCAGGATGTCATCATCGAAGCGCTTGCCAAAGTGAAGGAGCTTTTTGGCGAGAAAAATGTGATGTGCAGCAGCTACAAAATGGCGTACATCTCCGTTTTAATGGAGCGGAGAGAAAACGAAAAAGCGTATGAAGAAATACAGAAGCTAATCCCGATTGTGCGTGAGCATGAAGGGGAAGCCTGCGCAAAAGAAGTCGAAATGATGCAGATTCGCGTGCTTGCGCAGATGGGGCGCGAGGAAGAGGCGCTCGAACTGGGCGAAAAGCTGCGCCCGCTCATTCGCCAAATCGGTGGCGATGAATGGGGGTTGATGAAAGCACTCGACAGAACCATCAACAATGTGAAAACAGGTGTCTATCGCCCCAAAACGTAATCTTCGCAAGACAACGGTTGCAAGTTCGGCTGCAATGAATGTAACCCGCTTGACAATCTCCGTTGTCGCCGTATAATGGAAAGTGGAATCCTGCATTCGGATGAACATTTTCCATTATACGGCATTTTTTGCTGCCGGACGCAAAAGAAAGGAAAAATCCATGACGCTCAAGGAGTTTTATGCCGCAGTTGGCGGCGATTATGACGCAACCCTGAACAGAATCCCCAAGGAGTCGATGGTGCTGCGCTTTGTGAAGAAGTATGCCGACGACAAAACTTACGCCCAGCTGACCGAAGCGGTGAAAGCGCAGGACTGGGAAACGGCGTTCCGCGCGTCGCACACGCTCAAGGGCGTGGCGCAGAACCTCGGCTTTGACGGGCTGTACCGCGCCGCGTTCGCGCTGACGGAAGAGATGCGCGGGGGCAAGCCGCTGACGGATACTGCCCTCTACGAAGCTGTGACGAAGCAGCAGCAGATTGTGATAGACGCCGTGCGGCAGCTGGCATAAGGACAAAAAACATGCGTGAACAGAAATGGAATCTTGGGCGGTTTATCGGGAGGAGCAGTGCGCTGCTTCTCCTGTTTGCGCTGCTCTTCCTGCCGTCGGCGCGGGCGGAGGAAGGGGAGAATCTGCCGAAAATAATCATCGGCAGCGACGAATATCAGCCGTACAGCTACTACAACGTGGATGGCTCGCCGCAGGGCGTGGATGTTGAAATGGCGCGCGAAGCCTTCCGGCGCATGGGGTATGCGCCTGTCTTCCGCCATGTGGCGTGGGAGGATAAGGACGAAGCGCTGGCAGACGGCACGGTGGACTGCCTGTGGAGCGGGTTCATGATGAACAATTGCGAGGACAAGTACACATGGGCGCGACTCAACCTGTTCAGCCGTCTGGTGGCGGTGGTGCGCGCGGACAGCGCCTATGCGGATTTGGCTGATTTGGCGGGCTGCCGCGCGGCGGTTCAGGCGACGAGCTGGGCGGAATACCTGCTGATTCGGCAGGATCAGCCGGGCATCCCGAAGGTCAAAACGGTGTACAGCTTCTCGTCGATGGAGGAGGTGTTCGCCGTCATGCGCAAGGGCTATGCGGACACGATTGTCGGGCATGAGTGCGTGCTGAACATCTTCCTTGCGGAGAATGAAGGGCGCTACCGGAAGCTGGAAACCCTGCTGGGCACGGCGGAACTCGGCGTCGCGTTCCAGAAGGGGACGCACGAGGAACTGGCGCGGCAGCTGGAGCAGACGCTGGCTGAAATGGCGGCGGACGGCACGATGGCGGAGATTTTGACGGCATACGGCATCAACGGCACCGTCCGCATGGGAGGAATCGAAAGCAAATGAAACAGGAAACCTCTCATAAGCGGCGAGGCTTCATCAGCATGCTCTGGATGCCGCTGACACTGTATCTGGTAATGCTTGTCACATCCTTTGTTGTGCTGACGTGGCATGATACACGCAATGTCTGGAAGGCAATGGATGCAACGCTTGACTTTGCGGTGGCGCGGCTCGAACAGTATTTCAACGCTATGTCGAACGAACGCGCCAAGAGCGAAATCCGCCTGCTGGACAAAACGGCGGAGCTCAACTCCCGCATCGCGGAAGCAGGGGGGATAACGAACGAACAGCTTGACCGGTACGCCTATGCGCAGCGGCTGACGGGCATCGTCATCCTTGATGCGGACATGAATGCCGTCGTCCAAACGACGATTAACGGCGACACAGCGGCGGCGCTGCATTCAATGCTGCAAAAGCCGACGGTGCGGGAGATTGTGGATTACCCCGTGAAGGCATACATGACGCGGACGCAGGTGGGCAGTCGCACGGTGGATTTCGCCGCCGTCGCGCGCGAGGACGCGCCGGGCCTTGTGGTGGCATACGCCGAGCGCGAGGAAGAGGACGAGAGCGACATGAAGCTGGAGACGCTCTTCAGCGGCTTCACGTTTGAGATGAACGGCACGGTCACCGTGTCGGACGGCAAAACCATCATTGCTTCCAACAGCGCCGAAATCGTCGGGCACGACGTAAAAAAAATCGAGGAAGGCAGCATCCCCCATGCGCAGTGGGACGAATCGGGGCGGCTGCACATTGTTGACGGCATGACGGCGTGGTCGGGCAAGCGCACGGCGTTTGAGAACTACTCGGTGTACGCCATGTTCCCGGATCTTGCCGTCTACAATTCCCGCAACACCATTCTCCTTTACGGCACGCTGATTTACATGGGAATCTGGCTTTGCTTCGCGTGGCTGCGCGCGCAGCAGTCCCGCCGCGCACTGGAGAGGAACAGCGAGCAGGCGCGGATTATCAGCGCCATCAGTGAAATCTACTGCTTCACGTTCCTTGTTAACGTCCAGCGCGGCACGGTGCGCATCATCAAGCACCCGGTGGAGCAGCTGATGAAGATGGACAGCACATGGGGCATGAACGAAGTGGTGCAGATGCAAGCGGCTCAAAACGTTGCGCCGGATTTCCGCGAGGCGTTCATCAGCTACTGCGACCTGACGACCTTGGCGCAGCGCTTGAAGGAAAACCCGAACCTGACGCTGGAGTTTCGCGACCCGAAGGAAAAGGTGTACCTGATGACGACGCTGCCGCAGAACTACGACCGCCGCGGCAGGCTCGAATCGGTGCTGATGGTGACGCAGGACGTGACGGCGGAGAAGGAACGCGAACGCGACTATCAGCTGCAATTGAAAAAGACGGCGGAGGACGCCGAACGCGCCAACATCGTCAAAACGGACTTCCTGCGCCGCATGAGCCACGATATCCGCACGCCGATTAACGGCATCCGCGGCATGGTGGAAATCAGCCGCCGATATGTGGGCGACGAAGCAAAGCAGGAAGAGTGCCGCGAGAAAATTATGACCGCATCGGGCTTCCTGCTGGATTTGGTCAACGATGTGCTGAACATGAACAAGCTCGAATCCGGCGCGGTGACGCTGGAAGAGAAACCGTTCAACCTGCGCCAGATGGTCAGCGAAATTGTGACGATGGTGGAGGGGCAGGCGTGGCACGAAAACGTGCAGGTGTCCTGCAAGACGCTGGCGTGGAATCACGAAAACCTGATTGGCTCGCCGATGCACCTGCATCAGGTGCTGCAAAACGTTGTCGGCAATGCGGTCAAGTACAACTGCCCCGGCGGCAGCGTGACCATCTCCTGCGAGGAGAAAGGCTTTGACGGCACGACGGCGACGTTCCTTTTCACCTGTGCCGACACGGGACGCGGCATGAGTGCGGCGTTCCAGCAGCACGCGTTTGAGGCGTTCGCGCAGGAGGAATCCGGCGCGCGCACGGCCTACAAGGGCACGGGGCTGGGGCTGCCGATTGCCAAGGAACTTGTCGAGCAGATGGGCGGCAAAATCCACTTTGAGAGCGAACTGGGCGTCGGCACAACGTTCTACATCACCCTGCCGTTCCGCGTAGATCCGAATCCGCCGAAAGCGGAATCCGCCAAGCCGGAGCAGGCGGCGTCCATCAAGGGCGCGCACATACTGCTGGTGGAGGATAACGAGCTGAACATGGAAATCAGCCAGTACATACTGGAGGGCGCGGGCGCGATTGTCGCTCAGGCGTGGAACGGGCAGGAGGCGGTTCGCCGCTTTTCCGAAAGCGAACCGGGTACGTTTGACTGCATCCTGATGGACGTGATGATGCCGCTGATGGACGGACTGGAAGCAACGCGGACGATTCGCGCGATGCAGCGCCCGGATGCGGCGACCATCCCGATTGTGGCAATGACCGCGAATACCTTCTCCGAGGACGAACAGCGCAGCCGCGAGGCAGGCATGAACCTGTTCCTGAACAAGCCGGTGGATTCGGAAAAGATGCTGCAAACGGTGCTGGAGTGCCTGAAAATGGGCGGGGAAAATGCTTTGTGAAAACCTTGACAAGAACGCAGGTAGGGTGTAAAATAGAACTATCACAGGCGCGATTCCGGGGAAAAATCTGGACGCGCGAAAGGAAGGTTCTATTTATGAAGAAGCTGCTTGCGCTGGTGTGCGCGCTTGTCCTGTCGCTGTCGATGACGGCGGTGCTGGCGGAAGAAACCGATGCGTTCACCTCCGCGTCCGTCGCGAGCTACTACGCGGATTCCGCCCTGACCGGGGATGACCTGATGAACGCCATCAACTCCTTCTCCGGCACGTACCTCGTGTGCACCACCAACCCCGACGGCACGGCGAACGCGGGCGTGTTCATCTTCGCGTGCGTGAAGAACGAGGACAAGTACTACATCCAGATGGGTCTGGCGGAGAACCAGACGAAGCAGAACCTGCTCCGCACGGGCGAAGCGCTGGCGGTCTACGCCGCGAACCCCTCCACCGAGGAAGGCGCAAAGCCCTACATCACCGCCGGTGCGCGCATGGTGCTCCAGCAGGTGACGGACGAAGAACTGCTGAAGGTGCTCAACGTCAAGGGCAGCGAAACCGCGCTGTTCTTTGAAATCACCGAAATCAAGCCGCTGGGCTGATTGACAAACGGGGCGCATCCTCTTCCAAACGCGAAGGGGATGCGCTTTTTTTTTCGGGGGGATTTGTGGCGGAGCGGGCGTTCCCTGCGCGCTATTCCAAAACACTCAAAATCCATAGGAACTTGCATATTCCTCTTGACAAGCATGGGAATCGGGAGTAAAATCCTATTGCGGAAGTAGGTTATAAACTGCCGCACAAGAATGATTCATCAATCAGCCAGAGAAAGGGCTTTTGCAATATGAAACACGCTGAATTGCTGTCCGTCCGCGACCTGCACGTTCAGGTGGGCGAAAAGGAAATCCTCCACGGGGTCAACATCTCCGTCGGCACGGATGAAACCCATGTCCTCCTTGGCCCAAACGGCACGGGCAAATCCACCCTCGGCTATGCCATCACCGGCAACCCTGCCTATCAGGTGACGCGGGGGAGCATCACGTTTGACGGCGAGGATATTACGTCTATGCCCGTCAATGAGCGCGCGAAGAAGGGCGTTTTCCTGTCCTTCCAGAATCCGCTGGAAGTGCCGGGCGTGACGCTGAGCGCCTTTATCCGCACGGCGCTGGAGCAGAAGAGCGGCAGCCGCATCCGCCTGTGGGACTTCAAGAAGAAGCTGAAGGAAACGATGGCGCTTTTGTCGATGGATGAAAGCTACGCAGAGCGCGATTTGAACGTCGGCTTCTCCGGCGGCGAAAAGAAGAAGGCGGAAATCCTGCAAATGCTGATGCTCGAACCCAAGCTCGCCATTCTGGACGAAACCGACTCCGGTCTGGACGTGGACGCGGTGCGCACGGTATCCGAGGGCGTCCGCCTGTTCCGCGAAAAGACGCACGGTTCGCTGCTGATTATCACCCACAGCACGCGCATTCTGGAGGCGCTGCGTGTTGACCGCACGCATGTGATGGAAAACGGCGTTATTGTGCGCGAAGGCGACGCGGCGCTGGTGGAAGAAATCAACGAAAAGGGCTTCAAGGGCTGATGGGGGAGCGGCATGACAGAGAAGAGCCAAGTTGCGGACATTGACCGCAGCATTTATGATATTCGCGACGCGGAGCATGACGCGTACCGCATGGAAGCCGGCTTGACCCCCGCCATCGTCGAGAAGCTGTCCAAGGAGAAGAACGACCCGGCATGGATGGAGCAGTTCCGGCTGGAATCGCTGCAAATCTACAATAATATGCGCGTGCCGGACTGGGGGCCGTCGCTGGAAGGGCTGGACATTGACCACATCGCGACGTATGTCCGCCCGAACACGAAGATGCAGAACAACTGGGAGAACGTGCCGCAGGACATTAAGGACACGTTTGAGCGGCTGGGCATTCCGCAGGCGGAGCGCAAGTCGCTGGCGGGCGTGGGCGCGCAGTACGACTCGGAGCTGGTGTACCACAACGTGCGCGCGGAAGTGGCGGCGCAGGGCGTGGTGTACACCGACATGGAGAGCGCGCTGCACGGCGAATATGCCAACATGGTGCGCAAGTACTTCATGAAGCTCGTCACCCCGCGTGACCACAAGTTTGCGGCGCTGCACGGCGCGGTTTGGTCGGGCGGCTCGTTTGTGTACGTGCCCAAGGGCGTGCAGGTGTCCATTCCGCTGCAATCGTATTTCCGCCTGAATGCCAAGGGCGCGGGGCAGTTTGAGCATACGCTGATTATTGTGGACGAGGGCGCAAGCCTGCACTTTATTGAGGGCTGCTCTGCCCCGAAGTACAACGTGGCGAACCTCCATGCCGGCTGCGTGGAGCTGTACGTCAAAAAGGGCGCGAAGCTGCGCTATTCGACGATCGAAAACTGGTCGAAGAACATGTACAACCTCAACACCAAGCGCGCGCTGGTGGAGGAGGATGGCACGATTGAGTGGATTTCCGGCTCGTTCGGGTCGCATGTGGGCTGCCTGTATCCGATGAGCATCTTGAAGGGCGACCGCGCCCGCATGGAGTTCACGGGCGTGACGTTCGCAGGCGCAGGGCAGAATCTCGACACGGGCGCGAAAGTCGTGCACGTTGGCAAAAATACCAGTTCGTACATGAACACGCGCTCCATCAGCAAGAGCGGCGGCATCAGCACGTTCCGCTCCAGCGTGGTGGTGGAGAAGAGCGCCAAGCAGGCCAAGAGCGCGGTATCCTGCCAGTCGCTGATGCTCGACAGCGAGAGCCGCTCGGACACGATTCCCGCGATGGACATCCGCACGCGCGACGCCGCCATCGGGCATGAGGCGAAAATCGGCAGCATCAGCAACGACGCGGTGTTCTACCTGATGAGCCGCGGCATGAGCGAAGAGGACGCGCGCGCGCTGATTGTCAGCGGCTTTGCGGACAACGTGTCCAAGGAATTGCCGGTGGAATACGCGGTGGAGATGAACAACCTCATCCGCCTTGAAATGAAGGGCAGCATCGGCTGAGCGGAAAGGAGCATCCATCAATGGAGAAAATGACCATCAATCAGCTGCCCAGCCGGACGTGGAATCGTCTGGGCGTGAATGAAGCAACGATTGACTGGGACGAAAGCGCGACGGTCGTGCTGCCGGAAGAATCCGCAGAAAAGGCGGATATGCTGATTGCGTCGGACGCGGCGTATGCCCGCAAGCGCGTGACCGTTCAGGCGGAGAAGGGCACGAAAAAGTCGCTCTTCCAGACCCTTCGCACGGCGGGCAAGCTGCATGTGCAGACGGAGCTGACCGCCGAGGACGGCGCGGAAATTGAGCTGATTCAGCTGGTCGCGCCGGGCGAAAACGCGCTGGTGTATGATGAAGTCATCGGGCACTGCCACGGCAGCGGGCGGATTGTGCTGCGGCAAGTGACGCTGGGCCACGGCGATGTGTACGCGCAGACGGGCATCGGGCTGGACGGCGAGAACGCGTCGTTTGCGGCGAATATCGGCTATCTGGCGCGGACAAATCAGACGCTGGACATGAACCTCGTCGTCAACCACTGGGGGAAAAAGACAAAGTGCGAAATCAACGCGTCCGGCGCGCTGAATGACGCGGCGAAGAAGATTTTCCGCGGCACGATTGACTTCAAGCGCGGGTCGTCCGGGTCGGTCGGCAGCGAACAGGAAACGGTGCTGATGCTGGGCGAGGACGCGGTGAACAAGACCGTGCCGGTCATCCTCTGCGCGGAGGAGAATGTCGAGGGCACGCACGGCGCGACCATCGGCGAGATGGACGACGACACGCGCTTCTATTTCGGCAGCCGCGGCATCGACCGCGAAACGGCGGAAAAGCTGCTTTCGCGCGCGGCGATTGCCCGCGTGGCGCAGCAGGTGAAAAGCGAAACGGCGCGCGCGGCGATACTGAACGAACTGGATGGGGAAATGGATGAAAACGACGGATTACAGGCGTGATTTTCCGCTGCTGATGCAGAAAACAGCGGCGTATCTGGACAACGCGGCGACGGCGCAGCGCCCGCAGTGCGTGCTGGACGCGGAAAAAACGTTCTATGAGACGCAGAACGCCAATCCCCTGCGCGGGCTGTATCCGCTGAGCATCGCGGCGACGGAGGCGGTGGAGGAAGCGCGCTTGGCGGTTCGCGATTTCCTGCACGCCAAGAGCAGTCAGGAGATTATCTTCACGCGCAACACGACCGAGGCGCTGAACCTCGTGGCGTACAGCTATGGGCTGTCTCACGTCCACGCGGGCGACGAGGTGGTGGTGTCCATCCTGGAGCATCACAGCAACCTGCTGCCGTGGCAGATGGTGTGCCGGCAAACGGGCGCAACGCTCAAATTCATCGACTGCGAAATGGATGGGCGGCTCGACCTGAACAAGGTATCGGAAATCATCACCGACAAGACGAAAATCGTCGCCGTGACGCACGTTTCCAACGTCATCGGGCGCGTCAACCCGATTCGCGAAATCGCGGATATGGCGCACCGCGTCGGCGCGGTCATCGTGGTGGACGGCGCGCAGTCTACGCCGCATATCCCCGTGGATGTGCAGGCGCTGGACGCGGATTTCCTCGCGTTTTCGGGACATAAGGTGTTCGGCCCGATGGGCATCGGTGCGCTGTACGGCAAACGCAGGCTGCTGGAAAAGATGCCGCCCTTCCTCTCCGGCGGGGAGATGATCGAGTCCGTCACGCGCACCGGGGCGACGTATGCCGAGCTGCCCTACAAGTTTGAGGCGGGCACGGGCAATGCCGCCGGCGCGGTCGGGCTGCACGCGGCGATTCGCTACATGCAGTCCGTCGGCTTTGACACCATGCACGAGCGCGAAACGGCGCTGGTTGCCCGCGTGATGGCAGGGATGGCGGATATGCCGTTCATCCATGTGCTGGGGTCGGGCAGTCCTGAGGAACACAGCGGCATTGTCACGTTCACGGTCGATGGCGTGCATCCGCATGACGTGAGCGAAATCCTCGCGGCGGACGGCGTGTGCATCCGCGCGGGGCATCACTGTGCACAGCCGCTGCTCAAGCACCTCGGCTATTCCTCGACGGTTCGGGCAAGTTGCGCGTTCTACAACACGCCGGACGAGGTGGATCGGCTGCTGGACAGCCTGAAAACAATCAGGGAGCGAATGGGCTATGGAAAACAGGAGCTTTTATAACGAAATTCTGACGGAACACAACATCCACCCGGAGTTCAAGCACGACCTGCCGGACGCGAACATTGAGCTGGAAGGCGTCAATCCCAGCTGCGGCGACGACATCACGCTGAAGCTGAAGGTGGATGGCGACGTGATTACCGACGGCGCGTTCGTCGGCGACGGCTGTGCGATTTCGCAGGCTTCGGCGGACATTATGCTGGGCATGATTGTCGGGCGGAAGAAGGAGGAAGCGCTGCGCTTGGGTGAAATCTTCCGCAAGATGATTCAGGGCGAAGCGACGGCGGAGGAAATCGACGAGCTGGAAGAAGCCGGGGCGCTGAAGGACATTTCGCACATGCCCGCGCGCGTGAAGTGCGCCGTGCTGGGCTGGCGGACGCTGAAGGAAGCCATCGGGGGAGAAGAGGAATAAGAAAACCGGACGGGGCGCAATGGCTCTGTCCGGTTTCCTTTATTTCCAGTGGGAAATCCATGTGTGTTTTGAATATGAAACTTGATTTTGTTTTGTGCAGCCGCATTCGTTCGCTTTCAATAGGTTTGTGATGCGTGAATGCTGGTTCGGGGTAAAAAATCGCTGTCCGCGTCCCGGCAGCGTTTCAGTCGCCAACAGTATTCGCAAACAGAACCCGACCGGGCAGGGGAGAAATCCGCCGTCCGGTCGGCTTTTTGCTGCGGGATGTTTGTAAGCAAAAGAAAAGGTCAAGGCTTTTCAACCTTGACCATCCGTGGAGCATAGGAGATTCGAACTCCTGACCTCGACAATGCGAATGTCGCGCGCTACCAACTGTGCTAATGCCCCAAGCGCTTGTTCTCTTTGTGTCAGGCGGTGAAGCGCTGAGCACAGAAAGTATTATAGCATAGTTCTCGGAAAAATGCAAGGGGTTTTTTGAAATTTTTTCGGGAAAATTGCAAACTTTTTTTCAGGGGGCATTTTGGACAGATTTCAGAATACACGTTCGCTTATCTTGCGCGAAAAACTGCTTTTCTGCCCGGCGACTCTTGTGCATGTGCGCCGATTATGGTATAATGCCCATGATGAAGCAAACGGAGGAGAGAACGGATGGATGCAGAAATGCTGCGGAATGTGCTGACGATGCTGGGCACGGTGCTGGGCGCGATTTTGGTGCTGATGCTGGTGGCGAAAATCACGAGCATGGTGCATGTGGAGGCGGACGATGCGCGCGCGCCGATTGACAGCATGGAAGCGAGCGTCGTCGGCAAGCGCACGCTGGTGACGCAGGAGGACGGCGCGCCGAAAACCATCTACTATATGACCTTCCAGAAGGTGAACGGAATGCGGATGGAGCTGGAAGTGCCGGGCGAGGACTACGGCTTGGCGGCGGAAGGCGATCAGGGCGTGCTGGTCGCGCGCGGGGAAGAATTTATCGTCTTTAAGCGAATGATTTGAAATTATTGGAGCTTCCCAAACAAGTGGCGGCGCCGAAGGGGTGAAGGGGGCGAGCGGAAAGCCCCCTCCTCGCGTCCGCAGACGCGAAATCCTCTGCAATAATCGCATACTGTAAGGAGTAAAACAGAAATTATGGCATATCAAGCACTCTACCGCCAGTGGCGCCCCAAAGACTTTTCCAGCATGGTGGCACAGGAGGCGGTCATCTCCACGCTGCGCAATCAGGTGATGAGCGGGCGCGTCGCCCATGCGTACCTCTTCTGCGGCAGCCGCGGCACGGGCAAGACGTCTACCGCGAAAATCCTCGCGCGCGCCATCAACTGCGAGCATCCCGTGGGCGGCGACCCGTGCGGGCAGTGCGAATCCTGCCGCCGCCTGCTGGCGGACGAGTCGATGGACGTGATGGAAATCGACGCGGCGAGCAACAATGGCGTCGAGGAAATCCGCAATCTGCGCGAGACGGTCAAATATCCGCCGCAGCAGGGGAAATACAAGGTCTACATCATCGACGAAGTACACATGCTGTCCACTTCCGCGTTTAATGCTTTGCTGAAAACGCTGGAGGAGCCGCCGGCGTACGTCGTTTTCATCCTCGCGACGACCGAGCCGCAGAAGCTGCCCGCGACGATTCTCAGCCGCTGCCAGCGCTTCGACTTCGGGCGGATTCCGGCGCGCCAAATCGCGGGGCGGCTGCGTCAGGCGGCGGAGGGCGCGAAGGCGGAAGCGTCGGAGAACGCGCTGATGCTCATCGCCCGCGCCGCAGAGGGCGGAATGCGCGACGCGCTGTCGATACTGGACATGTGCCTGGGCTATTCCAATCAGGTGACGGAAGACCTCGTGCGCAATGTGCTGGGCACGAGCGACCGCAGCTTTCTCTTCCGCTTTGCCGATGCGCTGGAAAAAGAGGACGCGTCCGCCGTCATGCGGATGATTGACGAATTGATGCGCGCCGGACGCGAACCGATGGTGTTCGCCAAGGACGTCAGCCAGCATCTGCGCGCGCTGCTGATTGCCAAGTGCAGCCCGGACGACCTGAGCGCCCTGCTTGACCTGACGCAGGAGGACGCGCAGGAGTACGCGCAGCAGGCAGAAAAATTCACCACGACGCGGCTGATGAACATGCTGGAATTGTTCATGCGCGTGGAAACGGATTTGCGCTGGGCGTCGTCGCCGCGAATCGTGCTGGAAAACGCCGCGCTGAAAAGCTGCCTGCGGACGAGCGAGGCGGATACGGCGGCGCTCAACGACCGCATCGGCGAACTGGAAAAGCAGCTGACCGCCTTGCAGGAGAAGCTGCAAAGCGGCGCGTTTACCCCTGCGCAGCCCGCGAAAAAGGCGGAAAAGCCTGCATCCGAGCCGAAGCAGGAAGCGCCCAAACCCGCCGCGCCTGCCGTGATGACCCCGACCGGCAAGACCGACGCGGACGCGTGGAAGGAGGCCATGAACATCCTGAAGCGCTCCGACCCCGGCACATTCGCCATGCTGACGATGGGCAAATACGCCGGGTGCGACGGCGACACCTACCGCTGGCAGGCACCGATGGGGCAGGAACTGTACGTCGGGCTGATGAATCAGGAGAAGAAGCGCACGGCGATTGCGTCGGCGCTGACGCAGGCATCGGGGATGCAATGCCGCTTTGAGGCGATCGGCGCGGTGAAGGAGAAGAAAGCCGACCAGAGCGACGAATCCTTCCTCGCGGCGCTGGAAACGACCTTCGGCAAGGCGAACACGATGGTGCAGGAGGACGTGAAGGGGTGAGCAGCGCGGAAATGCGCAGGATGTTTGCCGGAATGCCGGGTGCGCACGGCATCATCGAAGCGGCGCTGAACGGGCAGGGGCGCGTGATGACGGATGATTCGGCGCGTCCGAGCAGCGCGGCAGTGCTGGCGGGCGATTTCCTCTTTTTCGGCGGCGAACCGTCGGAAGAATTGGTGCGGCGCGCACTGAACGCGGAGAATCGCGCGTGGATTGTGCAGGGGAGCAATGCGTTTCTCGCGCTGGTGCAGGCGCAGCGGTCGGGAACGTGGTCGGAGCGCATCGCCTTTGACCCGTGCCGTCAGCCGGAGGATGCGCACCTGACTGCGCTGCTGGCGAATCTGCCGCAGGGCGTGACGCTTGTGCCGATTGGCGCGGCGGAAATGGCGTTCTGCCGCAAGACCCCGTGGGCGGCGGACTTCGTGGGCATGTTTACGGACGCTGAATATGCGCGGAACGGGCTGGGGGTGCTGGTCTGCGCGGACGGGGCGTTTGTGTCCGGCGCATCCAGCTACGCGGCGTATCCCGGCGGCATCGAGGTGGAGGTGGACACAGCACCGGCGCACCGCGGACACGGCTACGCGACGCTGGCAGCGGCGAAGCTCATCTTGACGGCGCATCAGAAGGGGAAAATTGCGACGTGGGACGCGGCGAATGAAGCATCAGCACACATTGCGCAGAAACTCGGCTACCGTGTAACCTGCGCCTATCAAGTCTTCACAACGGCGTAACCATTGGCGCACCCGTCAGGATGATTCGCATTCCGCGTTTCCTGCCGGGTGCATTTTTTGACGAAATTTCAACGGTTCGGACGATTTTCACAAAAATCCTGCTGGATTCCTCAGAAAAACCACAAAATTTTTCCGGGCAGCAGGAAATAGGGGGGACATGTAGAATTAGAAAAGTCGGGCTAAATTGTAACCTCAACTTTTCCCGCCCCGAAAGGGGCATGACATGGAGGGAGTTTTGAACATGAGTGAGCAGAACCTGAAGCAGGTGCTGGCGAAAAAGCAGAGCATCCTGCAGGGAGACGCGGAACGAATCGCAAAGCAGCGCGCGACTGGCAAGCTGACCGCCCGTGAACGGGTGGCGAAGCTGCTGGACGCCGGCTCTTTCGTGGAGACGGACGCGCTGGTATCCCGCAATGGGGATTACGCCGGGGTCGTGACCGGCAGCGGCACGGTGCAGGATCGCCCTGTGTACGTGTTCGCGCAGGATTTCACGGTGCATGGTGGCGCGATGGGGCAGATGCAGGCGCAGAAGATTGTCAAGGTGCTGGATCTGGCACAGAAGACGGGCGCGCCCGTGATTGCCCTGTGCGACAGCGCCGGTGTGCGCATTGACGAGGGCGCGGCGGCGATGAACGCCTACGCTTCCGTTTTCACCCGTCTGGCAAAGCTCAGCGGCGTGGTGCCGGTCATCGCGCTGGTGCTGGGCCCGGTGGTCGGCGGCGCGGCAATGATCGCCCAACTGGCTGACATCACCATTGAAGCCGAAAACGTTGGTCAGCTGATGGTCTATGGCCCGCAGGTCATGAGCGCCATTTCCGGCAAGACGGTGGATGCCAAGGCGGTCGGCGGCGCGAAGACGATGGCTGCGCAGGGCGGCGTCGCACTGACGGCCAAGGACGAGGACGAAGCCATCTCTCTGGCGGTGCAGGTGCTGGACTATCTGCCCGGCTGCAACGCGGAGGATGCCGCGATTGTGGATACCGACGACATGAACCGCATTCTGCCCGTGCTGGACGCGGCGGACGCGGAGAGCCAGCTGGCTGCCATGGCGGACGGCGCGGCGTATGTGGAGCTTTTCAAGGACTACGGTAAGGAAATCCGCGTTGCGCTGACCCGCATCGGCGGTCGTACGGTCGGTCTGGTGGTTGGCAACGGCAAGGAGAACGATGGCGTGCTGACGGCGCAGTCCGCGAGCAAGGCCGCGCGCTTCATCCGCCTGTGCGACTGCTACAGCCTGCCGGTCGTGTCCCTGATCAACAGCAAGGGCGTTGCCGTCCCGGCGGTTGACGAGCAGGCGGCGACCATCAAGGCGACCACCCAGCTGCTTTACGCCTACGCGGAAGCGACGACGGCGAAGGTGTCCATTGTCACCGGCAACGCCATCGGTCAGGCGTATGTCGCCATGGGCGGCAAGAGCAATGCCGATGTGACCTACGCGTGGCCGGGCGCGGTGATTTCCGCCCTGACCCCCGAAGCGGCGGTGCAGGTGCTCTACACCGACGACCTGAAGGCGGATAAGAAGCCCGCGCTCCAGTCCCGTGCGGAATTGGAAGCGAAGTTCGCTGCGGATGTGGCGGACGGCGTGGCGGCTGCCGCGGCTGGCATGGTCGATGACGTGATTGATCCCGCCGAAACGCGCAAGTATGTCATTGCGGCGCTGGAGATGCTCTCCTCCAAGCGCGAATCCAATCCCCCGAAGAAGCACGGCAACCTGCCGCTGTGATTGAGGAAAGGATCGTGTAAAAAATGGGCTTTTTGAATAATCTGGGCTTCGGCTTGATTGTCACACTCATCGGCATGCTGACCGTTTTCTTCGGTCTGGTGTTGCTGATTGGCCTGATCAAGCTGATGGAAAATGCCACCGCGAACCTCGGCAAGGGCGGCAAGAAGGCAAAGAAGCAGGCGGAAGCGCCCGCTCCCGCGCCGGTCGCCGCGCCCGTGGTGGAAGAAGTGCCCGTGGCGGATGACAGCGAGCTGATTGCGGTCATTTCCGCCGCTGTGGCGATGATGATGGAGGATGGCAGCGCCTTCACGGTGCGCCGCGTCCGCCGCGTGCAGAATGCGCCCGCCTGGCAGAAGGCTGGCCGCGAAGAACAGGTGTACAGCCGCTTCTAATATACTATTTCCTGCATTCACCTGTGCCATCTGCTTGCGCCTTTTCCTTTCTGGCGTCCGTTCATTCCACTTAGCGTAGCGCTGCTACGCTGCGTTTCATTCACGTTAGCCAGAAAGAAAAATTCGCGGCGCATCTTGGCACATGCTCATTTGGAAATAGTATCGGCTTGAACATGACAACAAATTGAACGATTTTGACAGGAGGAAATCCCATCATGCGTACCTTCAATATTACGGTCAACGGTCAGACTTATGTGGTGGATGTGGAAGAAGTCGGCGGCGTGCAGACCGCTGCGCCCGTGCGTGCTGCTGCCCCTGTGGCTGCTGCTCCCGTGGCGGCTCCGGCTGCTGCGCCTAAGGCTGCTGCGGCGGCTCCCGTGGCGGGCGGCGAACCCGTTAAGGCACCCATGCCCGGCAACATCCTGGACGTGAAGGTCAAGGTTGGCGACACGGTCAAGGCGGGCACGGTGCTGTGCGTGCTGGAAGCCATGAAGATGGAAAACGAAATTCCCGCCCCCAAGGACGGCAAAGTGGCGCAGGTCGTTGTGACCAAGGGCGCGACGGTCGGCGCGGGCGACACGCTGGTCGTGCTGGCGTAATCCGACGTATTTACCGATCCCGAAGGAAAGTGAGCTGATATAATGGGAATCAATGTGGGCGAAACCCTCATGGGGCTCGTCACGACCTCGGGTATCTACCAGTATCTGACGAACCCGCTGGCGCTGATCATGGTCGCCATCGCTTGCGTACTGCTGTATCTCGCCATTGTCAAGCAATTTGAGCCGCTGCTGCTGCTGCCGATTGCCTTCGGTATGCTGCTGACCAACCTGCTGGGCAGCGACATCTTTCACGAAGAACTCTTCGCCGGCGGTCATGCCAACTGGGCGCTGTTCGGCGGCGCGGTCTTGATAGACGGCAAGGATTTTGTTGATTCCGTGGGCTACATGGTCAATGCCGCCGGTCAGATTCTGACCAGCAACAATGTCGTGCTGGGTCACTTCGTCAACGCTGTTACCATCGACGACCCGACGAAGCTGGTGCCTTTTGCTGACATCCTGGCGCAGTTCGCCGCCAACGGCAACGCGGCTTCCATCGTTCTGGAGGACGCCTTCCTGAAGAACGGCGCGGTCTACACCGCCACCGGTGCGATGCTGGCGACGGCGGGCAAGACGATTTCCGCGGGTCTGCTGGACTACCTGTACCTCGGCGTGAAGCTGGGCATCTATCCGTGCCTTATCTTCATGGGCGTTGGCGCGGGCACGGACTTCGGGCCGCTGATCTCCAACCCCAAGACGCTGCTGCTGGGCGCGGCGGCGCAGCTGGGCATCTTCATGACGTTCATCTTCGCGTATGCCGTGTTCGGCTTCTCCGCTGCGGAAGCGGGCGCCATCGGCATCATCGGCGGCGCGGACGGCCCGACGGCCATTTGGCTGACGGGCAAGCTCGCCCCGCACCTCCTTGGCCCGATCGCGGTCGCGGCGTACTCCTACATGGCGCTGGTGCCTGTCATTCAGCCGCCGATTATGCGCGCCCTGACCACCGAGAAGGAACGCAAAATCGTCATGGAGCAGCTCAAGCCTGCCACCAAGACGCAGAAGATTATCTTCCCCATCGTCGTCACCATTCTGGTTGCGCTGCTGCTGCCGTCCGCTGCTCCGCTGGTCGGCTGCCTGATGCTGGGCAACCTCGCGAAGGAATGCGGCGTGACCGAACGTCTGAACAAGACGATGCAGAACGAGCTGATGAATATCGTCACGATTTTCCTCGGCATCACGGTCGGCGCAACGGCGACTGCCTCTACCTTCCTGACGGTGCGCACGCTTGAAATCATCGCGATGGGCATCGTCGCGTTCGGCATGGGCACGGCGGGCGGCGTGCTGCTGGCGAAGCTGATGAACAAGCTCTCCGGTGGCAAGATCAACCCGCTGATCGGCTCTGCCGGCGTGTCCGCTGTCCCGATGGCGGCGCGTGTGTCCCAGAAGGAAGGTCAGAAGGCCAATCCCGCGAACTTCCTGCTGATGCACGCCATGGGCCCGAACGTTGCTGGCGTTATCGGCTCTGCCATCGCGGCTGGTGTGCTGCTCAGTATGTTCGGCTGATAATTGGCTGAATAAATCAGCAGTCAGATGGAAACGTATCCAACGTATCCGGTCAGGGGCAGGGGAGTGCTTCTCCGCCTCTGACCGAACTGAAGGAGGAAATTCGTCCTATGGCAAAGGTTCAAATTACGGATACCATCCTGCGCGACGGCCACCAGTCTCAGGCCGCGACCCGGATGCGTACCGATGAGATGCTGCCTGCCTGCGAAATGCTGGACAAGGTTGGCTACTACTCTCTGGAGTGCTGGGGCGGCGCGACCTACGACGCGTGCCTGCGCTTCCTGAACGAAGACCCGTGGGAGCGGCTGCGCAAGCTGCGCAAGGCGCTGCCCAACACCAAGCTGCAGATGCTGCTGCGCGGCCAGAACCTGCTGGGCTACCGTCCCTACGCGGACGACGTGGTGGATTTCTTTGTCAAGAAGGCCGTCGAAAACGGCATTGACATCATCCGCTGCTTCGACGCGCTGAACGACCTGCGCAACATGCAGACCGCCGTCAAGGCGACGAAGAAGTACGGCGGCACGGCGGAAATCGCCATGTCGTACACCGAATCCCCCGTGCACAACGAGGATTACTTCGTCAAGCTCGCCGTGGACATCCAGAAGATGGGCGCGGACGTCATCTGCATCAAGGACATGGCGAACCTGCTGCTGCCCTACAAGGCGTACAGCCTTGTAAAGCGCCTGAAGAAGGAAACCGACCTGCCGATCGTCCTGCACACGCACAACACCACCGGCACGGGCGACATGGTGCTGCTCAAGGCCATCGAAGCGGGCGTGGACGTGGTGGATACCTGCCTGTCCCCGCTGGGCTCCGGCACGTCTCAGCCGGCGACCGAATCCCTCGTTGCGACCCTGAAGGGCACGGAATACGACACGGGCTTCGACCTCGACCTGCTGGCGCAGCTGGCGGCGCACTTCCGCACGGTGGCGGATCGCCTGACCAAGGATGGCTGGCGTGACCCGGCGCGCGTGCTGGGCGTGGACGTCAAGACCCTGCAGTATCAGGTGCCGGGCGGCATGCTGTCCAACCTGATTGGCCAGCTGAAGCAGGCGAACCAGATGGACAAGTACTACGACGTGCTGGCGGAAGTGCCGCGCGTCCGCAAGGACTTCGGCTATCCGCCGCTGGTCACGCCGACCTCCCAGATCGTGGGCACGCAGGCCGTGATGAACGTGCTGGGCGGCGAGCGCTACAAGATGGTGCCGAAGGAATCCAAGGACTTGTTGGCGGGTCACTACGGCCGTCTGCCGGGCAAGGTGAACGAGGACGTGCGCAAGAAGTGCATCGGCGACACGAAGGTCATCACCCATCGCTACGCCGACGACATTCCGCCGGAACTCGACAAGCTGCGTGAGGAAATGCGCGAATGGTATCAGTGCGAGGAAGACGTGCTGTCCTACGCCATGTTCCCGAAGGTTGCGCCGAAGTTCTTCGAGTATCGCGCGGCGCAGCAGCTGAAGGTGGATTCCACCATGCTGAACAAGGCTGACAAGACGATGCCTGTCTAATAGGTAATACTATTTCCAGATTCGCCTGCGCCATCTGCTTGCGCCTTTTTCCTTCCGCCGTCCGCTCATTCCACTTAGCGTAGCGCTGCTACGCTGCGTTCCATTCGCGTTAGGCAGAAGAAAAAATTCGCGGCGCATCTTGGCGCATTCTTATCTGGAAATAGTATAATGGTCAGGGGCGAATCCGCATGGGTTTACCCCTGACCTTGCTGTGTTTTTAGACAAAAAGCATCAAGTGTCAAGCTGTTCGCAGAAAATTTGCCAAAGTACATCTTGATTTTACCGCGCAAGTGGTGTATGATATAGATGCGGAGAATCGGGAATTTTCCTGAATCCGCAGTGTATTGTCCCACCAATTTAAAGAAAGAGGTAGGTTCTACATGGCAGAGCTGAATCTGAGCAAGTATGGCATTACCGGCACGACCGAGGTTGTGCACAATCCTTCTTACGATCTGCTGTTCGAAGAAGAAACCAAGTCCACCAACGAGGGCTATGAAAAGAGTCAGGTGTCCGAACTGGGCGCTGTGAACGTCATGACCGGCATTTATACCGGCCGCAGCCCCAAGGACAAGTATATCGTCATGGACGAGAACTCCAAGGACACCGTGTGGTGGACGAGCGAGGGCTACAAGAACGACAACCATCCGATGACCGAGTCCACGTGGGCGTCCGTGAAGGATCTGGCGATTAAGGAGCTTTCTAATAAGAAGCTGTACGTCGTTGATGCCTTCTGCGGCGCGAACAAGGACACCCGCATGGCTGTCCGCTTCATCGTGGAAGTGGCGTGGCAGGCGCATTTCGTCAAGAACATGTTCATCCAGCCCTCTGAAGAAGAGCTGAGGAACTTCACCCCGGACTTCGTGGTTTACAACGCGTCCAAGGCGAAGGTCGAGAACTACAAGGAACTCGGTCTGAATTCTGAAACCTGCGTGGCGTTCAACATCACCAGCCGTGAGCAGGTCATCCTGAACACGTGGTACGGCGGCGAGATGAAGAAGGGTATGTTCTCCATGATGAACTACTACCTGCCGCTGAAGGGCATCGCGTCCATGCACTGCTCTGCCAACACCGATAAGGAAGGCAAGAATACTGCCATCTTCTTCGGTCTGTCCGGCACCGGCAAGACCACCCTGTCCACCGACCCCAAGCGTCTGCTGATCGGCGACGACGAGCACGGCTGGGACGACAACGGCGTGTTCAACTTTGAAGGCGGCTGCTACGCCAAGGTCATCAACCTCGACAAGGACTCCGAGCCGGACATCTACAACGCCATCACCCGTGATGCGCTGCTGGAGAACGTCACCCTCGACAAGGACGGCAAGATCGACTTCGCCGACAAGTCCGTGACCGAGAACACCCGCGTGTCCTACCCGATCAACCACATCAAGAACATCGTGCGCCCGGTGTCCGCCGCGCCTGCCGCGAAGAACGTCATCTTCCTGTCTGCTGATGCGTTCGGCGTGCTGCCGCCCGTGTCCATCCTGACGCCCGAACAGACCCAGTACTACTTCCTGTCCGGCTTCACCGCGAAGCTCGCCGGCACGGAACGCGGCATCACCGAGCCGACCCCCACCTTCTCTGCTTGCTTCGGTCAGGCGTTCCTCGAACTGCACCCGACCAAGTACGGCGAAGAGCTGGTCAAGAAGATGAAGGCGAACGGCGCGAAGGCGTACCTCGTCAACACCGGCTGGAACGGCACTGGCAAGCGCATCACCATCAAGGATACCCGTGGCATCATCGACGCGATTCTGTCCGGCGACATCCTGAAGGCGCCCACCAAGAAGATTCCGTACTTCGACTTTGAGGTTCCGACCGAACTGCCGGGCGTGGACTCCAAGATTCTCGACCCCCGCGACACCTACGCCGACGCTTCCGAATGGGAGAACAAGGCGAAGGATCTGGCGTCCCGCTTCGAGAAGAACTTCGTCAAGTACACCGGCAACGACGCTGGCAAGGCGCTGGTTGAAGCTGGCCCCCACGCGTAATTTGACGGTTGCGTAAATATCGAGCGGCTTGTTCTGAAAAGAGCAGGCCGCTCTTTTTGCGTGGAATGAAAAATGACGGCTCATTCCGTTGATGGAAGAGATCCGTCATTTGTTTCGTTCCGGATTATCGGTTTGATTGAGCAGATAGTCGATGCTGACGTGATAGAAATCTGCAAGCTGGATGAGAATGTGCGTCGGAATATCGTTTTCGCCGGTTTCGTATTTGCTGTAACCAGTTTGTGACATGTTAAGCATAGAGGCGACGTTGATTTGCTTCAAATCGTGGTCTTCGCGCAAATCACGCAATCGACGATACCGCATCAACATCACCTCGCGTAATATTCTATTATAACCTGAAACAGAGTATTGACAAATAACCTGAAACAGGTTATAATAGTTGCAATGGGGCGAACCCGAAAAAGGAGGAGAAACGAATGAAACGGTTTCTATCAATGCTGATGACACTGGTGCTGCTGTGTGGGTGCTTCGCGATGGCGGAGGTAAAGACGTTCGATTACAAGGTGCTGGAAGGGTTGGACGGGTATAGCTATGATAAGTTTGAAAAAATGTGGTCATTAGCAGGTGAATATCGGATAAAAGCTGCGGATGGCTATATTTCCGTCGCACTGATTGCGCTTGGGGACAAAGAATCAGTTCAAGGCGTGATGCTGACAGCAGGAGTCTACAAAAGTGATGGTTCAATTTACGGCACGATTGATAAAATAGAGATTCTTGCGGATGATACACTCATTTCAATTAAAATGATGCCACTTGAAGGACAACAGGCGCGGCTTCTAACTGATACCAGCGCGGAAGCACTTCGTCTTATTAGCGAAGCAAAAGAAATTTCGTTCAAAATTGCTTTGAAAAACGCTGGCTCAGGAACATTTGATCCTACGGCAGATGAAATTGCAGATTTTGTTCAGGCAGCAAAAGCAATTATTGAGAATAATATGCTCTCTTTATCAACTAATGCTGGAATTGATAGCGAAGCAATAGAAAAATTTGAAGAAACATATCCTATAACTATTGAAAAATAATCATCAAAAAATACGGGACACACTGTTAATCACAGTGCGCCCCGTATTGCAATTCTCGAACAAATCAGTCGTACTCCACCATACCCTGCGATTCCAAAAACATCTGCTGGGCATCGAGGTAGTCGTCCACCAGCGCGGCGAGCTTGACCGCCTGCTCGGGGTCGAGCGCGTTCTTCGCCGCCAGTGATTCGACAATGTACTCAATTGCTTCGTCATCCTCGTAGTACGCGTCGCCCGCGTAGCCGTCGGCGTCCAAAACGCCCGCTTCGTGCATGTACGCCATGTCCGCGTCAATCATCTGCGGCACGAGCGCAGGAATGTCCTCCGCCAGCTCCGGGTGATCCGCCTTGCGAATGCAGCGGGTGATGAACGCAACCGCCGCATCCTTGTCGTAACCCTGCATCATGGATGATAAACCTCCTGTTTATACGATTTTTAGCTAAGAATGAGCAAAGATGCGCCGCACATTTTTCGTTCTGGCTAACGAGAATGAAATGCAGCGTAGTGGCACTACGCTAAATGGAATGACCGGACGCCAGAGCGGAAAAGGTGCAAGCAGATTGCTCAGGCGAAGCTAAAAAATCGTATTACGCCATTATAACCGCCTTGAACTGCGCCAGCGTGTCCTTGAAAACGCCCAGCGCACGGCGGATGGGTTCGGGGCTGCTCATGTCGATGCCCGCCAGCTTCAAAGCGTCAATCGGCGGCACGGCGCAGCCTGCGGACAGGAATTTGCGGTAGTCGCGGACGGCACTTTCGCCTTCGGACAGAATCTTGTCGCTGAGCGAAACCGCCGCGCACAAGCCCGTCGCGTACACATAGACGTAGTAGGAGCGATAGAAGTGCGGGATGCGCATCCACTCGTTGGCGATGTTTTCATCCACCGTGCAGACCGCGCCGTAATACTTCTGGTTTAATTCGTAGTACGCCTTGGACAGGCTCTCGCGAGTCAGCGGCTGCCCCTGCTCCGCCATCGTGTGGGCAATCAGCTCAAATTCCGCGAACATCGTCTGACGGAACACGGTCGTGCGGAACTGCTCCAGGAAGTGGTTCAGCAGGTACGCCAGCGCCTTCTTGTCGTCCGCGAACGTCTTGAGCAGGTGGCGCATCATCGTCGCCTCGTTGCAGGTGGACGCAACTTCCGCCACGAACAGGCTGTAATCGCTCTTGAGCGCGGGCTGGTTGGTGTTGGAGTAGAAGGAGTGCATGGAGTGCCCCAACTCGTGCGCGATGGTGAACGTGTCCGACAAATTATCGTTGTGGTTCAGCAGCACATAGGGGTGCACGTCGCGCAGGTTGCCGGAGGAGAACGCGCCGGAGGACTTGCCCTTGGAGGGGTACACGTCAATCCAGCCGCCGACGCGGGCTTCGCGCAGCTTAGCCAGATAGTCCTCGCCCATGGGCTTCAGGCCTTCCAGCACAAGGTCAAACGCCTTGTCGTAGCTCAGCTCCATGTGGAAATCCTTGACCATCGGCGTGTAGAGGTCGTACATGTGCAATTCATCCAGCCCCATCAGCGCTTTGCGCAGCGCCAGATACTCATTCAGCACCGGAATCGCGGCGTGCACCTCGCTGATGAGGTTGTCGTAGACGCTCGTGGGGATTTCCAGCGGTTCCATGCGGGCATCGCGGGCGGTGGCGTAATGGCGGGCGCGCGCCTGGAACACGTCGTTCTGCACGCTGCCGTTGTACGTTGCGGCGATGGTGTTGCCGAAACTGCCGTAGGTGTTCATGATGCCGTCGAACGCCGATTTGCGGACTTCGCGGTCTTCCGAACGGATAAACTGGGAATATGTGCCTTCAGTCAGCTCAGCAGTCGTGCCGTCGGGCATCTGCACGGGCGGGAAGGACATATCCACGTCGGTCAGCATCCCGAAGATGTGGTTCGGGGCTTGGGCGACCTGCCCCATCATGGCGAGCAGCTTCTCCTGCTCGGCAGGCAGCGTGTGCGGCTTCTGGCGAATCAGGTTGCGCAGGAACGCGTCATAATCCGCCATTGCCGGATCAGCGGCGATTTCCGCCAGCAGCGCATCATCCAGCGAGAGCAGCTCCGGCTCAAAGAAGGACATCGCGGTGGACAGCTGCACGCCCATCTGGGACGCGCGGGCGCGAAGTCCCTGCGCAACCGGGTCGCCGTTGTCCGTTTCGCCGCGCAGGAACGCGTAGGAGAAAACGGGCTCAGCCTGCTGATTCAAATCGAAATACTCGCGAATGGCCTGACGGGGATTTTCGGCGACTTTGCCCTCCCACGCGGCGAACTTCTTGCTGGACGCAAGCACATCCGCCAAAGCGGCCTCCCACGCGGCATCATCAGGGTAAATGTGCGACAAGTCCCATTTGTACTGCGCGGGGATTTCCTCACGCTTGCGGAGCTTTGCAGCCATTGTAAGACCTCTTTCTGCCGGAAAAAAACCGGCGTTTCCATTCCATTTCCTAGAGTGTGTTTCTAAATTCGCCCGGCAGCATTTTCGGCATCTTTTCATGCACTTCTGCGTCTTCAAACCTCGATTTACCGCCAGTAAACCTTCGGTTTTCATCCTTGAATTGCAAGAAAATCTGCTCGAAACTGCACCGGTCTCATTTTAGAAACACACTCTATTGTACACGCATTAGCGGAAAAAAGCAAGGCGTATCAGCGGTGCTTTTTCTCGTACGTCAGCGGGCGACAGGCGCTGGCGCGATCCGACCCGTTGGGGAAAAACGAAATCGCGCCGTCCAGCAGGGTGATTGCGCCCGTTGATCCGCGCACAACCTGCTTTTCCAGCAGCAGGCGCAGCAGCTTTTCCGTCAGCATCGGCCCGCCGCCGCGCGTCAGGCAGTCCTTCCAGAGGGTGAAGTGGCAGCCGTCCGCCGCGCGGGAGCAGAAAAACGCCTGCGGGCTTTCCAGCACGCCGCCCTTCCGGCAGACCGGGCAGACGCAGCCGTCAATTTTCGCGCCGCGCGTGACCATCGACTGCGTGCGCTTCTTTCGCCGCCCATCATCCGGGAACACCACGTCGGCGCGGTTATTCCGGGCGAAATTCACCAGAAACGTGGAGAATTTGCGGATGCTGTCCATGAACTTGTCCGCGTCCTGTCTGCCGTCGGTGATTTGGTCGAGCGCCAGTTCCCAGCGCCCGGTCATTTCAGGGGAGGACAGCTCCTGCGGCACAATTTGAATCAGCTGCACGCCCTTGTCCGTCGCCAGAATCGTCTTGCCCTTGCGGATGGCGTACCCGACCTGAATCAGCCGCTCGATGATGGCGGCGCGGGTCGCGGGCGTGCCGATGCCGCTGCCCTTCATCTGCCGCGCGATTTCCTCGTCGGTGGATTCGCGCCCGGCGGTTTCCATCGCGGAGAGCAGGGACGCGTCGTTGTGCTGCGCCGGGGGCTTGGTCTGGTCGCTCTTGACCTCGGCGGAGCGGACGGTGCGCGTGTCGCCGGGGGATAGCGGCGGCAGGGCGGTTTCCTCCTCGGCATCGGCGGATTTTTTCTTCGCGCGCCCGGCTTTCGGCGGATTCGCCAGCGGCGGCACATCCCGCCAGCCGTTTTGCAGCACGACGCGCCCGTTCGTGCGGAATTGGTGTTCGCCGACCCCGGTGATGACCTTCGTCGCGTCGTACTCGCACGCGGGATAGAACGCCGTCAGCATCCGCCGGACGACCATATCGTACAGCTGCCGCTCGTCTTCGGGCAGGCTGTCCAGATTGATTCGCTTCGGCGTGGGCAGAATCGCGTGGTGGTCGGTTACCTTCGTTTCGTCAATCGTGCGCTTGCTGACGGGCAGCTTCCCATCCGGCAGCGCGCCCGGCACAAGCGCCTGATAGTTTTCCGGCAGCACCTTCATCGTCTGCACGACGCGCGGAATCATGTCCGGCGGCAGATAGCGGCTGTCCGTGCGCGGGTAGGTGAGGGCTTTGTGCGTTTCGTAGAGCGACTGGGCGAGCTTGAGCGTCTTGTCGGCGGTGAAGCCGAGCAGGCGGTTCGCGTCGCGCTGGAGGCTGGTCAGGTCGTAGAGCTGGGGTGGCAGGTCACGGCGGCGGGTGGTTTCGGCGCTTATCACTGTGGCGGATTGATTCTTGATTTGCGCGGCAAGGGCTTTCGCGTCGTCGATTTTGGGGATGTGCGTGTCCGGCTCCAAGCCTTCGCGGAAGTACATGCCGCGGTAGTCGCCGAAATCCGCCGTGACGGTCGCGTATTCCTCCGGCTTGAAGTCCTCGATTTCCTTCCGCCGCTTGACCAGAATCGCCAGCGTCGGGGTCTGCACACGCCCAACGGACAGCAGCGCGTCATAGCGCAGGGTAAAAGCGCGGCTGGCGTTCATGCCCACAAGCCAATCCGCCTGCGAACGGCACTGCGCGCTGCGGTACAAGCCGTCGTAGTCGCTGCCGCTGCGGATGGCGCGGAAGCCTTCCTGAATCGCCTCATCCGTCATGGAGGAAATCCACAGGCGGTCGAAAGGCTTCTTGCAGGCCGCTTTTTCGTAGATGTAGCGGAAAATCAGCTCACCCTCGCGCCCCGCGTCGGTTGCGCAGATGAGCCGGTCGGTTTCCGGCGCGTTGATGAGATTGCGGACGACGGCAAACTGATCGCGGCTGCTGGCAATGACTTTCAAGGGGATTTCGGCGGGCAGAATCGGCAGCGTATCAAACGACCAGCGCTTGTACTTTTCATCGAGCTCGTCCGGCTCAACCAGCGTCACCAGATGCCCGACCGCCCACGTCACGACCCAGTCGCCGCCCGTCAGGCAGCCGCGCCCGCTGCTCTGGCAGCCAAGCACGCGGGCAATATCGCGCCCCACGCTCGGTTTTTCCGCAATGACTACTGTACGCCCCATAGGTGAGAATCCTCCTGATGATGTATATCCGTGCCTTTTTATGCAGAAATCCGCATGAACAAATTCCATTATACCACATTTGACGGCTTGAAGCAAGCATGGTATAATAGGAGGGAAACCTGTCGGAAGATGGTACGGAGGTCGGCTTGCATGGCGATGTTTTCCTTTGACGAGCAGGCGGCGCTGTTTGACGTAACGCCGCTGCCCAACCAGTTTATCCTCAATTATCTGCCCGAAGCGTCGGGGGACGCGGTGCGCGTGTACCTCTTCGGCTTGGTGGCGTGCTATCATCACGAGGCCATCAGCGATTTGCAGCAAATGGCGCGGGAGCTGAACATGACGGAGGATGATATTCGCGCGGCGTACCGCTACTGGGAGCGCAAGGGGCTGGTGCAGCGCGTGGCGGATAATCCGCCGCAGTACCGCTATCAGAACATCTATCAGGTGATGATGACGGGCGCACAGGCGCAGATTGACCCCGCATACGAGCAATTCGCGGAAGCCATCTACGGCGTGTTCGACAACGACCGCCGGCTGCATGGCAAGGACGTCAGCCAATGCTACGAGTGGGTGGAGCAGATGCGCCTGCCGCCGGATGTGGTGATTGCCATGATGCGCCACATGGTGCAGAAGCACGGCAAGAACGTGAGCATGAAGAAAGCCGAGCAGATGGCGATGCGGCTGGCGGACGAAAAGGTGCAGACGGTGGAGGAGGCGCAGGAGATTTTCCGGCGCGACCAGACCGTTTGGAGCGGCAGCAAGAAGGTGCTGGAGAAGCTGGGCCTGCGCCGCTACCCGACCGAGCCGGAGCAGACGATGTACAGCAAGTGGCTGGTGGACTGGCAGTTCACGCCGGATGCAATCCTGCGCGCGGTGGATGAGACCATCAAGAGCAGCAACCCGTCGTTTGCGTATCTGGACGGGATTTTGAAGCGGCTGCACGAGCAGGGGAATGTGCGCACGGAGCAGGATGTGTCGGGCGATATCGAAGGCAGCCGGAAGGAAAACGAGCCTATCAAGCAATTCCTGCGCGCGCTGGGCAATTACAGCATTACCATCAACGACACGACGAAAGCGACGTACAAGAGCTTCCAGACCATGTACCCTGACCCGGTGATTCTGCTGGCGGCGCAGCAGTGCGCCAAATGGGGCATGACGACGCTGCAGGACGTGATGCAGACGCTGATGGCGTGGCAGAACCGTAGCCTGCGCACGCTGCCGGAAATTGACGCGTACATGCGGCAGATTGACGAGCAGAACGAGTTCCTGATTGTGCTCTATCAGGCGATGCAGCTGGACGAAAAGACGAAGCCGAACGCCGCCGACCGTGCCCTTGTGAAGCAGTGGACGGAGGAATGGCGGTTCGCGCAGATGTTTGTGCTGGGCTGCGCGCCGTGGGCGGCAGGGAAGAAATCACCGATGGCATACCTCAACAAGATGTTGAAAGTTTTCCGGGAAAAAGGCATCACGACGATGGAAGCGGCAAAGGCGGAGCGCGAACGCTTCGAGCAGCAGCCGAGCCAATCCACCGCACCCGCCGCGCACGCGCCGAAGGTCGTCGGGGAGCAGCAGTACACCCAGCGCACCTACACGCCGACGCAGGATGCTATGGACGCCATGATGCAGGAGTGGGAGGAAAGCCATGCGTAAGGAAATCATGCAGGCGCTGCAGCAGGAGTACGAGCAGCAGCGCCTCAAAAATTCGCAGGAGGAGCTTCGGCGGCGGCAGGAGGTTATCACCCGCTGCCCGGAGATTGGGCAGTACCTCGCCGAGCGGCAGAACCTGATTTTCGGCGGCGTGCGCGGCATTCTGAACGGCAAAGCGGCGGCGGATGACCTGCCCGCCCGCATGGACGTGATGAACAAGCGCATCGCCGGTTTGCTCCGCCAAAGCGGCTTCCCGGCGGATTATCTTGACCCCGTCTACCGCTGCAAGCAGTGCCGCGACACGGGCTACGTCGGCGAGCCGATTCGCGAAATGTGCCCGTGCCTGCGCAGTGCGTTCTATGCGCGGCTGTACCGCGAGGTCGGCTTGGGCGAAAAGGCGGAGCAGTCGTTCGCCGCGTTTGACCCGAATGTGTTCTCTGACCAGCCGCTGCCGGGCAAAAAGTACAGCCAGCGGCAATTGATGGACATGCTGCGCCACCAGTGCGAACAGTACGCCGAAAAGTACCCCAGCGCCGCGACGATGGATCTGCTGCTGATGGGGCAGAGCGGTCTGGGCAAAACGTACCTGATGCACGCCATCGCGAAGCGATTGCTGGAGCGCGGCTTCAACGTGATGATGATCAGCGCCTACCGCTTCCTGGATGTCGCCCGCCGCGCGTACTTCTCCGGCAAACAGGAGGAAATGGACACGCTGATGGATACCGACGTGCTGATGATTGACGACATGGGCGTTGAACCGCTGATGGAGAACATCACCATTGTGCAGTGGTTCAACCTCATCAACGAGCGGCAGCTGCGCGGCAAAGGCACGGTCATCAGCACCAATTTGAACGTGGAGGAGCTGCGCCGCCGCTACACCGAGCGCATCACATCCCGCCTGATGGATGGAAAACAGTGTATGCTGCTGCAATTCTTGGGCGACGACGTAAGGAGGAACAAGGCGTGATTCAGCTTTATATCAGCAAGAAGAATTTCGATGCACAGAAGGCGGAGCGCTTCTTCAAGGAGCGCCGCGTGCAGGTGCAGGTGATGGATTTGAAGAAGCACAAGCTGGGCGAGCGCGAATTGCAGGTGATGGCGAAAGACGTGGGGATGCAGGGGCTTCTTGACCGCGAGGACAAGCGCGCGAAGGAGCATCCCGCGTGCTACTGCAACATTGACAGCGTGATTATGACCGCGATTCAGGAAAACCCGTGGCTGCTGAAATCCCCCATCGTCCGTAGCGGACAAAAATGCACCATCGGCTACCAGCCCGACATTTGGGAAAGCTGGCTGAAGGCGGACAAATAACGGCTCAGGCGAAGCCCCAAAAAGCTGCACGCGGAAGAAGCATGAAAGCGCGACCAACTCAATCGCGCGAAGGGGTCAAGGGGGGGACTTCGTCCCTTTTCGTCTGCC
>ERZ827156.619-NODE-619-length-49550-cov-4.502616_pt1 | contig 49550 bp, 74 predicted proteins | sample MGYA00519919_ERZ827156 | MGnify/ENA primary metagenome ERZ827156 (study PRJEB31778, sample SAMEA3449269) | human gut metagenome | biome: human gut; feature: human-associated habitat; material: faeces | place: United Kingdom | collected 2010/2012 ... | reverse complement strand
TGCCTGATCGACGAGTACGGCACGGACAACGAGTTCGCCCTCACCGCCTCGTCCGTGCCCTTCGTGATCTGCATGAAGAACGACACGCTGTTCCGCATCCGCGCGCTGTCCTTCGAGGGCGGTCACCTTCGCGCGACGGTGGACGGCGTGACGGCGGACTACGACCTGAGCAACTTCGGCGAGGGGTGGCTGCGGATCGGCACGGGCGCAGTCGCGCCGCCGGAGGGCTACGCGGGTTACTACGAGCTGACGGACGCGGTGAGCGAGCTTCCCATTCCCGCGGGCGTGCAGACGCTGGTCGTGAACGGGCTGAGCAACACGGCGTATCTGGAGATCGACGCGGCGACAATGCCGGAGCTGCAATTCCTGGCGGTGCTGGGCAACCAGACGATGATCGGCGTGAAGGCGGAGGGCCACGCGAACCTGCGGCTGGTGAACATCACCAATGAGGAGGGTTGGGCGCACGACGGCAGCGTGTTCAGCGTGACGGACTGCCCGCAGCTGGCCGCCATTCACCTGAGCGATGTGGAAGCCAAGAACTTCACTCTGCACGGTTTGCTTTGTCGTCTCTCTTCATCGTAGGGCTGCCTGCTCTGACTTCCTTCAACACACTCAGGTCGATGACTTCCACAGAGTTTGTCGAGCTGAGCGGTCGTCGTCTCTTCCCTCTCTGACTCCTAGCGGACCAGCGCAAGGACGCGTTCATCACCATCAGAAGGTCCTTCACATCGTCGACGTACAACAAGGTGTACCTTACGCTCGATGGCCTCGTGTTCATGCACAACTCCTTCACGCGCTATAGCATGTTCTACTTCAACGGTGCTGCGTTCACCGCCCCCGTCAGCCGTAGGCAAGAGCGAGGACACGTTCACCACCCTCGGCTGCTTTGGCAACGTGGGCTTCAAGGAAATACAGGCCACGCCCGTGGTGCAGGCGGACCTGTTCATGACGCTCTCGTACTACGACACAGTGGACGGCGACAACGTACACCTGATCAAGGATGACAACTGCAATGACGCGATTCCTGAGGACACGCGCGTGCTGCTGGTGAAGAAGGACGCGTGCCTCCGCCAGCAGACCCTGACGGAGATCAGCGGGTTCCAAAACCTGGAGCGCATCGGCTTCGCCTATGGCTGTTTGTCGCTCCTACAGTCGCTGACGCTGACGAGTGAGTGCGATGGCTCGTGTTGAGGGTAGACCTGCCGGCGCTGAAGCATCTGATCTTCAAGGACTATTCGTTGCAAGGGGTGAAAACTGTCCAACTGACGGGTCAGAGTGAAGGTGCTGTCTGATGAACAGGTCTGAAGGTGAAGGAGTTCGTGTTCGCGGCGCGGGGCGACTCTACCGGTGACATCGCTCCGGGAGACAGCCTGCTGCACACGGCTCATCTGAGCGTCACGGGTGGGTGCCCTGCCGTGGAATAAGCAATAGACTGCTACTTCCAGAACGCGTACTTCCAGATGGGCTACAACGTGCAGTACTTGTCACTGGAGAGTGCGAATGGAGGCGGAGGCTGATGGCTAGACGTGCGCGTGTCCCCCGAGAGCGTGTACGTGTCGCCGCACAAGCGTGCCATGATTTTCAGTGGAATCGGTCACTTCTCCTTCTCCTCCTCATTCGCAGATTCCCCTCTTCTCACCACCCTGTTCACCTCCAGCGTCTCCGTGGCGGAGAAGGGCCTGTTCCGCTCGGACTACTGCGATGAGGGCACGTGCCAGTTCAACTTCAACATGATGCATGGCGCGAACCCGAGCCAGGAGTCTCTCACGCTGTCGAAGGAGGGCTCGGAGGATCTCGTGTTCACGGGCATGGCGACATGGGAGAACAAGCGAGTCCTTCGGATGCATTGTGCTGCTCAGGGAACGTACACGATCCGCCTGTCTGCGAACTACGCAACTGTGGCGAACCCTCTCTTCATTCTCAGTGATAATGGATATGAAGATAGGATCTATTCCTACAGTGATAACGGATCGGAGATTACCATTTCCTGCTAATGTGATTGTGTTGACTTCTTGTTAACAAACACGCCACTGCGACGCAGAACACAGGAAGACGACCGACACAGCCAGACTCGCCAGCATGCAACTCTCGAGAAACCACGTCTTCTTGGAAGCCACGCGGAACTCCTTCCACAGGAAAATGGCGTACAGGGAGGAGACGAAGGGCGTGGACTGACTCAGCACATAGCTACGGCTAACACAAAAGGGGAAAGAAGACGCAATGGCATAGCCGATCTTCGATGCGCCCAAACAGAAGCCGTACGTTCCGATCGCCCAGCAGAGGCCTCCCCACACGGCTATGCATTAGGAAAGGGGTTTGCTCGCACCAGGAAAGATATCGCGCCATTCAGCGTGAATCAGGTCGCTGACGGTCGCGGGTTCCCCAACGAACGGGTGCCGCATGGAGATGCTATAGGTGAAAGAAGGCAACCTGGACGACTAGGAGAAGGGAAATGCAGTGAGGGAGGAGAAGAAGGAAGTGAGCGTGGCTATGGAGTACGGATTCAGGCTGTAAGGGTCTTTGCCTGCGACCGCAGTCATTGGTCCCCAGAAGGTCGCCATGAGGGCTACACATCACAGTGGGCTAGGAAGCCGACCTCCGATGATGCAAATGAGAACCAACTCCCATGTACTTAACTTCGTCGAAACAGTGGACGGATCCGCTTGGGACTCACCATCTTGGGAATTCTCACAGTCCTGCTTCAGGAGTGCCTCGCTCTCCCCCTTCTGATCCTTGCTGAGGGAGCTGTAGGTGGCCGTGTTCACAATCACAGCCAAGAAGTTGAAGCACACTCCGGGAATAAGGAACTGCAGCTTCGCTCTTCGCTCAACAATGTACCTGCAGATAAGGGAGTAAAATGGAGGATACGTCAGGAATGCGCCAAACACGGTGGCCAGACCGATCTGCAGCGGAATCGTATTGGAAATGCCGGCGCCGCTCACAGCACCAAGCAGGAAGATCTGGAGGAGCATGTCCGTGAATCCAGCAACAAACGTCGCTCCTATCTTCTGGAAAATGACATCCTTTGGTGCCGAAAAAAGATCGTTGAGATTGGACAGCATCGATTCGTGTGTCGGGGGCATGAAGGAGGCTCCGAGCAATAGAGCACCGACAAAGGCCCATATGAATCTCCAGAACATCAGATTGAAGTGAAAGATGCCAGGAGGAGAGGATGTCGAGAGGACGGCATTGTTGAGAGTCGCCCATCCAAACACTGCGAGCAGTGTCATCAAAAAGCCGGCCAATTCGTTCGTAGGCTCGAACATGAGGAAATGCACAGGATAATGAAGCCGTAATTCAAAAAACACAACACAGCAAGGACTTCATATCATCACCGAGAATGTCCGACATGTCATCGAGCGAGAGGAGACTGGCGTCAGTGCCTTTGGAGGGGGCGGTTGCATTCTGGGTGAAGAAGAATCGTTCTTCCTTCAGGCTGTTCTGCAATGGCGCTTCTTCTTCCGTATGCACACTCGCTTCCTGTACAGTTGTCTGTGTGCTGAAAATCGCCTCGATTTCACTCATGTCCGTGTCTGCTCGTGCCTTCGCTTGCACAGGAGTCGGAGGAGGAGGCATTTCCTCCATTTCAAGCAATTGAAGAAGATCATCATCCGTTAAGGGAATGACTTGCGACGGCGTTGGATTCATTGGCAATGCGACCTGTGACTCCTTGGCTTCCACTGGAACCGATTTTACCGGACTTGCAACTGTATGATTTGGAGATGTCTCTTCGGCTTGTATTTCATGTGTAGTTGATGCTTCTTTGATGGGCAATTGCCGTAGGGATTGCGGCATTTCCATTCCTTCTTCGTTCATTGTTGACGAAGTGATTTGCGCATCATCCACAATCACATCGTTGTGATCACCTTCATTTGCATTCTCGTGATCACTTCTCGCAACTGCATTCTCGTGATCACTTCTCGCAACTGCATTGCTATCACCCACAACCACGTCGTTGTGACCCCCCACATTCAAGCTCTCGGGGACCTCTTCGGGAAACAGCCGACTCTCCTCCTCCGTCTCCTCTTCCGCGGGAATCGCTGTCACGTCCACCTCCCTAAAGGCGCGGAAATCGGTCGGTTTTACGTCATCCCTACACTCACCACATTTCCCTCCAACTCCTACTCCAAATGCAGCTGCTGAATCACTTTTCCCTCCAAGTTCAAATACTCCACCTCACAATCCGTAGGGAAGTCGATGTACAACAGGTTGTTTATGTCTAGGGCTGACCACTGAACGCGTCACCCACCCAAAAACCCCGTTCCCAGCACCGACGCCTCCATCAGCAAAACCACCACCACCGCGTCCTACAAATTACCCCCGAATTCCGTCACCACCATCGTCATCACCTCGTTTCGCATCATCAGACGCGCGTGGGCCTGAGCCAGTCGAATCAATGACTCCAGCAGCCGCACGGTAGCCTGCGCACTGGAATTGTTGTGCGTGCGGACGTGCTGGTAGTAGCGCGTGAGAATGAGCTGTGCGGAGGGGGACAGGAGTGGGTGATAGTGACGCTGCACATAGAGAACGTACCCTTTGAGTTCCTCCACGGACCATAGGGGTGCTGAGGAAGAGAAGAGGAAGAAAGCGTACTGTGATATTGCTTCGAGTAGTCCAGGATTGTGGCATCCCCCAAATTCACATTGATGTTCAGGATGTGGTTCACCACGCGGTTGTCCCACTACGCTCGATCTCTCCAGAAATCGCCACGTTTTTGTTCGAGTTGTCCAGCAGCAGCAGAATCAGGTCAAACCGACTCAGCAGCGGCGACGCGATGGAGGTGTTGACGCTCAGGTCCTGCGAAACATCGTATTTCCCGCGGGGATTGCAGGTAGCGATCACGACGGTGCGTGTGTTGAGAGTGGTCACAATGCCTGCCTTCGCGACGGAGAGACGCTGCTGTTCCATGGCCTGGTTCTCACACGCCTCTCCTTCTCTCACTTCGTGGATCGTCGCGCGGTCGTGCTCGCGAATCGAGTTGAATTCGTCCACGCAGCACACGCCGCGATCGCCCAGCACCAGCGCGCCCGCCTCCAGCATCCACTCATTTCCGTCCTTCACGGCAGAACACGTGAGACCCGCACTACTCTTCATCACACATTCCCTCTGTTACCTGGTAGTGCCTAGACCACTGGTCATCACACTTCGCATCGCCAGCTTGCTCGCGAAGAGGAGAAGCTGACTCTTGCCCGTGCTGCTATCACCAACGATAAGAAGGTGACTCTGACTCCGGATGGGCGTTTTGGTGGGATCGGTGGATGAAACGCCTCCGATGAGGATGAGCAACAAACTGAGTTTGACCTGAACGTGAGGAAAAGAATCAGGACATGCCAGATACAAACCGTACAGATTGGGACACACGCTGTTCACGAGGATGTTCCTGCCCAGGAACGGTCGTTCCAGTTGCCTGTAGTAGTGGGTCCAATACAGCTGGTACTTCTTCACCAACTCCTCCGTCAGAAACCGGTCGTTGTCACGCTCGCCAATCAACCGAATTGACAAGCCAACCACGATCATGTTCACATCGCACTTGGCGTCGCGCGCGAGGGGCCGCCACTTTTGCCTGACCACGCCGGTGATGACCACGTCGTCTCCGGCCTGTGTGTGAAAGAGCCAAACAAACACGACACGACAAGTGTCCACCAGATCGTCCATCAAAACGATGGTGATGGATCGCGGCATCGTTCCCACCTCCAGCATCTGGATGCGCTCCTGCACGAGGATCTCTTGATAGTCGCAGCACTTCACAGCGCCCTTTGGGTGACATGGCGAATCATCACTACCTCCACCGGCTTGAACACGGTCGATTTGCACTTCGATTGCGTCCCGTTCGCTGGACACTTCGTCTAGGGTGGGAATCGAGGAAAACGGCAAACGGGCAATTCCATGATGCCGCCCTGTTCAATATCGGCGTGGACGACGAACCGGCAGCGACAACGCTGGTTTTGACATTCAAACTCCTTCTCCGCCTCCAACATCTTGATCTACCTAGAAGCCTCGGAACTCTCGCCTACCATTCCCGTGCGAATCACCGTACCGCTGAACTGCACCAAATGGCCGAGATCATCGCTTCGAATCATGCCCACACTCGGCTTGTGGAATTCGGGAACAGGAGGAATGTCATAGAATCGGCACTGGCACAGCTTCTTCAGGATGAAATGATTTCGGGTTTCTTCATCCTCGATACTCCGAAGGAACGTCTCTTCCGCCTCCACGATAGTGGCATTCATCAGGGATACCGTCTGCAGCGATCGGTTCAATATCTCGTTTCCCAGAGCGGGATTGACCGAAAACAGCTCCTGGACACTATTCCGTGACTGAAACACTCAATATCGCACCTAATGTGGATGCCGAAGTGCTTCGTCGTATCCGGGTCCGACATAACCTTCAGCAACTCTTCCCGGCAATTCGATAGGAGGTAGTTCTTGAACTGCCGTACGGTCTCTCTATGGTCGAGATTCCATTCTCCAGAGGCAGAATCCATCCTCAAAAGAATGAATGAAGTGCAGCTGTTTCTTACAACAAAGGACTCTCGGAGACAAAAGAAAAGAGAAATATACAATATAACAACACGGAGTAGGGTGCAGTACCATCTTCTAAAACGAGTTCACTAAAAGGCGATGGAAACGAGGGGGGGACAGCATTTCTGTCGTACTGCAAGACGGTTTTAGCATGGAAGGAGCGTCGTCCATAGCAATGCTGGATGAAGCATGGAGGGAAAACATGGATTCATCCTCAGCAACGCTAGACACACTATGAAGTGAAAACATAGGCTCGTCCTCAGCAACGCCTGACATGCCTTCCAGCGATAGTACAGAATCTTCATCCGTAATGGGAAATGGCATGGACTGGGGAAGGAAGTAGTTGCTCTCCTTATGACTAGCAACATCGTTCTGTCCCGGGAAGTACGTATTCATAGTGGCGTGACAGCGTCCCGTGATCTTTTCCAGGATTCTGATATCGTGGTTCTTGCACAGTGGACACTCACATGTGCTGCGAAAGTGCGAAGCACAGTCAGAACACATCTTGTGGATTCCACACAAATAGTAAACACGACTTGATTTCTTCATGCAGCGATCGCATATGGTGGATGACTCTACAATTGAGAGATGCACGACATTCCTACCAATACCGAATTCAGGGATGGGCGGAAGGTGAAACAATGACATACAACTCAAATGCGCTAACGATAATATGAATAAAAACGTAACTGAATGTACTGGACTGCTGCCAAAAATAGGCGGGATTACGCTCCTTCACCTGAGCAATAGACGGGACTTTTTCTGGAGTGTCTCATTCTTCGCCTTCTTGCATCGTGCGTGTTATGAATCTATGCATCCTTTGCATTCTTCTCATAGCAACTGTTTCTGGAAGTGGGATTCGTAATGGGCGTTGTGAGCGTAGAGTGTGCTGAATACACGCGTCCATGCTATTCTTGGGATCCCAGTAGTTTGATGTTTGTGAATCTGATGCACTAGAGGCGCAAATTGCGGATGTCTTTTCGGACAGCAAGAAGGTCACGAAGTTTCGAATGCAGCATATCATCTATGATTCGAAGTGTGAAGTAGTTCTATCCCAGTGGATCTACGAGTGCGCACTGTCGAATGGGCTTATGCGTAGTTATACGGTTAGTGGATGCAGTATTCAGAACGCGAACTGTGATGGTCATGAATGGGGTGTTATGCGTAGATCACCGCTGCAACGTGACGATGATTTCTGCAACGGGGCTGGTTACGAAGGAATTAGTGGAAGCCAATCGGTTGGATTGCGGGAAGCTGGAGATCAACACATGGTACGCCTTGCGGAACATCCACTGTTTGCAAGACGGGTATGATGTGTTTTATTACCTCCGAAAGACGATGAACCGGATCATGGAGAGACGCCTGCTCTTGACAGATGGTAGTTGCGGATGGCTTGCTTGATCGTAGAGTACTTCATGTTGGATGGCATAAAGCACATCGCTTCTGGCAGTAAATAATGCGCAGCTACTATCATGCATAGGCTGTCCGATTCGCTGGGCAGTGATTGTGAATTGGCTGATCGGCATCTTTCTGGTGTGTGTCTTCTTGTATATTCTGTACAGTGCGTGGAGGATGTATCTGCGGATCCAGTACTACACGACGCAGAACAAGTCCGCTATGGAGGAGGAGAAGAAGGAGGCTTCCTCTGTTTGTAACAAACACAACAACTCAGTTGGTGTTGGAGAAGAGAAAAGGGCAGTGCCTCCCCGTTCCTCAGGTAGCACTCACACAGCAATTGCCTCACTTCCCTCGGCGAGTCCTCCTTCAGAACCGACTTCAAGCTACCCTTCATTCACCCACCATCCAGTACACTTCAATTGCCCTTTTATAATCCTTCCTCTCTGCCAACACCTTCCCGTACAAATACCCCGCCTCTGCGTGTGTCTTCTTCTCCTCATGGCACCGCTTCAGCACGCTCTCTGCCTGCTTGGCGGCTGTGGGAATGGCCAGATACACCTTCGCCAGAAGCAGGTTGGCGTAGAAGTGATCGGGGTTGTTCTTGTGGATGCTGTTTGCGAGAGACAGCGCCTTCGCCGTCATGGACTCGTCAATGTAGAAGGAAAGCAGGACTAGAGATGAGTCGCGGCGAAGGAGGGAACGGGAGTAGGAGGCATAGGAGGGGTAATAGTTGATGATGTCCCAATACGATTGTTCTAGTGTGAGCAGCTCCTGCTGGTGTTTGGCAAAACAGTTCAGAATCATCAATGGCAACGAGAAGGGCTGTTCCCGCCGCCACTGGACCACCTGTTCCTCATCGTAGACAATGGACGGGAAAGGGAGGGAAATGGAGTACGCGTGGGAAAGAAGCGAGGCGGTCAGATAGAGAGGCGCGTAGGCGTTGGCGGGATCGACGGAGCGAAGCTACGCATGGAGGGGAGGATGGAGGGAAACCAGGGAGAGCCAGTGGAAACAGGGAGGGAATTGGTGGAGGGAAAAGTAGCACGAGGCCACGGCGGAATAGAGAAGGGGCGAGGGGAGGAAATGGCTGGTCGCGCGTTGGTAGAGCTGGAGGGAAACTACGTTCAATGTGGGGAAGGGCGTTACGCTGCGGGTTGCTGAACTGGTTGTATTCGGCTTGGAGCAAGCAATGCTCGATCGTGTCGTCGGAGAGGGAAGGCAAGGGTGCTGCTACCTCCTTCATGCTGTGTATGAGAGGGACAGGACACAAGCACCCCTTGAAGTCCTGGATGCGGGACAGGATCTGAATTGCCTCCACTGCATACGGCTCTTCTCTGATTGTTAGAAATGGGAAGTAGTATTACTGTAATACGCACTCTGCGCAATCCGCCGCTTTTCTAGGGGTGATGAACACCAACGGGGATACTGATAGTGATTCGTCATCCAGTAGTACTTCGCCAATCGGTTGTTCACGTCTACAGTGCGATTTTCCTTGTCGATTCCTTCCAACTAGGCATGACACTGAATGCGCAGGACAAACAATCTGGATGCACTTCCGAATCATGAGACGATCCTCCTTCTCTTCACTGGATAGAAAGACGCAGTCGCTGAGATGCACTCTTGTATCCAGCTCGATTTCATTTGTTTTGGATTGTCTGGGAGGGATTTGACATAGATAGAGGACGCGCTCGTAGGAAAGCTAGACATGAGGATTCTCCGCAAACGGCAACGATTGCCTGTTTGTACTTTCGATTCTTGAACAGAACATCTGCATAGAGAGAGAGTCGAGAGAGTTGCTGCTCATGGCTCAGTTGCTTCTCTGAAACGAGGAGTGAAGCCCAGTATTCTGCAGAATCGACGAGTCCTCGTTCCACCAGCTGCCGAACAGCGGCTTCATCCACAATCATGGATGCTTCAAACGGAATAATGCCGTTGCATTGTGTAGATGGAGTGAGTGTAGAATTTGAAGGGAAGAATGAGAGAAGAACAAACACAACAACTAGCCAATCCACTTATGCTTGCAGTGAATACACATAAAGATCAACGCCATGGCATCATCACCGTCTCCGTGCGCCTGGAAGAAGACACATCCCTTCTGATGGCACTCCTCGCACTCCTTATTCTCGTCGCGACTCAGCGTGGGGTCATCGATGATATCGTCCTCGACCAGATTCAAGATGGATCTGGACTTCAAACGGCTCTTTCATTCCTACCTGGATTCGGCTTTATAGGATATTTTAAAGACGCAGGGCTCACTCGATTCCTCGGTAAAGCCGCAGTTGTTGCATTTATAGCAAAGACGCGCTCCGTGCACGTTGGTAACATCTTCTGAAACAGTCATTAGGTTGTTGCTAGCGATTAGGGTGATTAAAGCGAGAAATGGCCTACCACTGCTTGCAAAAGTGCATCTTAACGGTTGCTCCGGAAGACGACCTAGGGATGAGGGAGGGGGAGGGTGGAGAGTACATTGGACTTGGAAGATGGATAATTGGGAGATGGGAAGGGCGACGGAAATCGGGGGTATTTTTGGAAGAGAAGAGGGAAGGAGTGGGAAGGGTGTGGAACAAACAGGGGTGATTGGAGGTGTCGTTGGGAAGGGGTAGGGGGAGTTTCCCTTTCACAAACAAATCGAGCATCATTACTCCCTTCTTATGAAAGATGTTCTTCTCTTTCTTTTCCTCTTCCTCCTCTCCATAATCCATCATGCATTCCAATATCCCAGCGAACCCACCCCATTCCAATCCATCGACATCTCCAACGACGCGCTTCTTGGATTGAAGGAATTTGGAAGCCAAACTATCAACCGTCATCCTATCCAACTCTTCTCATGCATTAGAGTACGACTACCCTTGGATCCAGTATCCCGTGCCATTTCACATCCTTTTCAACAACAAGTCAGTACGCTACGCTCATTTCGGCGATTGTCCTCCATTCTTCCCCACATCCGTTCATTGCGGGGAAATACCCTCACAGCAATCGCTGGTACTTGTGACGGGGTGCAGCTCGAACCATTTCTGCGCGACTCTCAATTGCCTCTACTCCATGCTTCTCTTCGTGCCAAATGCGTCCGTAGTCTTCGTGGATTATGGACTATCAACAAAAGAGCTATTAACACTGTCGCAACACTTCATTCGTTTATCCCCTCGTTTCAACCTCTTCTATCGCATATTCAACTTTGCGTCGTTTCCCGCGTGGATGCACATTTCCACTCCGACGATGGGTGGTTATGCGTGGAAGGTCATCAGCTATACCGATATTGCGATGGAACACAATGGAGAAGTGGGGTGGATTGACGGGGGCTGCAGAGTGGTGGACGATTTGCATGGGGAGCTGGAGTGGATGCGGCGCGATGGTCTCTTCTCCGTGTACTCCTCCGGTACGATTGGAGACTGGATCGACGAGAATAGCCTCTCCTTCTTGTTGAAGAGCGGGATTGTGAAGAGTGTGAACAGGAGCGCGGAAATGTGCTCCGGAGGGTACGTATTTCTGGACGCTGGTAATCGTACACGAATTGGACCCATTCTCGACGGATTGGTGAAATGCGCCTATACCAAGCGATGCATGGATCCAGTTGGAACGACACGGAAGAACTTTAGGCAGGACCAGTCCATTTTGACTCTGCTCATTCACGATGCCTCCATCCCCAGAAGCTGCAATTCTCACTTTCATGTCAACACCCTGTTTCACCAGGACAGCGTTGCCCACTGCTCCTAACTCCGTACCGCCTGTGTTTGTTCCATACTCATTCTTCTCTATTCTCTCTTCACGCTGCAAATGTTCTCCAGAGCGTGGAAGTCGGTGTCCTCGAAGAACGAGAGCATCAAGAGCTTCTATACGCAATACAAGTGGGTGCCCTATCTGCTCCAGTGATTCGCCTTAGGACCCTCTTTACTATCGGTACGACCCTTGTAGGAACGAGTGCTGCGTGGGCCTCCTACTTTGCCAGAACCAAGCACAACCAGAAGCTGTGGTGCTTGCTGTTCTTATTTATTGCGTAGGGAGAAGGACATTAAGGAAATCAACAACTCCATCGCAAAGATCCCCGAAAAGACGAACAACATGTACGACCGCATGGACGTGATTATCGTGGGCGTCTCCGCACTGGCTGTTGGGTACGAGTGCCTCCTGAGCCTCACGATTAGCTATCTCACGTGCGCGATCAAGCACAAGACGGTGAACTACTACCGTTACTGGAACGCACGCAGAGCTGCTTCGAAGGCCTCGAAGAAGACTCTTTCAACCGAGAGTATGGGCCTCATCACGAAGGACGAGCTGAAAACGCTGGAGAAGAACGAGCACAACCTTCTCCGCTACTACTTCCAGTCCACGAAACAGAGCATTCGCTCCTTTGTTTCCACGCTGGGCGGGAAGTGTGTCTCTTTAGTGGAGAAGACGGCCCACGCTGGGAAGTCGCTCATCACCAGCAACAAGCGACTCTGCGAGGGAGTGAGGAAATGCTCCGAGAAGGTGTACGGAGTGGCACACTCGTGCTACGCCAAGGTGTCGAAGGTGTACAATGACATGATGTATCGCTACAACATGCGTTTGATCGAAAAGAAGAGGGGCAAGTTGCTGATGGAGGAGAAGGAGACGGTCAATGTCAACAACATGGCATCTGTAATCAAGGAGAGAGAGGGCTATACTCGCATCACAGAATGGCGTGTTTGTTCAGAGAAATGATGCAATGCTCATTGCGGTTGCTCCAGATCGCGAAAGGGTGTCTCCATCATAACGGGATTGCGTTCCGCTCCATTCAACTACCAATGGCGCGGGTCTGGCTCTCTACATCAGCAGACAAGAAGGAACCTTCATCCCCTTCCCGCAAAGGAGCCAGAGATATCGAGAAGTGGAATATTGAAGCGCAATGTCCCGCCCTAATCAACTTCTGGCATCCCACAAAGAACGGGGATTTACGCCCTCGCGATGTGTCCGTCCGCTCTACTGAAAAGATTTGGTGGAAGTGCGGACGGGGTCCGGACCACGAATGGCTTGCCTCTCCCCGATCCATGTATAACAGCAAAACCAAAACGATTTGCAAGTGCCCCTTCTGCGACAACCGGAAAGTGTCGGTCACCAACTCCCTGTCCACTCTCTTTCCCGAGATTGCCTCGCAGTGGCACCCAACGCTGAACGGAAACCTGAGTCCCTCCATGATCCTACCGAACAGCAGTGTGAAGGCGTGGTGGAAATGCGACAAGGGAGAGAATCACGTCTGGCAGCGAATCGTCGCCCATCGAACGCACCCGCGCTCACCGCTGGAGGGGAAGTGCCCGTTCTGCCAGAAGGTGGACAAGCAGTCGCAGTCGCTGGCGGTGTGTCGTCCCGATCTTGCGAAGGAGTGGGACTACGAGCGGAACGGGGATTTGACTCCGGAGACCATTTCGAAGAGCAGCGCGAAGAAGGTGTGGTGGATCTGCGACAAGGGACATCATTACCAGTGCGCTGTGTACAACCGTGGGAGCACACACAACACGGGATGCCCCATCTGTTCCTGCCATACGGTGAACGAGGACACGTGCATCGCGAATCATCACCACCTCCTCGACTTCCTGGATCCAGTGAATAACAAGGGTATGGGCATGACATGAACATGAGGACTAGATGTGGATCTGAACCGATTGTCGATCCTGAGCCATAAGCAACTGCAATGGCGCTGTCCGGAGAGCGAGTTTGATCTGACGAAGAAACACCACGTGTGGCGGTGCTCTGTATACGACATGGAGCACACGTACAAGGAGGAGTGCCCATTCTGCATGAACATGATTCAGGAGAAGGACAACGAAATCAACTGGAGCAATCTGCAGCTGACGTCGAACGTGAGCACCTACTACCGACCGCGAGGCGAGAAGAAGCGGATGAGAGAAAGGAAGGGAACGGGGAGACGGCGCCGCGTGCCCGTGAAGGATGTGGACGCTTTGATCGAGCTCATCAATTCCATGTAATATGACAGCGTTCTGTTTGTTCACAAATCTCAACCATGCGTAAGGGAGTCCTGATTCTCGCAGCCATCCTTGCAGTGTCAGCTGCATCCAGAGTGGATACGCTCGTATTCGCCCCGTGGACGTCTTCATCGCACTCGGAGTTGATGGAGGCCGCGTACCTGCTGTTGACAACATTCATGCATAGTGAGTTCTTTGCCGTAGAAGGGGAGCGTGACATGTTCGCCTTTCTCGAAGAAACCGGAAAAGCGAGTATTCTATCCGAATCAGCATCGACCAAGTCGGAATGGATTCGATCGTATTGTCAGCAGCGTTACAGCGCGTCTACCTGCGATTTGCTTCATCTGTCGCTGAAATCACGGTAGTTGCCATTTCATTCTGTGAAGTATAGTGAGTTTCTGCCGAAGATCCAAATGTTCCACACAATGGCCTCCTCCTTTTCATTTTTGTGCAAGGACGCAGATTCCTTCCTGGTAAGCAGCTCAGGCTATGCATGCTCTCCGGAGTCTCTGTCCGCACTCAGCCCCCTCCCTTCCTCCTTCATTCTCACGCAGGATGCGCTGTCTTCCCTTCTTTCCTTCCAGTCCTTCGATCATCCCCTTTCTTCCTGCATGTCTGAATCCCCTGCACCCCCCATGGTTCTCTTCACCTCCATCACATCGAATCTGCCGCAATGGCTCGATTCCCTCTCCTCCTTCTGCCAAACAACGCCTACCACCATCCTTCTCCGCTTCTTCCACTCCGCCTCGGTCTCTCCCAATCCAAACTCGCGCGTGGGCGGCTATGGCATTGCACTGGACATCAAGAACACCGAATACAAGGTGATCGACGACCGAACCAAGGAAGGAACCTTGTTTCAGAACACGGACGAGGTCCTGGCCGAGGCCGACACCGAGGTGGAGGGTTTCTACTTTTCCACGTTGATGACGCGTTACCCCTCTCTGGCGAGTTCCCTCCAACAGTTCAAGGAGAGTCTCCACTCCTCCTCACAACCCATCACACCCCTGCAAATGAAGGACCTGGGTCTGAAGCTGGCACAGAGTGTGGTCCGTTCGCAGGCGCCACTCCGGCAGCTGGAGGAGGCGGTGATGAACTTCCCCTCCATCGCGGGATCGCTGGCGCGCGTGCCGGTGAGCGACGAGGTGCGCGAGGAGGCGAGGCGGTTGGCGGGAATTGTTGGGGAGATGGAGGGAAGCGTGTTTCTGAACGGCAGACGCCTGCGGTTCGATTCCACCTCCTTCAATCTCTTTGAGATCATGGCCTTCGTTCGAGAACAAATTGCCTTCCAGAAGGACGCGGACCTTCTCCAGCTTTCCCCGCGGGACTGCGACACGATCCGCGGCCTGCTCCACACCTCCCTCACTTCTCCCTCCACCTTCCGCTTTTCCCTCCAAGTCCAGTCCGATCCCTCCATCCTCTGGGTGAACGACATCGAGAAGGATGCCCCGTACGCCCGCCTGCCCCGCTCGCTCCGTTCCTTCCTCCTCAACTCCTTCATGCTGCCTCAAGTTCGCGCCAACTACCTTTCCCGCGTCTTCGTCATCGACCCTGCGGCGGACAACCGCGAGGTGTACCAGACCGTGTACGAGGTCCTCCAGCAGCGCCTGCCCATTCACTGTGGCTTCTTGTTCTCCTCGCCCGCGCTGCGCGAACGCTGCTCAGACACCTGCAGAAGCGTCCCGCTGGTGAAAAGTGACCCGATTGACCCGATCCAATTGGGTCAATTGGGTCTGGAGCTGCTGCATAGTCCCTCTCCTCTTCTGTTCGTGGTCTTCTTCTTCAACTTTTTGTCCCAGCCGGATCACTCCGTCGGGGCGGCGCTGGAGCTGGTGGACGAACTGACAGAGCGGTCGGGAAGCGAGCGCGTGCTGGCGGAGGGACGGCACTTGGAGACACTGGCCCGTATGGTCAAAAAGGTGGGGGAGTTGGGGCTGAAGGAGGAGATGGAGATGGTGAATGGACGCGTGTTTGAGCTGATGAACTTCCAAGAGTTCATTCGAGAAGCCTACAGCGATATCGAGTTGATCGTGGACGGAATCGAGCGGAAGAAGATCACGAGGGTGACGGGAATTCTGCCGTTCCTTCTGGAGGCGAGTTCCACGGGAGAGTTCTACGATCGGGAGCTGCTTGCGCCCTTCGCCGAACAGCGTTTCGTGGAGGTGGACGAAGCGCTGCTGGAGATGGAGGGAAGTGTGCGCGTGATGGAGGGAGATGTGACAACCGCGGTTCTGAGCATCACCCCGCAGTTCCTCCATTCCTTCACCGAATTCCCCGAACTGAAACGCACCTCGTTGTATTTGAGTACTCGAGACAATTCCCTCCTTCCGCTTCTTTCCCTCCTTCGCCACCTTTCCCTCCACCACCTCACCGACTCGCTTGCCGATGTGATTCTGTGCGCACGAAACGAGGGCGTTTCGGTGGATGCGTTGGTGCAGTGCGTAAACGTGTATTTGGAGGAAGAGGACTGCGAAAAACTGGGCGATTCCTGGAAAACCGATTCGCAGGTGGAACGCTGGAACGCCAAGATTTCTCCGTATTTCGGCGAGGAAACCAGTGTGGTTGTGAACGGGCGTTTCTTCGTCTTTTCCCTCTTCTCCTCCTCTTCCCTCCAAACCCTCGTTGAAACCGACCAGCGGCTGAGTCTGCCCCTCCACGAGGCATTCCCGCGGTTCCCTCTTTTCCCTCCACTCACCCGTAGGATTTCCCTCCTTTCCCTCCTTCCTTTCATCCACGCGCATCTCGCCGACTTCTCCACGCCTCTTCCTTCCCTCCCTTCTTCTCCCTTCCTTCTCGCCTCCTCCTCCTCCTCGCCCATCACCTTCACCGCGGTGATTGACCCGCTCACCAAGCCCGCTCAGCGGTTCCTCGCCCTCCTCCACGCCCTCCAGCCCCTGTTCCCTTTCTCCTACTCCGTTCTCTTCGTGCCCCACACCGACTACTCCGATCTCCCACTCAAGCGTTCCTTCCGTTTTGTCGCCTCCTCCGATGCCTTGGCCTCGTGGAATGACCTCCCACCGCAGTACCTGTACACCATGTCCGTTGAAACGCCCTTCCGGTGGAGTGTGATCAGTTACTACGCCGAGTGCGATTTGGACAACATTCGGATTATTGACGAAAATACCTTCGTTTTTGCGCAGTACGTGATTGAAGGCATCGTAATGGAGGGATCCTGTTTCAACACCACGGAACAGACCGTGCCCGCGCAGGGAATGATGCTGGAGCTGAAAAAGTTGGGGCAGGAGGGGGTGGTGAGTGATACGGTGGTGATGAATAACCGCGGGTATTGGCAGTTGAAGGGAGACATGGGCGTGTACGAGATTGGCGTGAGCAAGGAGAACGCGGATTTGGCCTTTGTGGACGATGACCAAAAACAAACCGAAAAAGTGACGGTTGGAATAAACGCCAGTGCTGAGAAGTAGGTATATTGCTGGAGTCACTTGGATGACTCGCTTCAACTGACCGTGCGACGAAAGGAGAAGAAGGAGTCCTTCTTCGACCGCGTGAAATCGGGTCTGTTTTCGCATGCCTCGGAATCGAATGCCATGGCGGAGGAGGCGGAGGAGGAGTGATCGTCGTGTCGTTGAATCACTTGTAGAATCAACATCTTCTCCTTGGCGTCGGGACATCTGTACGAACGCTTCTTGAAGATCATGATGCGATCCTTCAGTGAAACGGCCTCCAAGAAGGTGCACTTCTGGCTGATCGAGAACTTCTTGTCTCCACAGTTCAAGGTGTGTTTGGAGGGAAAAGGTGACGTCTAGGACAGTATTCCGGAATTGTGTTCCCACTTCGGTTATCGTGTTTCCTATGTGAGTTACAAGTGGCCTCGATGGGTTGTGCCGCAGAGCGAGAAGCAGAGGATCATCTGGGCGTACAAGATTCTGTTCCTGGACGTGCTGTTCCCGCTGAGCGTGAAAAAGGTCCGGGTTTGGGAGTGAGTTGAAACCCAGATCATTTACGTGGATTCGGACCAGGTGTCGCGTGTGGACATCAATGAGTTGTGGGAAATGGACATTAAGGGACACGTGTACGCATATACCCCCTTATGCACATCGAATCCGGACACCAAGGGTTTCATGGTATGTGTGGATGTTTGTGGTTGACGGATAGTTCTGGACCCAGGGCTATTGGAAGGAGCATTTGAACGGAAAGCCGTACCACGTCAGCGCGTTGTATCGCATCGATTTGGAGGCAATTGCAATGGAGTGCGATCAAGCATAGTTGCTACGGAAACGGGGTGTGGGTGACATTCTTCGAAGTGTGTACAACGGTTTGGCTCAGGACCCGAATTCCCTGTCGAATCTGGATCAGGATCTGCCGAACTTCATCCAGGATCAGGTTCCGATCTATTCTCTTCCGCAAGAATGGTTGTGGTGCGAGTCGTGGTGCAGCATGGAGACTAAGAAGGACGCGAAGACGATTGATCTGTGCAACAACCCTCAGCACAAGGTTGGAGTCCGCTGATGTGTTGTGACGAGTAGGAGCCGAAGTTGGACATGGCGAAGCGTGTGATCTCCGGGCCTCTGTTTCATGAGAGCTGGGTGGAGCTGGACAACGAAATCCACGATTTTGAGAGCAGTGTGATGAAGGACAATCAGAGGCAGCCTGCTGTGTTGTAATATCTTTCCTGCGCTTTGTGATGACACACGACTCACATTCGTCTTGTACTTGGAGTCATTTGATAGGGTGATTTTCAATCTGTTTCCTCGACAACGATTGCTATCGCTGGTACCCCGGAATGCTGCGTTTGACGGTCCTTCTTCTGTTTGCTTGCTGCTGTGCAATTTCATATCCCCCGTATCAAAACATCATCAGCGAGATGGATCGCTATGTGATCCAGTGTCGACAGGAAGGGCTTTCCGGAATCACGGCGCGGAGGGTTGCGATGGGGAATAGCACCGAAGGAAGAGAGATGGCTGCATTCTGTTTTGGGAATTGCGACAGGGGCCAATTCGCAGTAGCCGTTCTGCCCATGGATAACACCGTAGTATCTTCTAATGGGCGGCATCCACGGCCGTGAAGGGCTTTCTGTCGTCACCTGCCTGCAGTTTGTATCTCGCCTGATCGACCTCCTTCAGAAGCGGTCCAAGTGGATACTGGATATTTTATCGGATACAATGGTGTGGGTGATCCCGTCTCTCAATCCGGACACTCATGACTTCAACGTCGCTGCTTCCCTCCGATTTGGGACTTCTACGCGCTATGGAATGCAACGGAAGAATAGGAAGGAGACGTGTCCCCAGAATGCGCGAGTGTCATTTATTCAGTTTCTATTCACGGGTAGTGCCAGAATGGAGTCAGGCGTTGATCTGAACCGCAACTTTCCCGTGTGCTTTGATGTGGACGAATTCGGAAGCAGTGGCCGTCCTTGCAGCGACATCTACCGCGTTGGCTTTACTATCTCATTTCCATTGTAGGGACCCTTTCCCCTCTCCGAGTCGGAGAGCCAATCCTTCATCCGCTTTCTTCATTCCCTCCGCACCCTTCCCACCTTCGCCATTTCCCTGCACGCCTACGGCCGGTCGATACTCCACCCCTTCTCCTGCAAATCCCTCGCACCCACGCTGAATGCATCTTCTCTTTTCTCCTTCCAACAGGCCACAAAACACCTTCTTCACTCCATCTCCGCCAAGTACACGACGGGACAGGCGTGGAACACCCCTGGGTTGTACACGGTCAACGGCGATGTGGTGGATTACCTGTGGGCGAAGGAGGGAATTCCCGCGGTGAACATCGAGTTGCCTCCAGATTACCCCCAATCCAAGGATTATTTGGGCTTTTGGCCGGAAGAGGGATATGAGGCGGAATGCGTGCAATTGGCGATGAATGGGCTGGAACTGTCCCGATGCAACGTAATCAGGACAAGGGAGGGGATTCGGGTGGGATGAATGGAAAAGGGTGAAGCATAGAATGAAGGGTTTGGAAGATGTGTGATTGAGGTGAACGAAGGCGGGAACAGACTGACCAGGCAGTTGAATCGTTGGGGTGAGGTGGGGTAGTGAGGAATAGCGTTCGAGCACCTGATTCTGTCATCGCCAACCAATGAAGTGCGTATCGGAGACAGAAAACGCTTCTATTTCTGGAACGAGACAGCGGGTGTGTTTGAAGAAGGGCAGCCTGTTGCAGAGGAGCGGATGATGCTGCACTACTATAGGGTGGAGGAGTTGAGCTTGAGGGATGCGAATCGCGTGGTAGTGGTTCAGATCGTCGTGATGTGGGGATGATGGACGGGATGAAGGGTAGAGTGGTGTTTCTTTTCCTGTTCGTCTTTTATACCCTTCTGTGATGTGTGTGTTTAGCAAACACGTGTTTGTTAACCCAATTCGCCGTTCAGTTCGCGGATGATGCTGTCGTAGTACTTCATAGCGACGGCCTCGTTGCAGATGGAATCGTTATCCCCTATCCCTTACGGCTTCATGCAACTGCCCACTCTTGCACAGACCGCAACGGAATGCATTCTCGTGCTGCTTGAACGAGTCCTTCACCTTTCCCTTCAGCGCATCCTTCTCTTCGTCCGTCTTTGCATCACTCAACTTCTCTCTATTCCTCATCCAGCACAACATCACACACCGAATCTCCATCACCTCCATCAGCACCTCCATCGGAACCTTGTAATTGTCGTCTTCACCCAGCACATCTTTTCCCGTGATCAGCTTCACCTACGGCTCATTCGCCTTGCCCTCTTCCCACGAGATAGGCGGCTCTCGAAATGGGATTCTTCAGTTTGTTGTGCGCAATATTGATGGTTGTGGAGACTTTGGTGGAGACGGCCTTCTCTTCCTATCGATAACAACAATCTATTACCGTTTACTTCCGACTTGGAGGAGAACAAGTCCGGATGAATGACTTTCTGCATGTTCTTGAAGTTGGCCTCCAACTTCGCTGGATCGATGTCGTATGTTTCCGGCCTGTGTCATAAGCGCTTGCCCCCACCACTACAATCCAAACAGCTGGAAGAAATTGCAGCCTCCCTCTTCCACCGAGTAAACGGGCTGGATCTTGTGGCAAGTGGGGCAGAAACGGTCGTGGCAATCCGTAAAGTGGTGGCAATTCCAGCACATGGTCATTTCTACGCCGTGAAGGGCATTCCGCAAGTTCACTGTGGCAGTCCGAGCAGTTCTTTTTGCACGCACCACCACACTGCTGATTCGCGTTCGCGCTCGTAGCGAAGGATTTGGAGAGAAGCGTGGGCATGGAACAATGAAGAGCAGGAATGCCGCGCATACAGGCAGCACGCACTCCACTTCTCGGGAGAGAGCGAATCAACAAAGAAGCGACTCTTTGCATCGTGTGTAACGAAAAGACTGTTCTCTGCATTGCATTCCTCTCCCCTTCCTCTGCTCTTCATGTTGCACGAAATCGGAACGAGAGGGTTGATTAGCCACAATCCCTTTTCTCGAACGGATGGAATGATGCATATCAATTATGCATACTATTACATCACACTTTCCTGTGCTATTATCATTGTAATGCTCCTGGTTGTCAATTCCACGTAGGGTTATTGTTTTGTACGGAGGCAGATTGTTGTGAGTATGACACTACCTGTTACTGCTCATCCACAGACCCCTTTCCGCATGTTGCACCCTTCGATTTCACTGTGACCTTTCCCCCTTCTATCGTAATTCCAACTGCATTTGTATCAAGGGTAGAGAACAAATACGGTACATACGGTGTATCTAAGCAAGCTGAGAAAGACAGGGAAGAAGGACGGCAGGAAACAGGATGCTCTGAATGAACACGATCTGGTGAAGACAATCAAAAAGATCCAGATTTCAAAAGAGCAGGGATCCGAGTCTTCACTCCGTTCGCAGGAGTTCAATGAGAAGTCCAGCGTTCCCACAGAGTACGAACTCATCCTTGTTGTTGCGGCGAAGGATACAGTGGGCTTCTTGCTTCCGCTTGATTCTAGGGTGTAACCGCCTGGCTTGCCAACCTTCTCTCCCAGTTTTCCCTGTACCAGAAGCAATTCTCCTTCAAGGGAGTTCTCTACACGCGCTGTGTGCCTTGCATCCGATTTGCCCAATCCCTCAACATCGAAACCGTGGATCAATTCCCCGAGAATGCACGAGGACATCCCTTCCTATTCAACATGATTGCCAGAGTGAAGCGTCGATTCAAATCCCGATTCTATGGCTACATGGATATGAGGACACTGCTGAATCCGGCCATCTTCAACGTGCTTGAGTCGATCGAACAGGACACCGCGGGCTACTTATCGGGCCATCCCTTCGAGATCGCCACCAGCTCCTTCGTTCTTCCCATCAATGATCTCTCGGATCAGATGGAGTCCCTCAAGTCCTGTAGGGGCGTTTTTTCGTCCATTTCGGACCTTCATTCCCGGACTCCCTTTTCCGTGCCGATTTCTGCCGTGAATAAGGAGTAGGGCTCCTACATCTTCTCTGCAGACTTTCCTCTGAAGTACATCACCAGCGTCACGGTTGTGGATTACAACGTGCATTCCGTGCTTCTCTCTCTGCCATTCATTCACAATGCGATTCTTGTGGATGCGTCGATAGCGGGTCTGAATTTGCATGAAGCGTGATCCGTAGCTCCGAATTTGCATTTTGTTGAAGAGAAGGAGGACCGCATTGGCGAGAAACTGTTGTTCGCATCGTCTATTTCGTTGGAGAAGGCGCAGTACCGCGTCTGTCCCGGCACCTTCGCTGTTTCATTACGCTGTGATTTGATATGATCGGTGTTTGTTGATTCTTCATGATTCGATTCGAATGAACAATCGGTTGTTGGAATCGCTGCGAAACGGTGAGCTCAGTACGAGCAGAGATGTGTACGCGCAGATAAAGTCGGTTTTGGAGAATGGAAATGGTGGCTTGTCGAATGAAAAGATGAATTATAGAGAAGGAATTGAAGAGTTTTGGGAAGTGGTTTGAAGAGTGTGTCATGAAGAAAGAGGCTGCCGCTCTCAATTGTGCTTGCTGCTGTAAGTGGAATTACCATTGTTTTACATCTAGTGATTGCAACATATTACAAGAAGGTGAGTGTGTTCATTTCAGAAGATACGTGGTCTGCGTTGTCTTTGCTTCTGGGAGAGCAGGAGAATGATTCACTGGATGCATTCACTCTGATGCAACTTGTAGAATGGAGTATGTATGAATTGAGAGCGTAGTTGATAAAGCATGCTTGCACGGCTCCATTGCAAGTTGCCATCACCAACAATCTGTTTTACATTTTCCTTGTGAATCGCAAGATGGATGTGGAGTGCGTTCTCAACGCCATTCAGATCTGCTTCACAGATACGCCTTCCCTGTCCCTCCGTCCTCTGAAGCAGTTCATTCTGTACTGCAGCGGCATCAACGAATATCGCTCCATCACAATCCGTCTTCTTTCCTTCTATCTCTCCCAATTCGCCGACAACGAAGAAACACCCTATTTTATCGTGAGTCTTGTGGAAACGGAAGCGACGCTGTGCGACTCGAGCTCCTCGGTCGTGATGTCGATTCTTCCCTTCTTCCGCGGAAAGCTAACCTCTCCCATCGTTGACGCGCTTCTCCTGTCCCTCCTTCGGTGCCTGCAACACAATACGCAAGCGTACCGAATGGCCAAAATCATCACTTCTTTCTTCAAGGGGCGTTTCGTTCCCATTTCCAACCGCACGCTTCTTCTTCTAGTGTGTGTCGGACTCTCTGCCATGACCTCGCCACCCAGCGTGTCGGAATTGTGTCTCAGTCTTCTCTGCCAGGGAATCGAGACTCTTGCGCGCTGCGACATGCTCTACGATGACTGCTTTTCCCGCGGGATTCGTTGCGTGTGCAGCGCGCTGGGCTTCGAGGCGGAGTTGGAGGGAATGGAGGAGGTGGGCTATCGATTCCCGCTGAGCGAAGAGGAGGGAAAAGTGTGGGGATTGCTGTCGCTGATGGACAGAATCGACGCGATTCCTGTCTTGCCGTCATCTCCAGAAATCATGCTGTTTTTGTACTCCCGTAAGGCAAAGGTGGTGAAGGCGGCAATGCAGAAGTTGGAGTCGGTTTCTCTTCCCACCACACAGAAGTACTCCGTCTTCCTGTAGCCGTTTCATCGCAATGTAACGCCTAGAAACGCCCTCCAGTACGCTACCTCGCACGGTCACTCCAAGGTGGTTTGGACGCTTCTTTCGTCCCTCCCTCTTCTCTGCGACGCCTCCACCATTCCCGCCATTTCCCGCCTTCTTCTGTCCCTCCTTTGCGACGCGCGTTCGGCTCTCGCACTGCTTCCCATTCTCACCCGATGCCTCCTCCACTCCTCCTCCTTCGACAAGTCCTTCTTCGTCGCGGTGCGGTTCGTCCTCAAGCAGTTTAGCGGGAACCCTTCCCTCCATCTCTGCCTGCTCCGCCAGTTCTCCCTCCTTCTGCACGACAACTCCCTCCATTGCGACGAAATCCTTCCCTTCGTCGCCCATTTCACACGGCTGTATTTCCCTCCATTTCCCGCCAATGAAACGCTCCTGGTCGTTTCCGTCCATGCCGAGCTGATTTCTCTCTTCGCGGACCTGATCGAATTGGGGGTTATCAACCACCAGGTCCCAATCGATCTTTCCCTCCAAGTAGCCGAAGAGAGCGAAACGGTCATGCAACGCGTCTGCGAACTCCTCGTCGTCTGTGCCGACATCCGAGGCGTTTCATCCATGTGGGAGTTTCACGGAGTAGGTTTCCACTAAAGCCCTTTCCCTCCTCTTCGAGCAGACTTCCCGCCCTGCTCCCTTCTCCTCCATCGCCTTCTCCACTCTCGCCACGTTCCCGCCATCTCGACTCCTCGACCTTCTCCCCTCCCTGCTCCACCTCGACGAGAAGGCGGGAGATTTTCCCGCCATCCTCCTCGACACCATCGCCTCGCTCCCGCGGGACGATCCCTCGCTTTCCTTCTGGACGAAGATGTGTTGCGAGGCGGTGGGCGTGATTGCCAAAAGAAAGCCCAAATCGGATCCCGTTCTCTCCACCTTCAATGAAACGCCCGTGGCACTGAATACGGCGAATTGGCTGACCCTGCTGTCCTCCCTTCACGCTCTGTCTCCCACTTCCCCGCAGGGTCTGACGCAGTACGCTTTTCCCTCCCTCTTCAATAGCAGACTTCTCCCGCTTCTTTCCTCCGCTCCCGCCATCGCCGACGTTCCCTCCCTCTCTCAGCACAACACACTTCTCTACCTCGCCTGTGTCGACTCCGTCTTCACCCAGTTTCGTTTCCCGCCATCTCTCACCTTCAGTCTCCTTGCCGCCATTCCCCCCTCCACTACTGTCATTCCCTCCACCGACTCACTTCCCCCCTCCTCTGCAGACACCCTCCTTGCCAAGGGCTCTCACTCCAACCTTCTTCTCCTCAACTTCTTCCTTCTCCGCCAGTCGGAGAGCATTCCCGCGATTCTCGGCTACCTCGCTTCGCTCCTTCCCTCCTTCTCTCAATTCCCTCTCTCTTCCCAACACACCATCCTTCTCATGCTGCCCAAAATCGGGGTGATTTCGGATCGTCACAATGACACTTCCGCTCTCGAGATGGTCGTTGCCTTCTACTTGAAGGAAATCGCCTTAATTTCTGGAGACACGCTTCCTTTCCTGCTGATTGGCATCACTCGTCTGCTAACGGAAATCGGGAGTGTTTCTGGAACGCCCTTCTCCCTCCAACTCAAGAAGGGGGTGTCCCAACTGACTTCGTTTGTTCTTTCCATGTTTGCCGCGGTTATGGAGAGTGTGAAGTGCGCCACGTCCCGCGGTCCCTCGGTGAGTGTGGAGGTGTTGAAGAAGACCGAGTTGGCGGGAACTGTGAAGTTGGCGGGAAATGAAGTGGCGGTTCTGTCGTGCGGCCTGCACCTGCTGCCCTGGTTGTATCACCAGTCCATGGAGGAGGAATCCAGCGTTGTTTCGGAGTGCTGCTTTGAGCTGTGCAAGCCGCGATACGCCTGCGAACTGCGTCTCGTGGCGCTGTGGAGCCTGCAGTGGGTGAAGGAGGAGCAGAAGGCGCGCGCGGAGAACGTGGTGCTGAATAATGGGGGCTACCACAGCCGCGTGAACAAGAGCGTGGAGTGCGCGACGCTGTGCAACTGGCTGTTGGCGCACGGCGTGGTGGGGAGTGAGAGGAACGCGCGAGTGGCGGAGCTGCTGAAGGCGAACGAGGAGGAGAACGCGCGGCTGGCGGACTTGGAGGGAGTTGTTCGTGCGGAGGGCGATTCGTGCACGGAGTGAATAATGAAAAGAGCGTGTGATCGTAGCGTGCTGCTGGCCGATTTGCAGGATCGCTTCCGCGCCGCGACCTTGATGGTGAAGAAGCCGTCGTCTTCGCTTCCGCTCGCCTTCTCACCGTCTCTCCCGTCCGCCTCCACCAACCCTCTGCTCTCTCTTTCCCCCTCCTCCATCACTCGCCGCTGTTGGGAGCGCTTCGCCGCCTCGGTCCGCGCTCACACGCCCTCTCTCCCTCTCCTCTCCCTTCTCTCCTCCCTCATGGAAACCACCTTCCTTCCTCCCGCCTCCTATTCCTCCGTCATCGCTTGTCTGATCGCCACGGCTCTGGACGCCAAGTCCGTTGACTGTCTCGTCAGCGTCCTTCGCATGATGGCGGTGGTGGACGCCCACGCCACGGACGTGTACTCAAATCTGTGGGATGTGGGGATAAGTGTTCATTGGATAGAGTGGTGTGGCTGAGTGCAGAAAACGGGCTGTTTTCGGTGGAGCTGTTGGAGTGTCTTTTGACGGAATACCCGCGGTTCTTCGCGCGTGTGGAGAATCGCATCATGCCCCTTCTGCTGTGTCCGGCGGCGACGGCGACGGGCACGGACCCTTCTCTGCTGCGCTGTGTGGAGGCGTGCTTCGAGCGCCTGGAGTACGAGGGCGAGGCGGAAACGGACGGGTACTTGGGGAAGCTGATGGGCATGTGGAGTGATAGCCGGCTGGGTGAGCTGCTTCCTCCGAGCAGCGTTCGGAGGTTGATTCGCGTAGGAGAGGGCGAGATTGCGAGATTGCTGAGAGGGCTGCGATGCAAGTGGGGTTCGGTCGAGGATGTTGTGGATGTTGGCTTGGTGCTGAAGGAGAAGAAGGTGGATGCTGCGACCTGGCGGGAATACCTGCTTGTGGTGGAATGCAACAGCGACTGCGATGACAGTGTGCGCTGCAAGGTATTTGAGCAGTGCATAAGGATGTTGTTAGAGCAGCAGGACAAGGAAACGTTGCATTTCGTCGTTTGTGTTGCAGGCGGTCTCGCTCGCCAAGTTCCCTCTGCTATGCAATACCTCTCCGATCCTTCCTCGAACATGGAGGTGGCGTGGCTGTTGCACTCATTGTTGCGTGTTTTCCCAGAGGAGAAGCAGCTGAGTTCGCTGTATGAGCAGATGAGCAAGCGCGTGCTCCAGATGCTGAGAGACAAAGGAAAGGGCGAGTTGGAGCGCATTCTGATAGACTGTCAATTGTGGATGGCTCGCGAAAGCCACTACAGATTGGACTCCTACGACGATGCGTTCTTCCTTTATGAGTATGAAATGAATGCATGAGTGTTGTTTTTTGAAGACACGTTTTGGGACAGAAGGGATGCAAATCCCGGCAAGAAGCAGAAATAAAGTGTACAATCGGGACCAAGAGGCGTAAAATCCTCTTATTCTCGAGGTTTGATTCGCATAGAATCCAGTTCTCCTTCTGTGCGTTCTTTTTGTTTTAGATAACGAAAGGAAATGATTATCGAGGAGACGAATATCACGTTCAATGGAGTGCCCTTGGAACACTTGGGCACCCAGGACATGCTCCATTTCGCCAAATATATAAATGCAGATCTTGAGAATATCAAACTGGATCGACAAAGCTTGTTTGCTACAATCCAAGACTGCTTCTTGCGACGGAAGGAGAGACATGTCGTTGATATGTACGGAATGGGAACGTTGTGATTCATCGTCTAGGGATTGGCCCACACCTGTCGCTGTCGATATGGACCAGAGTGTGTACGATTCGGAGAGCTATGATATGTCTCACAGCAAGGAGAGCGAGAGCAGTGGTACGCTGTATTTGGGTTGGATGAAAAGAGTAGATTCACAGAATCAGCCGAGTGAGAGCAATTCCTCGATGCCGCACAGCCATGAGGTGTCGGAGGAAGAGATGTCTTCGCACAGTGAAGAAGGCAGCTCGCTCGGTGAGGAGCATCCGATGGGAACGAGCTCCATGCTGGACGATGCGGACCTGTTGAACGAGTCGACGGTGGCGCCCCTTTCCTCCTCCTCGGAGATCCCCAGCGAGATGTCTGAATCAGGCGATGAAGAGCCGGTGCAGCAGGAGAGCAACGAGAACCAGGTCAGCATCACGGAGGTGAAGGAGCAGAACAACCTCCTCCGCACCCTGCTTCATGAGGTGCGACAAGGTGGGCTGCCCCAACAGTCGGAGTTTCACTTCTCCACCTGCGACGACGACCTGTCCGGCCCTCTGTCCGACACACACTACGCCTTCACCGTCGCGGAGGAGAAAGCAGCGCCTGTGTCGGACGAGGCGGCGGAGACGCATCGGGTGCTGGTGGCGTTGGACAGCGCGATCGAGTCCTCTCGCCTGACGGACATGGACTCGCTGTCGGCGTCGCCGTCGTGGGGCGAGTCGCCGAAGGCGTCTGAGGAGGCATCTCCGAAGGAGTCTCCGAAGGAGTCGCCGAGGGCGTCTCCGAAGGAGGAGAAGCCGCTGGATTGGAGTGTGTTGAAGGAGGAGGAGGGCGACTATGTGAAATCGGTGTTTATGCGAGCGGAGGATTCGATGATGGAGTGTGAGGCGTCTCCGAAGGAGGAGGAGGAGAGGGAGAAGGAGGCGTGTGTGAAGGAGGAGGAATGGAGAATGAGTGATTTGAGTGACAGCGTGATTGTGAGTGACGAGAGTGAGGAGGAGGTGGAGGAGAAGAAGAGTGAGGATTGCGTGGTGGAGAGTGAGGAGAGTGAGGAGAAGAATGAGGAGGAGGTGGAGAAACAGAAGAGTGAGGAGTGCGTGGTGGAGAGTGAGGAGAGTGATGGAGATGTGATGGAGAAACAGACGAGTGAGTGTGTGATTGAGAAGAAGCAGAGCGAGGAGTGTGTGGTGGAGAGCGAGAAGTCAGCAAGTGCTGGCAGCAGAGAAGACAGCAAAGAGAAGGAAGACACGGAAGACAGTGTCCAGGAGGAAGTCAGAGTCGAGGAAGAGAAGGAGCCTTCGCTCACACCCCTCGCAGAACCTGAGGAAGAAGAGATGCCTTCTGATTCTGTCTCCGAAGAGGAGAAGATTTCTTGTTCCGTCTCTGAAGAGGAGAAGATTTCTTATTCTGTCTCTGAGGAAGAGAAGCCTTCTAGTTCTCTGTCCGAGGAGGAGAAGCCTTCTGAAGCCACCTCTGAGGAAGAGAAACCTGAATCCACATCCGAGGAAGAGAAGCATTCCAACTCCGTGTCTGAGGAGTGCATCGATCTGATCTCCGACTCCTCCTCCAACGCCTCTCCCGCCCCCATTCCCCCAACAATTCCATCTCCCATCCTCCCCTTCCCAGACCCCGACGCACCCGCAGAGCAGCCCCAATCACCCCCACCTTTTTACAACGACGACGCGTTCAAACCGCGCTTCACTCTGGACCAAATCAACGAGACGCTCAGCGTGTTCGACACAGTGTCCACCAAGCGACCCGCGGTTGTGGCGACGGAGGCAGAGCAGGCGAGCGAGGAGGTGGAGAGCAAACTGAAGCAACGTGAGTCTGCGGGAGAAAAATGAGGCGTAGTGAGGATCGAACTGGGGATCGGGAAGCCGGAGATGGAGCGTGAGGTGCCGACGCTGTGCGCGAAGGGTTCGCAGCCGATTTCCTTCAAGACGAGGCAAAGTATGAGGCCGGTGGGCTCTCTGCACCACGCGTCGCCGCTGACGTCACTGCTGTCACGGTTGAACGGCGTGAGCGTGGGGCTGAGAGTGAGCAGGAAGAGGAGTTGCGTGCCGGGCGTGGTGGTGATGAAGAAGGAGAAGAAGGAGGCGGAGAAGGTGGGAGAGATGCTGTGTGAGAGCGAGAAGGGCGTGCTGGCCGTGCCCGTGCGAAAGCAGGTTGTGGAGAAGGAGGAGAAGGAGGTGGAGAAGAAGGAGGAGGTGGTGAAGGAGAAGAAGGAGGTTACAAAGGAGGAAGAGAAGGAAGAGAAGAAGGAGGAAAAGAAGACGGGTCTGGTGTGCCCGGTGTTGCAGCCATCGCGGTTGAACGCCGTGTCCATCAAGATTCCGTCGACGCGTTTAGTGATCGAGAGTCCGGAGGAGCCCTTGGTTATCAAGACGACGACGCTGTGGGAGAAGAAGGTGGCGCGGGGCGAGAAGATCGTGAAGGCGGCGAAGCGAGAGGCGAGACGGAAGTGTCTGTTGCGGCTGAGCGCGGACTTCGAGAAGGAGGAGAAGGAGATGATGGAGAAGAAGCCTGCCGTGTCGGCTGCTGGTTTTGGCGCGAAGGAAGGGGAGAAGAAGGAAGAGAAGCCTGCGCCTGCCTTTGCCTTTGCTGCTGCGAAGAAGGAGGAGAAGGAGAAGCCTGCCACATCTGGTTTCTCCTTTGGAGCTGCTAAGGAAGAAGAGAAGAGAGACAAGCCTGCGCCTGCCTTCGCTTTCGGTGCACAGAAGGAGAAGAAGGAGAAGCCTGCAACGCCTGCTTTCTCCTTCGGAGCCAAGAAGGAGAAGGCAGAGAAGCCGACTGCGCCTGCCTTTGACTTCGGTGAGAAGAAGGAGAAGCCTGCATTCTCCTTCGCTGCGAAGAAGGAAGAGAAGCCGACTGCGCCTGCCTTTGCCTTCGGTGCGAAGAAGGAAGAGAAAGAGGAAGACAAACCCGTTGCCTCAGGCTTCTCTTTCGGCGCCCCGAAGAAGGAAGAGAAGGAAGAGAAACCCGCTGTGCCTGCCTTTGCTTTTGGTGGTCAGAAGGAAGACAAGCCTGCTACGCCGGCGTTCTCCTTCGGTGCGAAGAAGGAAGAGAAGTCAACTGCTCCTGCGTTCGCCTTTGGAGCCCCGAAGAAGGAGGAGACGGAGAAGCCCGCTGCGCCTGCCTTTGGTGCTCCGCCGAAGGCCGAAGAGAAGTCCACGCCCGTCTTCTCCTTTGGAGCCAAGAAGGATGAGAAACCAGCCACGCCCGCCTTCTCATTCGGTGCGAAGGACGAGAAGCCTGCTGCACCAGCGTTCGCCTTCGGAGCTGCTAAGGAGGAGAAGCCTGCTGTTGCGATCGATGTTCCGAAGAAGGAAGAGAAGCCTGCTGCACCAGCGTTCGCCTTTGGAGCGAAGAAGGAGGAGGAGAAGCCAACAACACCTGCCTTCTCCTTCGGAGTGAAGAAGGACGAGAAGCCCGCTGCACCTGCTTTCGCATTTGGCGCGAAGAAGGAGGAGACAGAGAAGCCAACGGGTCCGATGTTCGCCTTTGGTGCTCCAAAGAAGGAGGAGAAGAAGAAGGAGATAGAGAAGCCTGCATTTGCCTTCGGAGCCAAGAAGGAAGAGAAGCCCGCTGGCACGAGTCCCTTCGCGGGTGGCACGGGCTTCGCCTTTGGCGCCAAGAAAGAAGAAGAGAAGGCTGAGAAGCCTGCGTTCTCTTTCGGCGCTGCCAAGAAAGAGGAAACAGACAAGCCTGCTGCGCCTGGTTTCTCTTTTGGCGCAAAGAAGGAAGACAAACCTGCCGCACCTTCTTTTGCATTCGGTGCCCCGAAGAAGGAAGAGATGGACAAACCTGCTGCTCCTGCATTCTCCTTTGGTGCGAAGAAGGAAGAAGACAAGCCTGCTGCTCCTGCATTCGCCTTCGGCGCCCCTAAGAAGGAAGACAAGCCTGCTGCTCCAGCATTCGCCTTTGGTGCGAAGAAGGAAGAGACGGAGAAGCCTGCCACACCTGCCTTCTCCTTCGGTGGTCAGACAGACGACAAGCCTGCTACGCCCGCCTTTGCCTTTGGAGCCAAGAAGGAGGAAGAGAAACCCTCATTTGCCTTCGGAGCCCCTCAGAAGGAAGAGAAACCCGCAAACACGAATCCCTTCGCGGGTGGCGCGGGCTTCGCCTTTGGCGCCAAGAAGGAGGAAACCCCTATCAACCCCTTCGCGGGAAAGGAGGCCACTCCCGCGGGAAACGCGATTGGCGGGAACAACGCTCCCTCCTTCTTCGCTGCGCAGAAGCCGGGCAGTTCCGCGGGGAACCCGTTTGGCGGGAACAAGGAGGCGGAGAAGCCGGTGTTTGGATTTGGCGGGAATGGGAACACAAACCCATCCACGCCCTTCTCCAACGCGTCTTCGCAGAACTCCGTATTTGCCGCGGGGAATCAGAACAACGCCGCCTTCACTTCAGGAGGTTTCAACGCGCCTCAGCCAGCGAGCTTCAAGCCCGCTCCTGCACCGAGCAACTCTCCGTTTGAGGGCAAGCGTGGCTTCGATGCGCGAAACGGCGGATATGGCGGGAAGCGAGACAACTTTGGCGGGAGAAACGACAACAACGGTTTCAACAGACCTGGAGGGAACAATGGCGGATTTGGTGGGAACAGAAACGGATTCGGTGGGAACAGAAACGGGTTTGGAGGGAACAACACATTTGGAGGGAATAACGGGGGGTTTGGCGGGAACAACAACGGTTTCAACGGATCCGGTGGGAAGGAAAGCGGGTTTAGCGCGGGTCAGAATGCAGGACAGAGAAGTGGGTTCTCGGTGTGGAGATGATGCGTAGGACTTGGGAGGAGGATCAAGAAGCACAATTGAGATTGGCAATCACTTTATGTGGGCTGTTTGTTGTTGAGGAGTGTGGAGCGCAATAAACACAAGCAAACGTGCGGCGAGAAAGCGCCAGAAAAGGAACCAGGAGGAAGATAGCAGAAGGGGCTGTAGGGAGGCTGTGCGGGAGGAATGGGCGACTGCGGAAGGTGAAGCATAATGGACGCCACTTTCCGAATTGCAGATGCGGTGGACAACGCCTTCCGTGATGCCATTTCCCTCTTGTAGTACTGGCCCTGCGTCAAATTGTGCTTCATTAGCCACACGTAGTGCACAAGAAACGACCCCTAGGCATAATGAAGACGGGCATGAACGCACGGTCCAGATTGACAAGGAAAGGGTTCCCACGTTTACAAGAAGCATCTATGGTTATGGGAAGCAGGATATGTAAAGAAAGGATATCAAAGAAGCAAATGCGACATGAAACGAAACGATTGCCAGATGAAGAAGGAGAATGCAGACTGCGATCGATACAACAATGATGCACCGAATCTTTCCAGTATAGCTGCGCGAATGAGACAAAAGGAGGGTGATCAGAATCACTCCAGCCGCAATGCCATCAAATGCGTTCATATTCTGCCGAATGACCGACAATCCATCATTTTGTAGAAAGAACTGGTAAGCAATCCGACCCTCATGAAGGAATGCCAACGCAGCTCCAATGCATCTATTGATTATGGAAATGAGCGTGTAAAACGTATAAAAGAGCAGCCAGAAGAAGTAGTGGATATTGCGTGAAGCGATGCAATTGTTCAGCCATCTAGGGAGTTATCGAAGAAGGACGGATGGACCCGCAGTGATGATCGAAGCCGACAACACAGCAGTTGCAAACACTGCAATGATGAACGGTAGGGGGTCTACAGCTCACAAATGGAGAGAATAGCCACTTGTAGAAGTGGCACGTTCGACACCACGAAGAGACAATCATTCCATCCGCTGTTTGATACTGGATGACGGGAATCACCTGAAAGCCGTTTTCGACAGAAACATTTGGAAGGGGAGAGAGAATCCCAGGGTTTGCTACAATGAAGGCGAGGAAACGTTCGTACAACCCATGCTCATAAACAGGTAATAAAGGATAGCGATTCCAATACAGCGAACGAAGATGCCATACAGATTCATTGGGAAAAAGACTATTGGAGTGAGAGGATGACAGTAGTCTCACCAAAGAACAGGGACACTTCACCAATGCCAATCACTAGTGTCATATACTTCAGCTCTCCTTTGTCTTTGCGTTGCAAGCATGCTCTCTTCAGAATCTCCAGAAACGAGTTATCCGTCTACTGAATGATAGCCTGTAATGAAGTCTATACATTGGTGTGTACTGGCGGTTCTTCTGATGTGTACATTCTCAGAACAACCGAAGAAAGTGAAAACCGCGGGATTCGTTTCTTGCTCATTCTCTTTCCTGCAAATGACTGGTCAAGCATGAAACGAATCTTAATCGAACTGACATGTGTATATCTTGCAATTGCGTAGTAGAATAGTGGTAAGGAGAAGTGATGATTGTGAGTGTGGAAGAGAAGAATCTTGTGTCACGAATGTTGTGGCATTGAGAGATACTATCTTCCGAAAGTGAGAGAATGCATTTTCCTTTGAATTAGTTTGAGTATGATCCGCTGTGATTATCGTTTCCTTATCTGATTTGTCATGATGTAGTTTGCAAAGACGGTGAGATTTGTCTATGCAAAGAAGCATTCTAACAGGTTGTAGGTGATTCATGCTAGGATGAATGGAATGATTATGCTATGTTGTATGTATAGTGATGAAGGAGTGGATGACATGAAAGTGGGTTGTTTTCGAGCCAGTTTGCTGGCTTTTGTTTTCTGGGATTGTTTCGTGCCTGTCAGTGCAGTGCTATGCCTTTGAAGTGTTCGTGAAGTTGTTCTATTTGTTCTTGAGGATTTGGATTGTAATTTGCTTGTTTGTGATAGAAACAGTTCATATTGATCATCATGTGTACCAATGAATAGGATAGAAACTGACAGAACTCTTGGAATGGCTTGTTTGTAATCATGAGAGCCACACTCGTCAATAGCCATTCCTAATGGAAAACTGCATTGTAATAAACAATCTCAGAGGGTATGGAAGCCAATGATGACAATCAACAGAGACTGCGCAAAATGCTCAAAAACTACTTCCATCCTATTAAACACCGATTAATCTCACACATAGAAGGACCAATAGAACGGAATCATCACAAGCCATCCTCGAAGAAACACCCTCCACTATGATGCCTAGCATCTGCCCATCCAATACCGATTACAGAAGTGCCAATCCTTTCAAAAACAAATCACTCACCAAAATACCCCCAATTTCCTCCACTTTTCCCGCTCTTTTCTATTCTCTCACATTTCGATTTCCTTATGAGCGAAGACTCGTCCGATTTACCCGTTGGTTTTATTGTATCCGATGATGACGGTGATGAAAGCGTTGGCTTGGACGATGATGTAGGTCTCTCCTTTCGTGCCACTGACCTATAGGATGACTTTGACGAGGGAGATGTGAAGGAGAGCAGGAAGCGAGCGAGTCCAAAGAAGGCCGATGAAGCCAAATCCCCAAAGAAGAGCAAGAAGACGCCTGCAACAGAGGGAAAGAGTAAGCATGGATGCGGCGAGTTAAGACATAGAAACGGCGGTAAAGAAACCAAAAGGTGGCTCCTCTTCGCCATTCTGACAACTAGAGAAGGCGGCTCCAAAGAAGGAGCTGACAGAAAGCGAGGGATACGATATCATCCTAAAGTACCTGAATGAGCAGAACAAGCCCTTCAATGCACAAACCATTTTCGATAACTTGCACAAAGAGGTGAAGAAGCCATATGTGGTTCGGATTTTGTCCAAGCTGGCGCAGGAGTGATGCTCTTCTGGAATTCTCACAAGCAGAGGGAAAATCATTGAGAAGGAGTACGGAAAGAGTAAGGTCTACTTTGCGGACCAGAACCAGTTCCCCAGTGTGAGCGATCAAGAGTTGAAGGAGATGGACAACGAGATTAACGCGCTGACAGCCGAGTCGTCTTCCCTGCAGGAGGAACTCACGCGGCTGCGAAATGGTGAGAAATGGCTGTTGGAGTGAGAAGCAGAAGTGAAGGAATTGAGTTCCTCCCTCACGGACGAGGATTTGGAGAAGGGAATTGCGACGATGACGGAGGAGACGAAGCAAATGAAGGAGCGAGTGGAGAAGCTGAAGGGGTGTGATGCGCATTTCCGCGATGAGGTGTAGATCGGAGACCATCGATCCGAAGGAGCTTGAGTCCCTCCGAACAGAAGTTACTCGCGTGCAGAAGATTTGGAGACAGCGGCGGAATCAGTGTCGCGAGATGGTGGGCAATCTGGCAGAGGGCATGGACAAGAAGGACAGTGAGGTGAACGTGAGTTCTTTCGTGTTTTCTGAGAAGTAGGAGATGGTCGGACTGGAGACGGAGGAGGAGCTGGGAATCCCGCTGCCGTTCAAGCGCTGCTCTGTTTGTTGCAACAAACCACGCACTAGGTCTTGCTGTCCAAGTGCCACAGTCGTCGGAAGGTTCCCATGCGAATGGCTCCCGCCTTCTTCAGCACGCCGCCCTCCTTCGGCTCCTCCTTCCCCGCGCCTGCCACTGCGTTCACCGGATTCCCCGGGTTCATCGGACGCACGGGGGTTGTCAGTCCCGCTGTCCGCACGAACCCCGCGGGTGTTGAAGGTCCTGAAGGTGCTGAAGGTGTCACAGGCTGCAGAGCAGTTGTTCTGACCGGTTCAGCCATCACTTCACCACTCCGCGCAAAGCCACTCCCTCGCGAGCCCATCAACGCTGGCCTCGCCACCTCCGGAGCCACAGGCGACCCCACTTGCACTGCCTGCGTTGCCTCCATGGCTTGCACGGCTTGAGAGGCGGGCCTTAGAAGATCCTTGCGGAGATGGCCCGCGGCGTCGACGCAGTGCTTGGGCAGACAGGTGGGGTTGTGCGCGATGGACTCGTTCATCCAGTCATAGACGCCGTCGTTCTCCAGCTGCTATGGCTGACCGTTGATTATCAAGGACCACTTTGCGCTTCATGAGATCACTGAACAGCTGTCGAAGATACGAATAATTGGGGGAGTCCTCGAAGCGCAACGCGCGACAGTACTCTAAATAGACCTTGAATTCGTCGGGGTAGCCAGCGCAGAGCGTTTCAATGGGCATCTAGCGAGTGAGCGGCGCGAGAAAAAACGACTCCAATTTTGGATTCCATGATCTTGCGGTATTTGTCCTTTTTGTTGTCGGCTCGAAGTCCCTGCCAGGGCAGCTTGCCCTTCAGAAAATACACAAAGATGTAGCCAAGGGACTCGAGGTCGTCACGACGACTCTGCTCCATTCCCAAGTGATTGCCGAGGGAAGCGTAACGAGGCGTTCCCGTCAAACTCTTGTTCTCACGGTAACTACAATGAAAGCGGAGGGAAAGGCGTACGGAATGTGCGTCTTCGTGAGAGGATTGCGATAGCGCTTGCTGAGGCCGAAGTCGATCACGTGGATGACGTTCGCCTTCTTTCCCAAACCCACCGCGAAATTGTCGGGCTTGATATCGCGGTGGATGAAGTTCTTGCTGTGGATGTACTCGATGCGCTGGATGAGCTCGATGGCCAGCATGCACACCGTCTTTATTGAAAACCGACGATTGCAGTAGTTGAATAGGTCCTCCAGACTCGGACCGAGCAACTCCATCACCATCACGTTGTAGGCGCCCTCAACTCCATAGTAATACACGGAGGGAATGCCAACTCCCCCCTTGAGGACGCGATACACCTTGTACTCAAATCCGAGCTGTTGGTTCTTGGAAGTCCCGGATTCCAACTTGATTGCCACCTCTTCACCTATGCACATGACTCACTTCGCGGAATAGCCCACAGGTGGTAATATCGGTTCCGAGGTAGATGTCACCGAAAGCGCCACTTCCAATCTTCCTCCCAAGTCTGTAGTTGTAACCAACGCGAAAATCCATTCCCTTTTCGTTCAAAGCGGGACGAGGGAATCAACAGGGGAACACGCAATAACACCGAGCAGAAGATGAAAAGCACTTGCTTCCGAGCAAAGCCGTCGCTCCCTGTCGCTTTAACTCCGTTCTCCGCGTGTTCAGTCATCCTTGATCATCAAGCAGTGGCTCCGGATTGACAGCGCGTTGCTTGTATCTTCCTTCTGCTTGCTCATTCTGCACATTATAGTGTCTATACACACTCCGAAGAAAAGGAGCGTTGTTGGGTGAATCACACCCAATGACTATGCTTTCAGTGCAATCCGACAGGACGATTCCATCCAAGGCAAATGGAAAGGGAAGAGGGAGAATCAGTTTTTGACCGAACCATGAACGACATTCAGCAGGAGCAAGTCCTCTCCATGTGCGAGATGTGCGGGTGCGATTTCGACATCGCCCTTCCGTATCTTCAGTGTAGTGACTGGTCGTTGGAGACGGGTATGCATTTGCGTTAAGAAGATAAATGCGTAGCCATTTCCATGTTTTTTGAGAAGTACTTCCTCGTCCCCTTCCAAATCATCCCCTAGTGGAGGCGTGCCGCTGGAAATGCCTGCAACTACTACAAATAATGAAACAACAATTCAGCTGCCTTCGCTTTGCGAGCATTGCTCTCCCTCCGTTCGTCCTGGGATGTACGGCTGAGGCATAGGATGGCCAGCTTACGGCCTCCACCCTCGTCTACAAGGAGGAGTGCATGTACTGTTTCGATACCTGGGTAGTCAATTGGAGGTGAATCTCACGCCTAGGAGGACCATAAGGGAATCGACGTGTGCCTCACGTGCTTCCTCGGCTTCTGCACGGGACCGAATCAGCACACGTTCCTTCACAGCGAAAAGACGGGCCATCATCTCTTCCTTCGCCTCTTCCATCACGACAGCCAACCAGCGGAGCCGCAGCCTCTCACCACGCTGGGCATCGGCGTGGAAGGCGGCTGCAAAAATACCACCTCGCCCGGGGAGACGACAATGATCATATTCTGCTCCGCATGCAATCGGGAGTTCGAAGCCACCGGCGCCGTCTCTTTCTCATCACACGCTCACGCCTAGTACAGAGAGCTGGGCGAGCGTCTGCTGCTGCACGCGACGGCGGAGAAGGAGACGGAGATGGCGGCGTGGGAGGCGGAGAACCTGAAGCCGTGTCCTCACAGCGAGGCGTACGCTTGCCCCTCGCCCTGTCCGGCGGTGGACGTGACGACGATGCGATGCGCGGACTGCGAGCTGGCGGAGAACCTGTGGCTGTGTCTGGAGTGCGGACAGTTCCACTGCGGGCGCAAGCAGTGGGAGGCGGGTGCGCTGCCGGGCAACGGCCACGCGCTGGAGCACTTCCGGCAGACGGGCCACGTGCTGGCGGTGAAGGTGGCGTCGCTGCAGGAGGTGAGCGTGGGGGCGTGCGGTGACGGTCAGAACCGTGCGGACGTGCACTGCTACAAATGCGACGACTGCGCCGCGTACAACTACGGCGACGTGGCGTTGCCGCGCGTGCTGGAGGTGTTGGAGCGCTTCGGCGTGGTGGCGGACGGCAAGGTGGTGGGGCTGGACGAGGCGCGGCGCGAGAAGACGCTGACGGAGCTGAACCTGATCGCCAACCGCGACTTCGAGTTCTCCACTGTGAGTCTCCTCCACCCCCTCACCCGTAGCGAGACGCCGACGGGAAGGAGTTGGAGCCGCACTGCGGGCCGGGCGCCTGCGGACTGGACAACCTGGGCAACTCGTGTTATCTGAACGCCGTGCTGCAAGTGCTCCTGCACCTGCGGCCCGTGCTGCGCCTGCTGGAAACGCAGCCGGCGGAGCATCGGAAGACGTGTGCGAAGGACCCGAGCGAGTGTGTGATGTGTCAGTTTGAGAAGGTGGCAGAGGCGATGCGCGAGGGCGGGTGTGGGCGGAGCGTGGCGCCGCGGCTGCTGAAGCAGGCGATCGGGAAGAAGAACGCGACGTTCGCGTCGAACAAGCAACAGGGTGACGATGGAGGGAGCATGCGATGATTAGACTGCTATGAGTTCTTCACCGTGATAAACGACCTCCTGTCCCCGTTCCTTCCCGTCGACAAGGAATTCATGCTTTCCTCCCACTTTGTGATGCGCGTTGGGGCACCCCCCATTTTTGAGTCCGTAGTGCACGGAGTGCGAAAACCGGAAGGAGGCCCCCTCCGACGTGTCGAACTGTCTCACCGTGCAGCTTCCGAGGGGAGACGATTCCTCCCCGGCACAGAGTCTGCAGCACCTGCTGGAATTGAGCAATGAGGAGGAGACCTTCCAGCGGCAGTGCGACTGCTGCGGAAGAGAGACCACGTGGATCCGGAAAGAGGTGCTCGACAGAATGCCGGACGTGCTGTGCATTCGCGTGAATCGCTTCATTGTGGATATGATGACTTTTTCGGTGAAGAAGAACACTGTAGAGGTGCAGAGTTCTGGATAATGGGTAGACTCCTGTGAACTTGGAGGATGAGATCGAATTGGGCGGGAGTAAGTTCCAGCTCCGTTCGGCGTGTCTGCACCGCGGAAGCAAGGCGGACTTTGGGCACTACGTCGCGGTTTACAAGGATGAGGGATGGGTGCTGTGCAACGACTCCAAGGTGGTGGACATCACGGACGTGCCAACGGGAGAGAGTTACCTCGTGTTCTATGAGAAGGAATGGTTTGTTTGTTCGGGACTCCACAAATCGGGGCGTTTCGTGGAGCAAAACGCCCACCCTTCGTTCGCGATTTCTTCATGTTTATTCAGTAGAACTCCCGTTTTGTTAGGAAAGTCAACATGGTATTGTGCGAGTGGGCTGTTGTGACGTGCGTAGCCACAGAACGAGCATATTGAGTTGCATCAGAAGAGACACGGAGTTCGTCTGGACCATTTTGAGAAGAAGTGCGTTCTGAAGGCGATGAGTGATGGAATAGGAGAAAGAAGGAAGCCCGTGCTGCGCACGATCACTCCCGTCTTGTTAGGAAGATGCACGGTCTTCGCGCCATCATGCACAACGCCAAGAGATACAAGGAGAAGTCGGCCATGCGTAAGGAGTGGGCGTTGGAGAGAGAGGTGATGCATAGGATCAAGATGCACGAGGAGAGAACAAACAAGCACGCCACGACGGACGCCACTCCCGAGGGCGCTCTGCCTACGTACTTGCTCGATCGTGAGGGCGTTTCGCGCTCGAAGATTCTGAGCAACACGGTGAAGCAGAAGAGAAAGGAGAAGGCTGGCAAGTGGACGGTTCCCGTGCCGAAGGTCAGTCCCATTGCCGATGCGGAGATGTTCCGCGTGCTGTCCACGGGCAAGCGCAAGCAGAACCAGTGGAAGCGTGTGATCACGAAGGCGACCTTCGTCGGCGAGGGCTTCACGCGCAAGCCGCCAAAGTACGAGCGATTCATCCGTCCGACGGGTCTGCGCTACAAGAAGGCGCACGTGACGCACCCGGAGCTGCAGACCACCTTCTACCTGGACATTCTGGGAGTGAAGAAGAATCCGCAGAGCAAATTGTACTCGGAGCTGGGTGTGATCACGAAGGGTACGATTATCGAGGTGAACGTGAGCGAGCTGGGTCTGGTGACGGAATCGGGAAAGGTCGTGTGGGGTAGGTGAGGCGGATTGCGATGATGCGTAGGCAAGTATGCTCAGGTGACGAACAACCCTGAGAACGATGGTTGCATTAACGCCGTACTTCTTGTATAGTCTTGTGCTTTAGCGTCTGTTTGTTGGCTCCAATGCGCGTGTGTGCAGGAAAAAGGCGTTGAAAAGCGATACTAATGTGCGTTTACCATAATGAACGTTGCCACTCCTCGCCATTCTTTCATTCTCCTCTCATTGCTGTCTACTGCTGTGAGTGACTCTGGCCGCCTTCCCGATTAGGTTGAACGTTTTCAAGGGAGATGCTCAACGCTATTCGTCGATCCGCTCAGAAGAGCATTATGACCGTCACATCGTGGTACCGCATTCCCGAGAAGGTAATTCCATGTTATCATATAGTGAAACTCAGGGTATGGACCGATTTGAGGTTCTGGCAATGTCTTCGTGTTTGCCTCTCGTTGCCAGTAAGCAGTACGAGTACAAGTACCATTTCGTCTGCCCGTTTCACGTGATTGCCCCCTATCTGTTCAAATCCTACTTCCCCGGTTCAAATGGCGATTCTGATTCACCGATAGATAGTGCCTTTCCTTGGCTGCAGGATGTGCATGAGGAGAATGTAATCGTCACTGCCGAGTTCCGCGATGTGGTGTCTTATCCTTGCTATTCATGGATAGGAGCAGGGACGTGTGACCAATCGCATCGGTGTGAACAACAAGCTGATCATGCACGAGTGGAGGTCACTGCGTCTTTCCAGCGTCATTCCTAGAGATTTGTGTTGCTTCCATTTGTACAAGGAGGAAGAGGCCCTTATCACACTAAAGATGTACGGCATGGACTCGGTTGCAGAGGAAGCGAAGGTGGAACCCAAGGACGCACTCCCTTCTTCGCTCGAGGAAATGGATTCGTTTATTCAGAAGGCGACCACGGAAGCTCCGCCTCCAAGGAAGAATGCGCAGAGGAGACTTCGCAAGGAGGATGAGCCCTACAATTCGATTTACGCATGTGAAATTGACGAAGTCAGTCCCCAGCGAGGAGAGGTGGAGTGCCAATCGCGATGTTGACGCCTAGCCCATTCTTCTCGCGGGTCATCAGCGGATTGTGCAGAACGACAAGGATGGACGCGATATATCTCTCATGCGCCCCTGCGTAAGGGCTGTGGAATGGCATCAGGAGTAGTCGTTTGAAGGCAGAGCCCTGCGCTCGGAGAATGGGCGTTCCATGGTCTCCTCCACGGGGATCCTGCCTCCGGGAATGGTCGGCGGAGGCGCCTTCGACATTCACGGGAATTGCAAGGGAATGATCGAAGGCGTGGTGCAGAAGCCGGGGTCGACGATTGTGAGTGAGAAACGGTGTTGTGATGAGGTAGAATGGACACTTTGTGAAGAACACCCATGCGCAGAATGTGTATGAGAATTGCGCTGCGGTGATCAATGCCGATGTGTTGTCGGATTTCGTGGGGAATGTGGAGCTGGGCCTGCTGGACGACATGCAGGAGGAGGTGAAGGAGTTGCGGAAGAAGATGGGCGAGGAGGCGATTCAGGAGGAGCAGAAGAAGATCCTGAAGCCGATGATGGAATCGTTCACGAAGAAGTGGGAGTGCTTGTTAACAAACGCAGTTAACGGAATCTAAAGTACAACACGATGATCACAAAGAAGGCCAGGGCCATCAGCGGCATGTACTTCTTGATCAGCGTCTAGGTGGAAACGAATAGACAAGGGCGTACCACGTAGTTCAGCTTCTTCGCGCCCCACTTGAACTTCTTGGAGTCATCAATCATCTTTTCACTCGCGCTCGTTACATCTACATGTTAATCTCGTGTTGTAATATTACGGTCAATCTTCTCCACGCGCTGCACCACCTCGTTGATGTTCTTTCGCATGATGTTCTGGATGTCAATCAGGCTTTCGTTGATCTGTCCGTAGCTGTCCGTGCTGGATCCCTGCTGGTCGTACTGCTTGCGCTTCATCTGGATTTCACGATCTACATGTCACCCAGAAGAACGAGAAGTACCGAAGCGAGCGTAGGCGTAAGGACGAGCCATGGTTGCCAGAGCCGTTCTCCAGCTATGGGTGAAGAGAGAGGAATGGAATGACTCTTCCTTGTTCTCGTTTTGGAGATAGGCAATGAACGTGTTCTTGATGTCCTCCAGATAGGAGAAGATGATGCGCTTCGACATGTTCTTTTCCGTCAGTGTCAAGAAGCACATGTTCTCATCGATAATGTAGCTAGGCCATGATTCGTTGTTCGCATACACTACCTAAAGCACAGATCGCCAGACATGAGCTGCATCTGGGCTGCACTGTTGCTAGATAAGGACTTCAGCACGCGCTTCGACTATCGCTAAGCAAATGGATTGACACCTACTTCGTCCTTGTAGCTGTCGATATCCCGTCCCGCTTCCACTGTAGACAGCATGGATGTCACCTATTCATGACCCTTCGCAGAAACAGCGACAAAGATGAGTCCGTCCGTTACTCTTCCGATTGACGTTAAAAAGAACATAAATGATTGTGTGAAATGAAGAATGGGTTGTACAGAGGATTTGAAAGCGTGGGATGTGGGGGGATGGCATGTGTTGGTTTTGGTGATGATTTGGGTGTTCTAAAGGGAGGAGAATGTGGAATGGGGTTGAAAGAGAGGATGAATGGAGGGGCAAAGAAATGGTGAATCAACGGGGTACTTGATGGATTTGGAGTGGTGATGCGTAGAAGAATCGAGAGAAGAGTTGATGAGGAGGGTCATGATGGATGGATACGTTACTGAGGGCAATGAGAAGAGGGTTGTGGATGGTGTGGAAGTTGAGATTGTGACGTATCAAGGAGAGCATTGCGATGAGTATTTGGTGAGAGAAGTCGAGAGTGGGAGATGTTCCTTGTTCTACAAGGGAATCCTTCAGTTAAGTTGGAAGGAGAATAGTGGAGTTCGGGTGGGTGGATTCACAATGTATGAGAAGGGAAAAGTAGTGAGGAGTGAAGATTGGAAGGGGTTGGGTGGAAAGGAGCATCGCTGTATTGAGAATTGCAAGAATGGATTGGAGTTGGTGATTGAGGGAAATGGAGTGGTTTACAGAGGTGGGTTTGATGATGTGGAGTCGATGAAGAGAGAAGGAAGGGGAATGGAGTTTGATGAGAAGAGTGGAAGAGTGTTGCGATGTGGAGTGTGGAAAAATGATGAACTGTTCCACATTGAGAAGGAGTGTGAGAGTGAAGACGTGATGATTGAATATGAGACGGAAGAGGGAAAGGAGAATGTGAGTTTGCTGAATCGTCATCCCGTGTATGAAGGAGGGTATGTGTTTGATGAGGAGAAGAGAGAGGTGTTGAGAAATGGGTATGGTTGTGAGATTGACATCAATACTGGAATAGCGGTGAAAGAAGGAGTGTGGGAGAGAGGGGTATTGAAAGAGAGTGTGAGGTTGTTTGATGGTTGGTATGTGAAGAAGGAAGGGAGTGAGGTGTTTGATTGGGGAAAAAGAGTGGAGATTCACAACTGGAGTGAATGGGAGAGTGTGAATGAGAGAGTGAAAGAGCTTGTGATTCCACCGAATTGTTGCAATGAGACTGAATGGAGTGTGTTTGATGTGAGCGAATTGAAGTGGTTGAAGAGCATTGAGATTGGTGATGACTGCTTGGCGAATGTGAAGGAAGTGAAGTTGATTGGAATGAGTCAACTAGAGAGAGTGGTGATTGGAAAGAATTGTTTTACAAAGATGAAGAATGATTGGGGTAATGATCCCAATCGCCATTTCTATTTGAAGAATTGTGAGAGACTGAGAGAACTGAAGATGGGTCTCCATTCCTTCTCTGATTATTCCGTGTGTGAGATTGAGAATGTGGATTATTTGGAAGTGATTGAAATGGGAGAATTGGGAGGAGAGAGAAGTACTAAAGAGTCTACTTGTTGTTTCTTCCATTCCAATTTGGAATTGAAGAGTGGTTCACAAAGAAGGAAATGATGAATAGACTTGCCAAAACTGAAGACTCTGCTCTTGGGCACTGTCGCATTCCGTGATTGTTCCCGTGTGGTCTTTGAGAGTGAATCTGCTAAAGAGAGAATGATGAATAGACTTGCCTGAACTGACTTCCATTCAACTTGGTGCCAGTGCATGTTGGTTTGGCAACAGTGGTAATGATTCAACACTTATCATGAGAAGTGCGGCACTTCAATTTGAATGACAAGTAGATCTCCCCAAGCTCACTTCACTCACTACTGACAATCAGTACTCCACTTTTGCTGAGCCTCATCACGTCATTCTTGAAAGTAACCCAAACACTCCCCATCACCCCAATAGACATGTTTTCTCTCACCACGATTGTCCTCTGCAAAGACAAGGCTTTCAAGTACAAGAACGACATCAAAACAGACGGAAGTACCCTCCTCCTTCTCCCCTTCACCGATAGACATCGGTGCTCTTGCCAACTACATCTCGCCTCTTTCCCCATACATCTCACCTCTTTCTTTCAACAAACAAGCCACACTCTTCGCGACAAGAAAGGAACCGTTTCATCCACCACCGACGTTGACTCGGACAATCCCTCCACCGTCCTCGACTCATCCGAGAACTCCTGCACCTGCTCCCCCACACTCTCATTTGCACGATTCCTCCTTCTTCGATGCGACGACTGGGAAAAGTGAGAATGCGTGTGATGATGCGAGCTTCGATGCGGTCGACTCGCTGACTGATAAAACGAATCTTCATGGAAACTCGGATGGTCGCCCGTCAAATCCAACATCACACTCGACGCACGACTTTTCGTTCGTGCGTCATTGTGTACGGATAGGTTCTCCGCCAAATCCACTCCAACGCCTTCATGGGTGATCACAACGTACTGCGTAATGCCCAAGTCGTTCGGAATCAGAGAGGGCTGCCCAGGAAAAGCAGACGGAATGACGGGGAGCATTCGATGGAAGGTGTATCGAGGCGTTGGGGTGATGCGAGAGGAGGCGGTGGTGAGCGAGTGACCCAGTAGCGTGGAATCCTCCAGACTGGGTGGAGAAGACGTTAGAAGGTTGGACTGGATCACATTCTGGATGTACCTGCCTAAATGAAGAAGACGCGTGGGTGTCTAGCGATCATCGAACGCCACCAAGCAAACCGCCGGATAGCGCGCCACGGGGTTCAGACTCAGTTTGCTGGGAGAGGGCAACAACTGATCATTCTTCTGGATTCGTCGAATCTCCAAGAAGTAGCCCACATAATAGTCCCTGCAATTGGACAAGAAGAAGAGAACCTCTTTTGGGACACCCTTGCTACAATGCACCACAACCAGTTTCTTCTCTCCTTGCACCATTCCCAACAAACAGGTGTCAATCGCCTCTGTGATGATATCACACTATGCCTCACCCCCACAATTTGAATCCACGTCACTCTCACCGATCACGTGCGAAAGAGGGTGTTTTGTCTTGCTTGCGATATTGTACATGTAGCCCCGGATGCTGTTCCAAAGGAAGCATTGAACGAACAACAGAACGGTGTCCCCCACAACAGGGTGAACGCCGAAGCGCTCGTTGAGGAAGAAGGACTGCTGGAACAGACGGTCCCTGTGAAGGAGCTCGAGTCCCTGCGAAGATGGCAAACAAAAGGGGAAAAAACGGCTGAGATTGAAATGCTGTCAATGAGGGGAAGAAGACGAAGAAACGTCAAAGACATCGATATCCTCGAAGACAATCTCACAGTGGTGAAGCGAACACCAGCCGTGCGCGAAGTCGTTTTCGACTTCCAGAAAAACGCCATCTCGACTAATCATCAGTGGAGTTTGGAAGGCGCACATATCAACAAGCGTAAATAGATCGTTTTGATGAATTGGAATGAGAGGCTCGTGAAACGGCGTCTCTTCCGAAGGAGACGGAATGTACGAGGTGTGACAAACAACCTTCCATCCCGGAAATGGAGAAACAGCGACTTGATGAAGACGGCGAGTCCAGTCCACAATAAAGGGGGTCACAATGGGATGATCACTTAGGAACTACGCGTAAGAGAGAGTGATCACGTCGACATGGAAAAACTCGTATACCCTTGACTTGTAAACAGCCCGAGAATCGTTTGGCGAGGGTAACGAGGGAATGGGAAAAGCAGGGTAGTGTTCTGCAATAATTGAATGGATCTTCTCAAAGTCGTCGTGCTTGAGTTGAAAAATAAACTCGCCCTTTCCGCAAATACTGAAGGCAAAACAACTATGCATCACAAGAAGGCAATCACCAAACCTATTATGATTACACATAGGCTTATCTTCGTCGCTTTCGAACTGAATGATATCCATAAGCGTAACGCCTGCATTTGTGGAAAAGCACTCAAACGCCGGGTCTGGACTTTGCTTTTTCACGTAATTGCATGGAATCGTTCCAATCCTTCCATTCACCGTTTCCGCGCGCCACCATTCCGTGTCCTTTACACAATCAAACACGAGCATGCTATCGCCCTTGGAAAACGACAACTCCTCCACAAACTCGCCTGTAAAACTATACAACGCGATCACCCAAAACATCGTCGCGTGAATGAACAAACAAATGAGAAGGGAATCGACGTGACTCTGTGCTTTTCGGTTATGAATGCAGACTGGAAGCGGCTCACTTGATGAATGTCTTCAAAGAGGAGGCTGTACGCTGCCCTGGGAATTGCGGTCCATTCCAGCTTCTGCAGCATAAAATCGTGCAGAATGCGATTGGAAGAAAAGGCCTATCCATAATGAGGGAGCATAGCGGGTACGTAGTAATAGCGATGACTAATCACGTAAATGACTTGGTTATCGATTTGAATGTACTCCTGGAGAAGAAGATAGAAGAAGTCTCGCATCACACGCTACGCGTCATGCTGACACTGGGAGCCCACCACTCGGCAGTCGCAGAACACACGACCGAAGTCATGCAATTCGTCCTCAAACAGAATGAATGCGGCAGACCATAGAATGGGGTCACGAGAAGCAATCTGGTGGTAGGGGAGAGCGGATTGCGTCTCTTCCTCGGCTGAATCAACCACTGCCCCTGCACTATGGATCACTGCTCCCAGCAGACCCTGACAAGGAAGGAAACGCCCAATGATACCCATCGGAATAGACAGGGATGCTGGAATTGGTCTTTACATTCTCCAGTTTGATCAGCAAGGGGTCGAATTCGTTGTCCTTGCAACGGTTCTTTAGAATACACTCTGAATTGATCTACTGTTCATTGGACGTAATCTTCTCCACGTGGAAGGTGTGGGATGAATCCTTCTTCCGAATAGTGATCGCGTTGCTCGCAAAGAGCATCTCTGGAAGATGCATTTCCCATTCCTTTGTCCACCTACTGCATTACACACTGTATGCTGTTGTACGTGTCCATGGCGGAAGACTCTGCGATTCGATTCTGTTTCGTGCATTCGAAGCAGCAGTCCTCCCAGTCAAAAGTCTCTGTGAATGAGATATTATATTGAATAGTAGGAACCCCTTTGCATCGCCATTTGTGAACTGGGAAAAAAGGAATGCAATAGCCGGGAATCGAACCCGGGCCTGATCCGTGGCAGGGACCTATCTTACCACTTGACTACTATTGCTATGTTTAGGGTGTTCATGTTGGGGTTTTGAGGGACAGGGAAAGCCGGATTACAGATTCTTTGCTTGTTTGTTAAATTGAAGATGAGGGAAACGGAATGGAGATGGGGTAGTGGTGTTATGGTATCATCGCATTTGTGATTCCCACCAATCATGTTGTTGTTGGGCTGTACTGCATTGTAGAAAGAGTACTCGAGGGACTGTGCTTTCAGTGTGGAAGTAATTTGACTATTGTTGAATGAGCGAGAAATGAACAAGAGTAGCGTGTGAAAGAAAGAGGAAAGGATAGATACTGTTGGAGAGCGGGGGTGATGTCTAGGAATGAGTGAGGGGAGGGAGGGGCACTCTTGGTGTGAACGGTTTTCTTCTTTGAGAAAGCGAGTCTCTTACTAAGAGTTACAGTGGTGAGAGAGGGCATGTCTGTTGATGAAGATGGGGCGATAGAACGTACCCTCAAGAGTGACGGAATGAAGATTCTCGAATGCGTGACTGTAATCCCCTTCAGTAGTGGATGAAGCGATTTCATTGAGAAGGTGGAGTTGTTTGTTGGATGACACAGTTTAATCACATTCACTTTTGTTTCATTGTTGTCTTCACTCATCTGAGCTGGATGGACGATTATGAACTTGGGGAACTGTTGGGTGCTGGGTATTTGTTGAATTGAAAGACTGAGTGATAGAGGGTATGGAGAAGTGTACAAAGCATTTTACAAAGGCTCAGGGGTGTATGTGGCAGTAAAGAAGACGAGACTGCTTCTGGATGATGCCGTAATCAGGAGAGAGAGCGAAATGCTCACGAAATGTTTCTCTCCGTTCATTGTTCGGTACAATGGAGTGGTTCGTAATGGGAATGAGTTATGGGTAATGTTTGGAAGAAAGGGGTTGATAGAATAGATCATTATGGAACTCTGTCATTGCGGTTCACATGCAGCATGTATTCGCAATGGAAATCACTTCATTGAGGATGAATTGCGCGAGATT
>ERZ827156.616-NODE-616-length-49693-cov-4.459527_pt1 | contig 49693 bp, 36 predicted proteins | sample MGYA00519919_ERZ827156 | MGnify/ENA primary metagenome ERZ827156 (study PRJEB31778, sample SAMEA3449269) | human gut metagenome | biome: human gut; feature: human-associated habitat; material: faeces | place: United Kingdom | collected 2010/2012 ... | reverse complement strand
CCCGCAGGACGCGCAGCGTACCGTTAATGACGATAGCCAGCGTCGCACCGTGCGTCAGCCCGTGCAATGCCGTGATTTCGTGACCGATCATGTGCGTCGCCCAGTCCTCCCGGACGCCCATGCGGATCATGTCGTTCAGCGCCAGCGTCGCCCCCAGCATATACTCCGACATCACGGCATAATCATGCTGGTTCTCCCGGATTTTCGGAGCGATTTCGATCACCGTATGCAGGATGCCCTCGGCCCAGCGGTCCATCAGGCGCGACTGCCCGGGCGCGGTGAGGTACTGCTCCAGCACATGCACGAAAGTATCCGCAAGTCCGCAGGCTACCTGACGCTTCGGCAGCGAATAGAGCGTCTCGGGATCGAGGATCGAGAAGACCGGATAATCGCCGTAGAAAGCATATTTTTCCTTGGTCTCGTAGCGCGAAATGACCGCCCCGGAGTTCATCTCGGAACCCGTGGCCGACATGGTGAGGACCGTAGCCAGCGGCACGGTCTTGCCGGCCTGCCCCTTGAGCACGATGTCCCATGCATCGCCGTCGTAGAGAAGGCCCGCAGCGATGAGTTTCGTACCGTCGATGACCGACCCGCCGCCGACAGCCAGCAGGAAGTCCACCTTCCGCTCTTTGCCCAGCGCAATGGCTTCGCGCAGGGTCTCGACCGACGGATTCGCCTCGATGCCCCAGAACTCGACCAGGTCGCGGCCTTCGAGTGCGGCGACGACCTGATCGTAGACGCCGTTACGCTTGACGCTTCCGCCGCCGAAGGTCAGCATGATGCGTTTTCCGGCGGGAATGAGCTTCGGCAGACGGGCGATCTGGCCCTTGCCGAAAACCAGTTTGGTCGGATTGTGATAGATGAAGTTGTTCATGGCGAATATTTATTTATCCTATTACGAAGAGAATGAATGACCGGACGGCTCCGAAACCGGATTGCACCTGGTTTGACAGGGCCTCCGGCTGTTAAAAGAGCCGTTACGCCTCTAAAGATACGAAAAAAGCCGGACTGCGCAGAGAATTCTCCGCTAATTTTCAATCTTTGCGGTGAGAGCTGCCGGTTTGTGCTTAAACGAAGCAGAGCGCGGATGGGTGTACCGAAGTACGTCCCATTCGCGCCCTGCAGGAGCAAGTGCAAAGATGCACCGTAAAATCAATCGTTTAGAAGTACTTGCCGCGCAGGTCCTGAATCTTGGCCATCTGCTGGATAGCCGGGATGGCGAACTGCTGGGCCATGCCCTCGGCCATGGCCTGGGCGCGAACTTTCTCGCCTTCGGCGGTCTGCTTGTCGTCGGTCTTGACATCCCCGACCTCGAAGACATAGACGCCCGAAAGTCCCTTCACGGGAGCCGACAGGGCACCCTTCTCGGCCGATGCGATGGCGCCCACCAGACGAGGCTCCATGCCCACGCCGTTCACGTAGAACGAACCGAAAGTCACATCGGAGAAGTCCTCCACCTCCGAGCCGAGACTTGCAGCCTGTTCGGCGAGGGTCGAACCCGAAAGGCTCTTGACGATATAATCGTATTTTTTGTCGCGAAGAAGCTGCGAACGGATTTGGGCCGAAACCTTATTCAGCGGTGCGTACTCATTGTCGTCGATCTCGGTCAGCGTGGCAATCACGTAGTCCTTGCCTACATTGAAGATCGCCGAAAGGTCGCCCTCCTTCGCTCCGTAGGCCCAGCGGGCCACCTCGCGCGAATCCTCAAGGCCGCGGATCGTACGGTCGCCCTGGGCAATCGCAGCCACGCGGGGCGTCACGGCAGCCGTCGAAGCGGCATCTGCGAATGCGGCGGCCGAACCCTTGGCGTTGACCATGAACGAACCGGCCTGGTTGTGCACGTCGCGGCGCGTGGCGGCCGAAGCCTCCACGGGATAGGTGATCGTAGCCACCTGCACGTGTTTCGAAGGTTTGTCGGCACGGTATACCTGCATCAGCTGGATGGCGTCGCCCGAAGCGATCTTCACGATGTCGCCCTGTCTGGCATTGGCCAAAGCGGCGGCGAACTCGCCTGTGAAGGCCGAGAAAGGCAGCACTCCCACTTCACCGCCGTTGGCGGCCGTAGCGTCGTAAACCGAATAACGGGCAGCGGTCTGCGCGAAATCACCCCCCTTCTTCAGCACCGTCAGCAGGCTGTCGGCAAGCGCCTCCTGCGCATAGGGCAGCACGATATGACGTACGCCCACCGAGTCGGGAACCATCTTCGAATCGAGCGCGCGGGACATCGTCCACTCGTTGTTCTTCAGCACGGGACCGTACATCTCGCCCGCCATCAGCGCCTTGGCCTCCTCGTCGGAGAGCTGTGCGGCGGAAACGTAGCTGTCGGCGATCTTGCCGTTGCGGTTGGCGCGGACGAAGGTCTTCACCTCCTCGGCGGCGGCGAACTCCCGGCCCACCTCCGTCACGCTCTTCTCAAGCGCCAGCAGGTCGTCGTCCGTGGGGGAGACCTCGAATACGACATACGAAATCGTACGCGACGGGGTCTGCTTGAACTGGTTCTTATGGCTGTTGTAGTAAGCCTTCACATCACCCGACGACACCTTGACGAGCGAATCGGGAACGGCCGAGAACTTCTTGCCGGCCCACTTGCCCGAGAAAGACTTGTTGGCGGCCTCGACACCGCGGGCGACCTCCAGCGAATTGACGTAAACGCCGCCCTTCACCAGTCCGAAGTACTTCTGCACCTCGCGCTCCAGACGGGCCTGCTCGTTGAGCTGCGCCCAGGCATTGGCCGCCTCGGGGTTGGTCTCGGCCTGCGCGAGGAACTGGCTGATGGCAGCCACGCTGTACTCGCCCGTGCGGGGATCGGCGAAAGCGTTGTAGAAAGCCTGCGAAGGATGCTGTCCGCTGACCATCGCCAGACGCTCCGGCTCGGTGACGCGAAGTCCCATCCGGTCGAAACCGGGCGTCAGCACATGCTTGGCGATCAGCGCCTGCCAGGCGGCATTGGCCAGCATGGCCGACTGCTGCTCGTCGCTCTCCGGCATGTTGTTCTGCGACTTGATCTTCTCGTACTGGTCGTAATACTCCGAATAGTTGATCTTCTCGCCGTCGATCACACCGACACGCGGGTCGTTGCCCGAGAAGCCCATTTCAGTCTTCAGAGAGAGGATGAATGCCAAGAGGGCCAGTGCGATGATGATCGAAAGCACGATGCCGAACTTGGTTCGTAAAGTGTTTAAACTTGCCATATAAATTGTTAATTATTCGTATTGTTTCGAATTATCAGCCAAAGGTAGTAAAATTAATTGTAAAAAGAACAGAATAAAAGTAAAAATATACGCACGCTTCGCCCCCCCTAATCCCCGCCGGGACGGGAATTTACCGGAAAGGCGGCGGAATCCGGCCCACGCTACAATTTCTTCACCCGCGCCAGTTCGATGCGCGAACGCGTCGTACGGAGAATCCGCAATTGCAGGCCGCCGATGAAAACCGTCTCCCCGGCGGTGGGAATACCCTCGTAATTGAAGATGATGAAACCGGCCAGCGTGTCGTATTCCTTGCTCTCCTCGATGCCGAGGTTGTATTTTTCATTCAGGTATTTCACCTCCAGGCGGCACGAGAGAACATACTCGTCGGGGCCGACCTGCTTTTCGGTGAGGTCCGGAATGTCGTGCTCGTCCTCGATCTCGCCGAAAATCTGCTCCAGCACGTCTTCGAGCGAAATGACGCCCGCCGTGCCGCCGAATTCGTCGATCACAACGGCGATGTTCGAACGGTGCTTGATAAAATTCTCCAGCATCAGCTGCAAAGGCATGGTCTCGGGCACGAAATTGACCTCCATCATCACGTCGGCGATCTGCCGGGGCCGCGTGAAAAGGCTTTTCGAATTGACGTAGCCCACGATGTTGTCGATCGACTTGCGCCAGACGAAGATACGCGAATATTTCGAGTCGACGAAATGCGCCGTGAGCTGTTCGATCGAGGTGTCGTCGATGTCCACGGCCTCGACGTCCACACGCGGAACCATGCAGTCCCTGACGCGCAGGTCGGCGAAATCCAGCGCGTTCTGGAAGAGTTTCAGCTCGTTGTCCGGTTCCGAATGCTGCTCCGGGCTGTTCGAGTCGAGCAGCGCCGCAAGGTCCTCGCGGTCGAAACTCGGAGTGATGTTCCGCTCCTCGACGCGGCGGCCCAGAAGGTGCAGAATGCCGTGGGAAAGCAGCGTCGTGAAACGCGCCACCGGATAGAGGACGATGTAGAAAAAATAGATCACCGGCGCCAGCGCGCGGTAATAGAAATTGGGATTGTTCCTGAAAATCGACTTGGGGAGAAACTCGGCGAAGAAGATGATGATGACCGTCGAAACGGCGGTGTCCACGGCGACCGAGCCGCTCCGGGCGAGCTGCTCCCACCCCAGCGAGGCGTAAATGCTGCGCAGAAGCAGCGACATCGACAGCGAATAGACGACCAGTGCGATGTTGTTGCCCACGAGGATCGTGGTGATATACTGCCCCGGATGGCGGGCGAAAACCTCGGCAATCTGGTCGAACATGCGGTTCTGCTTGCGGTCGATCTCCAGCTTGAGACGGTTCTTGCTCGTAAAGGCAATCTCCATCCCCGAGAAAAAAGCCGACAGCAACAGCATTACGACGATCAGGACGACGGTGGTGAGCATCGCTTTCAGTTTTTGAGTTTGGGTTCGACGGAAACCTGCTCCTCCCGCAGGACCGGACGCGCCTCCTCCCGGGAGCCGTCCCGCATTTTCAGCGGCCGGCGCTCAACCTCCGCTTCGGGTCTTCCGACCTGCCTTTCAGCCGGTCCGGCGGGAATCTCCCGGGCCGGAGCGGCCCTCCCGGATTCGGGCGTCCGGACGGCGGACCGGCTGTCGGAGGGCCGGCTGTCGGAGGGTTTCGGAACCGGGCGCACGGACGTGGAATCCGTGGCCGCGGAGTCGGCGCTCTGCTTCATCTCGACCTCCATACGGCCCTTCATGCGGCGAAAACGCCAGTCCTTGAACTCCTCGTCCGATTCGAAACCTTCGCCGATGAAGACATCGCGGCCGTTGTTCTGCACGATCTTCGAATCGACGTTCGAATAGATTTTCTTGGTCCGCGCATTCCAGAACAACTGCTGGGTGTAGAGGGTTTTGCCGTCGGATTTCTCAACGACGACGTTGCCCTTGGCCTCCCACAGTTCGCGGTTCTCGTAATAGATGGCGTAGTTGGCCGTCAGCACGGCGTCCACCGTGGTCAGCGAATCGTTCTGGTAGGTAGTGATCTTCACGCCCTTGCGGAATTCGCGGTAAGGTTCGCGGGCCAGCGAATAACCTTCGAGCAGCGGCGTGACGAAATGGTACGACCGGCGGCCGTTCTGCGACATCACGACCGAAAGGTCCTCGCTGTATTCGGTCATCATCGTCTCCTCGGAAGCCGACGCGCGGCCCGCATCCTTGTCCGCACACGAGAATAGCAAGATAGCACTCCCCGTCACGGAGAGTGCTACCCTGATCGTTCTTGTCATGCGTTTTCCCATCGAAGCCTGTCGGGAGCGTGTTTTTTAGCGGGCACGGACGGTGGTGGTGATACCGGCGGCCGTTCCGCAGGTCACCGTATAGCGCGCACCCTCCTGCAACTCGTTGAAGAAGCACTCCTCCGAGCTGGGGAAAACCGAACGGAACTTGCCGAGGGAACTCTTGGCGTGCTCCATGTACTCCGAATCGGCCGGGAGCAGCTCGACCGCCTTGGCCATCGTATCGTAAGCGGCCCAATAGGTCGCCAGACCGGCGAAACCGCCGCACGAACCTGCCGACGAAGCATAGCACTGCGCCAGGATGAAGTACGGAACGCCGTCCTCGGGATCCAGGTCGCGGGCCTGGCGCGCAGCGGCGGCAGCGCCCGGAATGTCGTTGGACACGAGGCCCACCAGCGCGATGCGCACGAGCAGTTTCTGACGCTCGGCGGGGTCTTTCTCGACATCCAGTGCCTCGTTCAGGTAGGTCTTCGCCTTTGCATAGTCCTTCTTGTTCTGGAAAGCCTGGGCCAGGAACATGGCCGTCTCCGACGAAGGCTTCACCTGATAGTATTTCTCGGCGATCGAGAAGTAGAAATCACCGTCGCACTTGGCGCGCGACATCAGAGCCACGGCCTGCGAAAGCAGCGCCTCGTCGTCGGGAGCGGCGGCCAGCTTGCCCTTGAAGAGTCTTTCGAGATTCTCGCAGCTTGCGGCGCCGCTCAATCCGAACGCAGCGTCGAACTGGCTCTTGTACTCGGCGGCAGCGGGGTTCTTCTCGAAGAACGGCGTCAGACGGTCGTACTCGGCGATGATCTCGTCGGGCATCACCTCGTCGGTATTCCTGTAATCGTCGCAGAGGTTCGAGAAATAGGCCACGACGGTCTCGGGATCGGTGTTGTCGCCGCCGGCCTCGATGGCTGCGCGGAACGCTTCGCGGATACCCTTGCGGTCGGCGGGTTTGTACATCAGATACTCACGGGCCTTGCGGTCGAGGATATAGGGCGTGCCGTACTTGGGATGGTCGCCGAAATACTCGTTGCGCAGGTCGTAAACGATCATCAGCGAGTCGGTGTAGGTGTTTTTCTCGGCGATGCTCTTGGCGCGCGCGATCTTGTTCTTATAAAGCGTGATGCCGCGCACGAAGGTATTCTGCGAAGCCTTCGGACATTTGTCGAGCAGCTCCTTGAGGTAATGCGCGGCAGCGTTGTAGTCCTTGTTGTCGAGCGATTCCTTGAGGAAGTTGCTGTTCAGAATGTTCTGCTCCCGCTCCTGAGGAGTGTCACCCCAGACCGCGTACTTCGGATCACTGAAATCTTGCTGTGCCATCGCTGCGACTGCAAAAAGCGCACACGCAGCAGAAAGCAGGAATTTAACGTTTTTCATCGGTCAGATTAATTTTTGTGTTTCTATCTTTTATTTTTGCTTGCCTGTCACATTAATCGAACTTGGAGCGCATGAACCAATATTCGCCGTTCTCCATCTGTCCCGCGAAGAGCGTGAAGCCGATCGCAAACTTGAAATACTGCTGCCGGACCAGCCCCAGGCGGTCGGCGATGTTGTAACCGCGGCGACCGTACTCGACGCCGATGTCGATGGCCGAGAAGGCGCCGCGCCTCACCGGAATGCCGATGCCCGCCGTCACGGCGTACTGCACGAGCTTGTCCCCGTTGAACGTCTGGTTGTAGGCTCCGTAGCGGAAACCCGCACGGTAGGACCAGCGTTTGAGGAAGTGACGCGCATCGTAACGGTTCGGGGTGTATTCCACACCCATCTTGATCGTGCTCGTATTGGTGTAGGCCACCTTGTATTCCGTCTTGTTCTCCCCGCTGCCGCTGGTTCCCGTCATCTCGTAGCCCGAGTTGCGACCGCCCCAGTTCTGGAACACATAATCCACGCCGACGGCCCACCTGCCGGTCTGGTAATAGGCCCCCACGGCCAGCTGCCGGGGCAGCACCAGCTTCAGGTGCGTCGTATCGCCCTTGACGACCGTGTTGTACAGGTCGCCGATATAGAGTTTTTTCGTCACCTCCGGGTTCAGGTCGCCGCCGAAGTCGTACGTCGCGCCGAAGGTCAGGATGCGCTTCGCGTTCAGAATCGCGTTCCACTGCACGCCGACCTGCCCCTTGATGCTCGAAATGCTGTAATTGTCCTGCCCCACCGTCGAGGTGAAGGTTCCCTCGCCCGTAATGGCGGTCGGGGTCATCACGAACGTACGGTCGATGTCGCCCCAGTAATACTGTGCGGCGATACCCACCGAAAAATTCTTGAACGGCTCCCAGCCCAGGCCGACCTTGACCTCCGTCACGTCGCCCTCGCCCTGGTAGTTGTACTGAATATTGCCGACGTTGGCGTAAATGGGGTCTTCGGGATCGTATTCGTGATAATACTTGGTCCTGTAACCCACCGAACTGTAAGGCGTGAGGCTGAAACCGAGTCCCAGCCGCTTCGCCACCGGCATCTGGAAAGCGATGTCGTGAAAGTTGAACGTGTTGTAGGCCGTCCGTTTCCCGACGCCTCCGACCGTCTGGGCGTTGTAGTAGTTCTGCCCCTCCAACCCGAAGTTGAAAAGGAAAGTCTTCTGCGGAGCCGCGCTGTAAGCCGCGGGGTTGAGCAGGTTGACCGTACTCACCGAACGCATGGCCACACCCGCACCGCCCATCGAGCGCATCTGCAGCGTACCGGGGGTATTCTGTTCGCCGATGCCGTACATCGTATAGGGCGAGAATGCGTTAATACTGCTTGTCTGGGCCGAAACGGCAAAAGGAAACATCGCTGCAGCCGCGACAACCAGCTTAATCAAGGTGTTCTTCACTTGCATTGTACTCTAAAATTCGATCCAATCCGCAAAAGACCAGATTACAATTTGCAAATATCGTGTTTTTAATTCTTTTCGCAAAGTATTTCGCGTCCCCGCCGGTAAAAATTACGCATAAATCGTCGATTTTTTTCTCCATCCGGGCCATATAGCCCTCAATTTCGAAGGTCAGCGAGTTCATCACCCCCAGGCGGATGGCCTCTTCGGTGGTGAGCCCCTGCAACTCCCCGCTTTCGGTCGGACCGCACAGCGGCAGGCAGGCCGTGTAGTCGTGGAGCGCCCGAAAACGGGTTTTCATCCCCGGCGAAATGCACCCGCCGCGGAACGTGTTGTCGGCCGTCACCAGGTCGATCGTGACGGCCGTGCCGAAATCGACGATCAGCACGTTGCGCCCCGGGTAAAGCACCGTGGCGCCCACGGCGGCGGCCAGCCGGTCGCGGCCCAGCGTCTCGGGCGTATGGTAAGCGTTGGCAACCGGCACGGGGGTCTGCGAGGTGAATTCCAGCAGGTAATCCGCATAGGGCCTGACCGTTTCGACCACGTCGTCCGCTTCGCCGCGCGTCGAAGCGACGACGGCCTTCGCGGCCCTGCGGCCCTCCAGCAACTCGCCGAGCATCGACGGATGCAGCCGCTCCACGCAGCGCTGGGCGACGATCCGTCCGCCGTCAAAAACGGCCAACTTGACAAGGGTGTTGCCTATGTCTACGATCAGATTCAAAGCTGCTGCAGCGTTTTGTATGCGTCTTCCACGTCTTTGACATTCCTAACGGTCATCGCCAACCGATTATTGTGCTGTTTGAGCACAAATCGGTCGGGCCGCTGCGTAACCCGCTGCAACAGGGTCATAAAGGCCTCGCTCTTGTAGAAAGGCGAGTTCTCCTCGCCCACGAAATGCACGATCATCAGCCCGTTCTTGACCTTCACGCGCTCCATGCCCAGACGAATGGCCTCCCAGCGCAGGCGCACGACGTTCAACAGCTCCTTCGCGGCGCGCGGCAGGGGACCGAAACGGTCCGCAAGACGGCTCTCGAAGGCCTGCAAAGCCTCCTCGTCCTTCGTCGAGTCGAGTTCGCGGTAGAGTTTCAGGCGTTCGGCCTGCTGCGAAACGTAGGCGTCGGGCAGCGCGGCCTCGACCTCGATGTCGATGTGCGCGTCGTCGATGAAACGCATCTGCTCCACGACCTCCTGCTCCCCGTCGCTCAGGCCCGGGACATGAAGCCCCTCGGCACGCAGTTCGGCCACCGCCTCGTTCATAATCTTCTGGTAGGTCTCGAAACCGATGTCGGCGATGAACCCGCTCTGCTCGGCGCCCAGCAGGTTGCCCGCGCCGCGAATGTCGAGGTCCTGCATGGCGATGTTGAACCCCGAACCCAGGTCGGAAAACTCCTCGATGGCCCGCAGACGCCGCCGCGCGTCGGACGACAGCAGTTCGTCGGGCGGCGAAAGCAGGTAGCAGTAGCCCTTCTGGTTCGAACGCCCCACGCGACCGCGCAGCTGGTGCAGGTCGCTCAAACCGAAGTTCTGGGCATTGTCGACGATGATCGTATTGGCGTTGGGAATGTCGATGCCGTTCTCGACGATGGTCGTCGACACCAGCACGTCGAATTCCCCGTAGATGAAGTCCATGATGAGTTTCTCCAGCTGCTCGGCCGGCATCTTGCCGTGCCCGACGGCCACACGGGCCTTCGGGCAGAGGCGCGTGATCAGCCCCTGGAGGGCCGGCAGGTCCTCGACGCGGTTGTGGACGAAATAGACCTGGCCGCCGCGGGCGAGTTCCGCCTCGACGGCATCGCGGATGATCTCCTCCGAGAATACGTGCGACTCGGTGAGGATCGGCTGGCGGTTGGGCGGCGGGGTCGAAATGACGGACAAGTCCCGCGAACCCATCAGCGAGAATTGCAGCGTGCGCGGAATCGGTGTGGCGGTGAGCGTCAGCGTATCGACCGAAACGCTCATCTCGGTGAGCTTTTCCTTGGCGGCGACGCCGAATTTCTGCTCCTCGTCGATGATCAGCAGCCCCAGGTCGCGGAACACGATCTGCTTGCCCAGCATCTTGTGCGTGCCGATCAGAATGTCGATCTTCCCCGAGGCGAGGTCCTCGCGGATCTGGCTGACCTCCTTCGTGGATTTGGTGCGGTTGATGTACTCCACCCTCACCGGGAAATCGCGCAGACGCTCAGTGAACGAGCGGTAGTGCTGCAAGGCGAGGATCGTCGTCGGAACCAGCACGGCGACCTGCTTGCCGTCGACAGCGGCCTTGAACGCCGCGCGGATCGCCACCTCGGTCTTTCCGAAGCCCACGTCGCCGCACACCAGCCGGTCCATCGGCTGATCCGACTCCATGTCCTTCTTGATGGCCGCCGTGGCCGACTGCTGGTCGGGAGTGTCCTCCCAGCGGAACGACGCCTCCAGCTCGTGCTGCAAATAGCTGTCGTGCGAGAAGGCGTAGCCCTTCGAGGCCTTGCGTTTGGCGTAGAGGGCGATCAGTTCGCGCGAAATGTCCTTGACGGCTTTCTTGGTGGCGTTCTTCAGCTTCTGCCAGGCGCCGTTGCCCAGTTTGTAGACCTTCGGCGGCTCGCCGTCGCCCGACTTGTAGCGCGAAATGCGGTGGAGCGAGTGCACGTTGACGAACAGCACGTCGCCGTCCTTGTAGACCAGCTTGATCGCCTCCTGCATGCGTCCATCGCCCGCGGCGATCTTCACCAGCCCGTCGAAACGGCCCACGCCGTGGTCGATATGCACCACGTAGTCGCCCGGGCGCAGCTGGTTCAGCTCGGCGACGGTCATCTGCTCGTCGCGCCGGATCTCGCCGTTGATGCGGTAACGCTGGTAGCGGTCGAAAATCTGGTGGTCGGTGTAGAGGCACAGTTTCAGGTCGTTGTCCACGAACCCCTCGTGCAGGGTCGTCGACAGCGACCGCACGACGGCCTGTCCGCGGCCGATCTGGTGGAAAATATTTTCGAGACGCTCGACCTGCGCCTTGTTCTCCGAAAGTATATAGGTATCGTAACCCCGCAGCGCACCCCGGATCATGTCGTCGGCCAGCATCTCGAAATTTTTATTGAATTTCGGCTGGGGCGACGTCGCGAACTTCACCGTTGCGGCCGCGGGCCGCTCGGGAAGATTGTCGCGCAGCAGGAAAATCCGGCTTCCGGAAAGGTCGGCCACGAGCGAGTTGCGGCTCGTCAGCAGCGAGTCGATCTCATCGGGATGCTCCATGTCCGAGAGCGTCCTGCGGCGGATGTCGTTGACCCTCCGCAACACGAAATCGGCGTCGTAGAACCACCAGGAAGCCTCCGCGCCCGCAAACCGCGCGAAGGAGACCTTCGCCGCGGCGGGCGTCCCGGCGTTCAGGTCGGGGATGATCTCCACGCGCTCCAGCCTGTCCGACGACAGCTGGCTCGAAATGTTGAACCGCCGGATCGAGTCGACCTCGTCGCCGAAGAAATCCAGTCGGTAGGGTTTGCTCTCCGAATAGGAGAAGACGTCGACGATACCGCCGCGCACCGAGTACTGGCCGGGTTCGTAGACGAAATCCACGCGCGTAAACGAAGCATCGACGAGCGCCTGCTCCAGCACCTCGATCGAAATCCGGTCGCCGACCCTCACGGTGATCGTCTCCCGTTGCAGGGCTTCGGCGTCGGCGACCCGCTCGGCCAGCGCCTCGGGGCAGGTGCAGACCACCAGGTAGCCCTTCCCCGTGAAATTCCGCACGGCGTGCATCGTCGCCGTGCGCTGCACCACGCCCTGCGCATCCTCGGCGCCATAGGCCGCCGAACGCTTCCACGACGAGGGAAAGAAGTAAACCTGCCGTTCGTCCAGCAGGTTGTAGAAGTCGTTCAGAAGGTAGGCTGCGGCGTCACGGTCCTCGGCGACAAAGACATGCACGCCCCCGGATTCGGCCACGGCCGCCGCGGCATAAAACGAAAGAGCGCCGCCGACCAGCTCTTCGAGGTGGACGGTAGCACTCCTGTTTTTATATTCGCGGCACAGTCTGCCGAGGGCTTTCGACCCGGCGGCGAACTGCGCCAGCTGCTCGCGGGCGGTTGCCATGCCTTATTTGGTTATAAGGTCGTTATCCTTTTTGTCATGGTAGTGGATCTCGACGATCCCGATGCTCTGGTCCTCGGCGATCTCAAGGCGCACCTTGTACTTCCACTCCCAGCGGCGGCGCAGCGACCAAAGGCCCTTTCGGAGGAACGCCGCCACGTAAGGACTGACGACCAGCTTGATGAATTTGTGTCCGCGGTCCTGCGTGAGGAACGAAATCTGGTTCTCGATCTTCTTGTCCAGCAGCACCGTAGGTTCGATCTTGCCCGAACCGTTGCACGTCGGGCAGACGTCCGAAACGCTCTCGACGGCCACGGGACGCACCCGCTGGCGGGTGATCTGCATCAGGCCGAATTTCGTGAGCGGCAGCACCGTGTGCTTGGCCTTGTCGGTGGCCATCAGCTTCACCATCTCGTCGAACAACGCCTGCTTGTTCTGCGCCTTGTGCAGGTCGATGAAGTCGATGATGACGATACCGCCCAAATCACGCAGCCGCAGCTGGCGGGCGATCTCCTTCGCCGCGGCGAGGTTCACGTCCATGGCGGTCTGCTCCTGGTTGTCCTCGGCCTTGGTGCGGTTGCCCGAATTGACGTCGATGACGTTCATGGCCTCCGTGCGCTCGATGATGAGGTAGGCGCCGCGTTTGAGCGACACGTACTTGGCGAAGAGCGACTTGATCTGCTTCGAGATGTCGAAGTTGTCGAAAATGGGCACGTTGCCCTTGTAGAGTTTGACGATCTTCTCCTTCTCGGGTTCGATCTGGCGGATGTAGCCGCGGATTTCGTTGTACATCGCCTCGTCGTCGACGGCGATCTGCGAGAAGGAGCCGTTCAGCGAGTCGCGGATGATCGTGTTGGCGCGGTTCATCTCGCTCATCAGCTGCGCCGGGGCCGACGCCGCGTTCTTCTTGATCGCCGCGCAGGTCTTGCGCCAGCGGTCGATCTGGGTCTGGATGTCGTGCTCGATGTCCTCGTCCTTGGCCTCCATGGCCGCCGTGCGGATGATGACGCCGAAATTCTTCGGCAGCACCGCCGCGGCAATGCGCTTGAGACGCTTCTTCTCGTCCGCCGAGCGGATTTTCTGCGAAAGGAAAACCTTCGAGGTGAAGGGAACCAGCACCACGTTGCGGCCGGCCAGCGAAATGTCGGCCGTCAGGCGCGGACCTTTGGTCGAAATGGCCTCCTTGGCCACCTGGACCATGATCTGCTGCCCCACCTGGAGGTATTCGCCGATCTTCCCGGTCTTCTCGACGGGCGGTTCGAGTTTCATGCTCTCGACGCGGAACCCGCGTTTTCCGGGCTGCTGCGAGGCGACGAGCTTCTGCAGCGAGGGGAACTGCGGCCCCAGGTCGAGGTAGTGGATAAAGGCGTCCTTTTCGTGTCCGATGTTGACGAATGCCGCGTTCAGTCCCGGCATGATCTTGCGCACCTTCCCGAGGTAGATGTCCCCCACGGCGAAGCCCGTCTGGCACTGCTCCTTGTTCAGTTCGACGAGCACCTTGTCCTCGCACATGGCGATTGATATCTCGGTCGGGGTTACGTTTACGATTAATTCTCTGTTCATCTATCGTGTGTCGCGCTCCGGGAAACCGGGCGCGGTATGGCTGAAATTAGTACTGAAGCCGCGTTTTGCTGTGAAGTGGCGGCGAACTCCAAAGGGAAAAATGGATGCCGGAAACGTCCGGCAGAACGCGGGGCCCGGCGTCCGGAAAACCCGCGAAAAAGGCGGAAAAACCGCCCGAAAAATCGGAAACCCGAAAATAGGTAAAGCTAAAAGAACCCCTTGGCCCCTTTAGCTTTATCTATCGTTAGCACAAAGGTGCTACCCTACTTTTTCTTGTGACGGTTCTTACGAAGACGTTTTTTCCGCTTGTGGGTAGCCATCTTGTGACGCTTATGCTTCTTTCCGTTTGGCATAGTCCTTAAATTTTAAGAGGTTCTTATTATCCGTTATTTCACCTTCGCTGCGAAGCTCTTTGCGGGCTTGAAAGCGGGGATGTTGTGTTCGGGAATGGTGATCGTCGTGTTCTTCGAGATGTTGCGGGCAACCTTCTTGGCGCGCTTCTTCACGATGAAGCTGCCGAAACCACGGAGATACACGTTATTTTTTTGGGTGAGCGACGTCTTGATGCTCTCCATGAAAGCCTCGACGATAGCCTGCACCTGCACCTTCTCAACGCCGGTGCTTTTAGCGATTTCGCTTACGATATCTGCCTTTGTCATGTTTATATAGTATTTAAAATTAAGTTCATCCAAAATGATTCGGAGTGCAAATATACGCTTTATTTACATATCCGCCAATAATCGGCAATTTTTTTTCACTTTTTTCCCGCGGCAGTGTAGTCTGCACGTTCACAACACGATAACAAATATCGGGCAAAACCCGGGCCAAAATTAAAATATTCTATATCAGTTATTTATTCCGCACTGCGCCTCTTCCGCCCCGACAATCGGCAAAAAGCTGCGAAACAATACGTTACGCATCACTTCGCGCCCAGCCACGTCAGACGGTGCCAGAGACTTTCCAGCGGTCCCTGCCGGTGGCCGCGCAGCCACCAACGGCAAAAAGCCGCCTGCAAAACGAAGACCGCAACGCCGATCACCAGGCTCAGCGCATATCCGCACCGGGAGGCGAGACCGAGTCCGAACGGGAAAAAGATCAGGGCGCCGACGACGGACTGCGCGATATAATTGGTAAGGCTCATCCGCCCGTAGAAGCGCAGGCCGTCGGTCACCCGGCGGAAACGGGCCGTGCGGTAGAGCAGCACGAACGAAGCCGCAAGCACCGCCGTGAAGGCAAGTTTCTGCCACATGTCGAGCACGGTCGCAGCCATGCGGGCCGCCGTCGCTTCGCCGAAAAGCCCGTGCAGGGCCTGGAGCGGCACGAAGGCAACGGCCCCGACGATCAGCGTCCGCACCCAGAAGCGCGCATTGTCCGCCGAATCCGAGAAAAGCCCTCGACGGCCGAGCAGCAGACCCAGCAGGAAAAGGCCCGCCGTCTGGCTGTACCGTCCGGCATTGACGGCCCACAGCAGACTCGCCTTCTGCCCGAGCGTGACGTTCCCGGCGACGAACTGCCAGAAATCCCCGGCTTTCGTATAGGCCGCAACCTCGCCGTACATGGCTCCGACGCCCAGATCGGGCGGAGCGAAACCCGGGTCGGCCAGCGCACGGAAGCAATGGTACCATTCGACGGGCTGCACGAGAAACAGCAGGGCCAGCGCCAGCACGGTCCGGTCGTTCAGACGCCGGACGGCGAACAGCACCACGCCCACGAGGCTGAACAGCAGCAGCACATCCCCCGCGGGAAAAAAGGCGGCGTTGAGCGTGGCGAACCCCACCAGCAACAGCAGCCGCCAGAGAAAGCGGCCTCCGAAGTCTTCGCCGCGGCTCTGCCGGGAGGCGTATTGCAGATGAAAGGTGAAGCCGAAAAGCAGCGCGAAGATCGCATAGGCCTTGCCTGCGAAAAGCGCGAACACGACCGCAAAGACACCTTCGTCGAGGGCCGCGAGCCACGCAGGCGACGAAGCCGGATAAACCGGAAAGATAAAATGTTCGAGGCTGTGTACGAGCAGGATCGCCATCACGGCAAAGCCGCGCAAAGCATCCACCGCGTCGATACGGGATTTTTCTGTTTTAAGCACAATGACCGTTATTTTGTTTTTTTCGGAGTAAAGGTAGCATTTAATCGGCAGCCGGGCCAATAAACCGCGGGGTTTTTGCGTTTGATGATAAAAACATTAATTTTGCAAATTCTAAATCCGATAACGGTATGGTCAAAATACTCTGGGTCGACGACGAAGTCGAACTGCTGAAACCCCACGTGCTGTTCCTGCAGCAGAAGGGCTATGAAGTGGACACCTGCAACAACGGATACGACGCGATCGACATGGCTTCCGAAGGAGCCTACGACCTGATCATCCTCGACGAAATGATGCCCGGCATGACGGGACTCGAAACCCTTCCCAAGATCAAGGAGGTGCGCCCCACGACGCCCGTGATCATGGTCACCAAGAGCGAGGAGGAGAACATCATGGACAAGGCCGTGGGGTCGAAGATCGCCGACTACCTCATCAAGCCCGTCAACCCCAACCAGGTGCTGCTCTCGATCAAGAAGAACGTGCACCAGCAACAGCTGGTGACCGAGCAGACCACCGCCGACTACCGTTCGGAGTTCGGCCGCATCTCGTCCTCGCTCCAGATGGCCGACACGTTCCAGGACTGGTGCGCGCTCTACCGCAAACTCACCGCATGGGAGGTCGAACTGGCGGAATCCACCGACCAGAGCATCAAGGAGGTGCTGACCTACCAGAAAAGCGAGGCCAACCAGGAGTTCTGCAAGTTCGTGCGCCGCAACTACTACAACTGGATCAACAAGCGCTCGGACGACACCCCCGTGATGTCGCACACGCTCATGCGCACCAACATCTTCCCCGTCGTCGACGAGAACCCCAAGACCACGCTGCTGCTGATCGACAACTTCCGCTACGACCAGTGGCGGTCGATTTCGTCGCTGCTGCGGGGCTGGTACGACGTGGCGCAGGACGACTTTTACTGCGCCATCCTCCCCACCGCCACGCAGTACGCCCGCAACGCCGTCTTCGCGGGGCTGATGCCGCTGGCCATCGACCGCCTGATGCCCAACAAGTGGCTCAACGACAACGAGGAGGGCGGCAAGAACCAGTACGAGGAGGAGTTTCTGAAGCGGCTGATGAGCCAGAACGGCAAGAACTGGAAGTTCTCGTTCGACAAGCTGGTGCGCCCGGAGCAGGGGCGCAAGCTGGTGGACAACATCCAGAAGGTCTACGACGCCGATTTCTCGGTCATCGTCTACAACTTCCTCGACATCCTTTCGCACGCACGTACCGAGACCGACATCATCCGCGAACTCACGGAGGACGACGCGGCGTTCCGCTCGCTGACGCGCTCGTGGTTCGAGCACTCGGACCTTTACACCATCCTCAAGCTCCTCTCCGAGCGGGGACACACCGTCGTCATCACCTCGGACCACGGCACGATCCGCGTGGACAACCCGGTGAAGGTGACCGGCGACCGCGAGACCTCGGCCAACCTGCGCTACAAGACGGGCCGCAACCTCGCGTACAACTCCCGCGAAGTCTACGAAATCCTGAAACCCGAGGACGTGCAGCTGCCGTCGAGCAACCTCACGTCGAGCTACATCTTCGCCTACAACACCGATTTCCTCGTCTACAACAACGACGCGAACCGCCACATCCGCTACTACCGCAACACGTTCCAGCATGGCGGAATTTCGATGGAGGAGATGATCGTACCGTATATCGTTCTAAAGCCAAAACAATAGATGAAAACCATTCACATCACCTCGCAGGACGAGCTTCCGCAGGTCGCCGGGGCGATCATCGGCTCGCTGGGCCGCCGTACGGTGGTCGCCTTCCGCGGCGAGATGGGCGCGGGCAAAACCACGCTCATCCGTGAAATCGCCGCAGAACTCGGGGCCGCCGACACCGTGACCAGCCCCACGTTCGCCATCGTCAACCAATACAAGGGCGAGGGCAACCGACGCATCCACCACTTCGATTTCTACCGCATCAACGACCTGCGGGAAGCCTTCGACTTCGGTTACGAGGAGTATTTCTACTCGGGAGACCTGTGTCTGGTGGAGTGGCCCGAGAAGATCGAACAGCTGCTGCCCGACAACACGATGACGGTGCGCATCACCGTAGACAGCGACACGGCACGCACCTTCGAGATCGACTGACCGCCGGCTTGAAAAGCCGGATTCAGAGCCGGCCGGATTCAAAGACCGCCAACCCGGATCACGCCGTCGGGGGCTGTCCGCGCGCAGCCCCCCCTCCATATCGCCGGCCCGTTTTTCCAAGGCCCCGCCCCCGTTTCCGCAAGGCCCCTGCCGCTTCGCAACCGCATCCCGGGACGAACCCCGCAAAGGTTCGTCCCGTTCGTTTGCCGCCACCGGAAAAATCCCTATCTTTGCAGCGGACATAATCGCCGCCCATGAAAAAACTCTTCAAAATCGCAGGTATCGCTCTGCTTTCGCTCATCGGCCTGCTGCTGACAATCTTTCTGCTGGCCCGTTTCGTCTTCCGCGAACAGGCCATTGACTATCTGACCGGTCTCGAAAAACAGCAGCGCGTGGAGCTGCTCCGCGCCGCAGGCCCTTACGCCGCCGACACCGTGCAGTATCGCTTCACCTATATACAGGACACCGTCCGCGCCCGTGAAATCCGCGAATACTTCCGGCTCGACACCCTCGTGAATCCCGCCGCGACGACCTGGGACAACGCCCGCGCGCTGGCGCAGTTCGTCGCCCGGAACATTCCCCACGCCAATCAGAAAGTCCAGCCCGAAACGCGCAACGCAATCGGACTGTGGGAGTATACCCGTACCGTAGAACCGGCTTTCAACTGCCGCCTGCACTCGATCCTGCTCCACGAGCTGCTGCTCTCGCAAGGGATCGTCAACCGCTTCGTGACGTGCCTTCCGGCCGACTCGCTCGATCGGGACTGCCACGTGGTCAACCTCGTTTGGCTGCCCGAACACGAGAAATGGGCGATGATAGACTCGGACATGCAATCCTACGTCGCCTCGCCCGAAGGCGAAGCGCTCTCACTCGAAGAGATGCGGCAGCGCACCGTCGCCGGAGAGCCGATGGCCGTACACCGGCTTCTCGGAACACGCGACCCGGAGAATTACCTCTCCTACTGGGCCAAGAACCTCTACTGGTTCATTTGTTGGGAGCAAACCGGATACGACAAGGAGGTCGGATACGAAGGCCGCGCCATCGCCCTGCTGCCCCCGGGGTTCGAGGGATTCTCGCTGGATGAATCCACCGTCCGGACCTCCGACGCCGACCGTTTCTGGGCCGCCCCGCAGCCGGCGGAATGATCCGGACCCGCAAAACTTTCAACTTATAATTTTCAACGCGCAATATGCAGGAATACATTTCGAAACAACACCGGATTTTACGTCCCGCCGAACAGATTTACGCCGTCATCAGCCGCTTCGACAACCTCACCCCGGCCGTCGCCGACCGCGTCGAGGAGTGGCAGGCCACCGAGGAGACCTGTTCGTTCAAGGCCAAAGGCTTCACCGTCCGTCTCCGCATGGAGGAGCGCATCGAACCGCGCCACGTCAAGATCGTGGGCGACGACGGGGGAATCCCGATGGATTTCGCCTTCTGGATTCAGCTCCACAAAGTCTCCGACACCGACACCCGCATGCGGCTGGTGCTGCACATCGAGCTGAACATGATGATGAAGATGATGATCGGCGGCAAACTCCAGGGCGCCATCGACCAGATCGCCGAAGGCATCGCTCGCGCGATGCAGGCGCAGGCGTAGGACGCCAGCTTTAGGGGCGACCCCAGGCCGGCAGGCCTCCGATCCCGACCATTGCACTCGCAGCGTAGGACGCCTGCTTAAAAAAGCAATCGCAGGACGACACGGCCTCCGACCCCGACCGCCGCTTCCGCAGCGTAAAAATTTTCAGAAGACAACCGCAGACATGAGACCGACCGACTACATCGCTTCGCTGTTCAAGCCTTCCGGAGGCCCCGGAGGGGAGTCTGCGGCATATGACTTCGATCCGATCGGCAGTTATTTCTAAAACTGCCCGGCCGAAGAGGGAGTCTTTCAGATCGTCGACGCCGAGACGACGGCCGACCTCGACCTGAACGCCGTGTTCGAAAAGATCGACCGCACGACCTCACGTGTCGGCCAGCAATACCTCTACGCCCGGCTGCGGACGCTGCGGGGCGAGGAGGATGCCGCGGATTTCGACCGCCGGGTCGGTGCTTTCGAAAACGACGACGAACTGACGCAACGGTGCGCCGGACACCTTGCACGCCTCGCGGGCGACGACGCCTACGACCTCTGCCGGCTGATCTTCGACACCCCGGTCCGGGTCCGCCGCATCGGACTGATCTACGCGCTGACCGCTGCGGCCGCGGCCGCGCTGCTTCTCGCGCCGTTTTATCCGGCGCTGTTGCTGCTCTTCGTGGCGATCTACGCGGTCAACATGTATATTCATTACAGCAACAAAATCAACATCTCCCTCTACACATCGGCCGTAAAGCAGCTTTCCACGGCCCTGAAAACCGCGCGGTACCTTGCGGCAGAGGGGGTTCCCGGCTCGGACGAAGCCGCACGGCCGATCCGCCGGGTCGCCGAGGTCGAGCACCGCAGCCGCATCGTCGGCACGCAGGGCGACGGAGGCAACGAACTGGCGGCCGTCGGATGGCTGGCATTCGAGCTGGTGAAGATCGCGTTCAACATCGAGGTGATTCTTTTCCACCGCTTCACCGGCAGCATCGCGACTCACCGCGACGCCATCCACGACGTGTTCCGCTTCATCGGCCGGACCGACGCGGCCATCTCGGTCATGCGCCTGCGCCGCGCCGCGAAGACCTGCCGCCCGACGTTCACCGACGGCAAATACCTCGAAGCCGTGCAGGTCGTGCATCCTTTGATCGAGGGCTGCACAGCGAACACCCTGACGCTCGACGGCACGGGGCTGCTGCTCACCGGGTCGAACATGTCGGGCAAAACCACCTTCATCCGGACGGTGATGCTCAACGCCCTGTTGGGCGAGACCCTCTGCACCTGTTTTGCGGAGCGGTTCACGGCGCCCTACATGCGGCTCCACTCGTCGATCCGCATTTCGGACGACATCACCGAAGGGACGAGCTACTATTTGCAGGAGGTGCTCACCGTCAAGCGGCTGCTCGAAGACGCGGACCGGCCCGCGGCGTGCCTCTTCGTGCTCGACGAACTGTTCAAGGGCACGAACACCACCGAACGTATCGCGGCCGGGAAAGCCGTGCTGGCGCGCCTCAACCGCGGGCCGCACATCGTGCTGGCCGCCACGCACGACATCGAACTGGCCGAACTGCTGCGCGGCGACGGCTACGAACTGCACCACTTCCGTGAAGAGGTGGCCGACGGGCGGCTGGTATTCGACTACTGCCTGCACACCGGTCCCCTCACCACGCGCAACGCCATCCGCATTCTGGAGCTGTACGACTACCCGCCCGAACTGATCGCCGAGGCGTACGACACGCAGCAGAAACTGCTCGGCAAAGGTTAAATCGCGCCCGTTTTATAACCGGGCGCGATCCGTTCAGAAACCGGAAAGGGCGCAGAACCGGACCGGAAGCCCGGCGGCCATCTTCCGCCCATACGCCCCGGTTCCTAACCGGGCTATATCCGCGACTTCTGCAACATGCGGATCACCAGCGAGGCGGCATAGATCAGCAGGGCGTAAATCAGCGATATGAATGATACCTTCAAGCCGCCGGCAACCAGCGTCAAAGGAACGTCGCCTACCTGCTGCACGACTTCAGCGGCATTGAACATCCCTTTCAACTGCCAGATCAGGTCGGTCACCAACACCAGCAGGCCGATCTCCCTGACCCATGCCGGGGCTTTCCACGCGGCAAACAACAGACAAATCAATTCCACGGTCAGAATCGACATGATCCATGTCCCGCCCTGAAGAAACAAATCGAACATAACGCAAAAGTTTTAAGTCATCGCGGGACCATTCCCGTATGGCAAAGATAGGCTGCCGCAGGCCAAAACCACAAAAAAACCGCCCGTCGAATCCCGTTCTTACGCCGTCGAATCCCGCCGATCGGCCCCGGGAGCGTTTTTTGCGGGACCGGGCGGGGACACCGGAGACTGATTTTACCTATATTTGTAAAAACGGAAATTCCGCATGAAACAGTTTCTGCCCGTCGTCTGGTGACTCACGGCCACGCTCGTCATCGCCTTTGTCCTCGTGGGTTTGGGGTATCTCTTCGCCGACGCCTTCCTGCTCGGAGTGCTGTTCCTGCCCGGAATGCTCACGGCGCGTTACTTCGTGCCGCAGCTGTCGTTCGAAAACCGGCGGCAGGGAATCCTCGACACCGTCTACCTTGCGCTGGCGATCCTCGGCATCGAATACCTCTCGCTGATGCTGGGCCATGCGGTGGTGCTCGGCGCCGACGAAGGCGGAATGCCGGGGCTGCTGCTCAACCCGCCCTTCATCCTGCTGGTCCTGACGGCCCTCATCGCTCCGGAAATAGCTCTCGAAAAACACCTCGAACGCCGCTGTCCCTACGCCCGTTCGATCAGTTTCGTCTCCGACCGCCGCAAAATCACGCTCGACCCCGCGGAAATCAGCTACGTCGAATCGAACGACAGCGAAGTGTGGATTCACACCGCCGGGGGCCTCGCCTACCGCACCAAAACCCGCATTTCGCAATGGGAGACACAGTTGGACAGCCGTTTCCTGCGCATCCACCGTTCGTTCATCGTCAACACGGCGCGCATCGACCGCTGCTGCCCGGCACACGTGGAGATCGGCGGAATGACCATCGAGATTTCGCGCAAATACCGGGAGGCCGCGCGCCGACGGCTCACAGAGCAGGCCGCAAACGCCTAATTTCGGCCCATAGCCGCCGCCACGCAGCGGATCGTCGGGAAAGCGTCGCGCAGATTGTCTGCCACCTCGCGGGGCGCACACCACACCGCGGAGTCGATCCCCTCCTCGATCTGGGGCGTCAGACCGGCGCACCCGGGCGCATGCAGTTCGTACCAATGGGTCCGTTTCAGTTCCCAGCGCGCAGTTTTCGGAAAATAGTAGGCGTGCAGCGTCTCGCACAGCGGCCGCACGACCCGAGCCGCCACGCCCGTCTCCTCTTCGACCTCACGCGCAGCGCACTCCTCGATGCGCTCCCCGCACTCCAGGTGCCCTTTGGGCAGGTCCCAGCGGCCGTTGCGGTGGATCATCAGCCACTCGCCGCAGTCGTTCACCACCACGCCGCCCGCCGCCTCGACCGGCGTGAACTCCGCCGCAAAGGCCGCGAAAGCCCTGTCGGGATCGTCCGAAACGACGGCCACGGAGTTGTGCGATTCGAGAAAATTGAGTATCTTGGCCCGTGATATGCCGCCGCAGGCTTCGGCCGCAACGGCGTACCACGCCCCGCCGGGAGCTTCGGCCGTGAACGCCACGGCCCTGTCGGCGAAATAAACGGTACGGTTCATCTTTTCATCGGAAATTTGTGAACAAATATACGTAAGAAACCTCAAAAAATGAAAAAAATTCTCCTGATGACGGCTATTGCAGCTATGGGCCTCGGCGGATGCGACAAGCGTCCCGAGCCTCTGAAGATCGACAATGCGCTGACGGCCGAAGAGATCGCCGCCGGACGCCTCACCCCCGAGGTGATGTGGAAGATGAGCCGCGCGGGCGGCTCGTCGCTCTCGCCCGACGGCCGGACGCTCCTCTACCAGCAGACCGACTACAACATGGCCGAGAACCGCGGCGTGACGACGATCCGGGTCGAGGACATGGACTCGAAGGCCGTGACATGCCTGACGGACTTCACGTCGAACAGCCTCTCGCCGAAGTGGAGCGCCGACGGACGGCACATCTATTTCCTCTCGGACCGCGGCGGTTCGATGCAGGTGTGGCGGATGAACGCCTCGGGCGGCGACGCGACGCAGATCACGGGCAGCGGCGACGGCGTTCCCGACGTGGAGGGCTTCGGCGTAAGCCCCGACGGAAAGCACATCTGGTGGGTGCAGACCGTGCGGACGGCCGACCGCCGTTCGTCGGACATCTACAAGGACATGGACAAATCGAAAGCCCGCATCTACGACGACCTGATGGCCCGCCACTGGGACTACTGGGACGAGGGCGAATACCGCCACATCTTCGTCGGCGAGCTGGGCAAGGGAGTCGTGACGGGCGGCAGGGACATCATGCCCGACGCGCAGTGGGACGCCCCGCTGGCGCCCTATTTCGACATGGCCGAGATCGCCTGGAACAACGCCGGGACGATGCTGGCCTACACCTGCAAACCGCTGACGGGCACCGCCTACGCCGTGTCGACCGATTCGGACATCTTCGTCTACGACCTCGAAAGCGGCGCGACGCAAAACATCTGCAAGCCCACCAACTTCAATACCGGCAAACCCGTCAACGATCAGGCGGCCATGGTCGGCTACGACAAATATCCCGTCTGGTCGCCCGATGATTCGAAGATCGCCTTCCTCTCGCAGCGCCGCGCAGGCAACGAGTCGGACAAGGCCCGCCTGTTCGTCTACGACTGCCACACCGCCGAAATGCAGGACCTCACCGCCGACTTCGACTACAACGCCCAGAACGTCGTCTGGAGCGGCAACGACCTGATCTATTTCATCGCCCCGATCGAGGCGACGCACCAGATCTGCCGCGTCGCGCCGTCGGTCGGCGAGGTGGAGGTCATCACCCGCGGCGACCACGACATCAACGCCTTCACGATGGCCGGGGAGCGGATCGCCGCCGAGATGTGCACGATCTCGATGGCCACGGAGTTCTTCGAGATAAATCCGGAGGACGGCTCTTTGGCGCAAATCTCGGCCATCAACAAATCGGTCTACGACAATATCAGGATGGGCGAGGTGCAGAAACGCTGGGTCAAGACCACCGACGGCAAGCAGATGCTGACGTGGGTGATCCTGCCGCCCGATTTCGACCCGTCGCAAAAATATCCGGTGCTGCTCTACTGCCAGGGCGGCCCGCAGAGCGTCGTATCGCAGTTCTGGAGCTACCGCTGGAATTTTCAGCTGATGGCAGCGCAGGGATATATCGTCGTCGCGCCGAACCGCCGCGGCCTGCCCTCGTTCGGACAGGAGTGGCTCGACCAGATTTCGGGCGACTACTCGGGCCAGAACATCCGCGACTACCTCTCGGCCATCGACGACGTGGCCCGCGAACCGTGGGCCGACCGGGAGCGCATGGGCTGCGTCGGGGCGTCGTACGGCGGCTATTCGGTCTATTTCCTCGCCGGATGCCACGAGAAGCGTTTCAAAGCCTTCATCTCCCACTGCGGCATCTTCGATTTCGACTCGATGTACGGCGAAACCGAGGAGCTGTTCTTCGTCAACAACGACTACGGAGGCCCCTACTGGGACACGGCGAATGCCACGGCGCAGCGTTCCTACGCCAACTCGCCGCACAAGTTCGTCTCGAAATGGGACACGCCGATCCTGATCATCACCGGCGAGAAGGATTTCCGCATTCCCTACACCCAGTCGCTCGAAGCCTTCACGGCGGCCCGCACGCTGGGCATTCCGGCGCGGCTCGTGGCGTTCGAAAACGAGGCGCATCAGGTCTTCAAGCCCCAGAACTCGCTGGTCTGGAACCGCGAATTCTTCGGCTGGCTCGACAAATACGTAAAATAGCCGACCCGACAGTGAACGAGGGCCGCCCGGACCGGAACCGCGCTCCGGTGAAAGCAAAACCTCCCTGCCGGCGGGCAGGGAGGTTTTTTGCGCTCCGCACCGCCGGAAAGGAGCATCCGTGAGGACAAAAAGGAGGCTGTTCGTGATGAAAAATCCGGCGTTCGTTGAATTTATTTCCGCGAACGGGAACCTGTACCTATTTTTGTACAAATTACAGATAAAAGAATCTATTCTATGCGAATTAATTTCCGGATTATTTTGCTCGCGCTGCCTCTGGTCTTCGGGGCATGCTCCGATTCTTCGGATGCGGACACCCGGCCCGCGACCGAAACAATCAGCGTATCGGTAGGCTCCGGTCCGAAGATCGACATCGAATCCGAAGACAAGTCCCGCACCCAGCTCGGCGAAGACGGCGTGTCGGTCAAATGGGCTTCCGACGACCAGATCGCACTTTGGGCCGTCAACTCCCGATCCGAGACCGTCTTCAGCAAACAGGCTTTCAAACTCTACCACTACAACACCGACTACAACACGGCCAAGTTCAGGGGAGACATCCCGCAAATGCCCGCGGACACCTACACCTATTATGCCGTGTCGCCCGTTCCGCCCGAAAGCGACGGCACGCAGGCCACCTACCTGATCCCTGACGTGCAGGACGGCGGCTTCAACGGCGACTGGGACGTGATGGTGGCCGATCCGGTCAAGGCCCCGGCTCTGGAGAAGAACGACACCGGCGAGACGGTGCAGTTCCAGTTCCGCCACAAAGTTCACGTGCTGAAAATACGCATTCCGAAAAACGATCTGGGCGAAAAGGTCTCGGAGATCACGCTGGCATTTCCGCAGCCCGTCACGGGGCGCATGACGGTCGATGCCGCCGATCCCGATGCCGCGCCGACGCTCACCGACGGCAACAACACGCTGACGCTGCGTTTCGACACTCCGAAGGGTGCGGACGACGTGGTCTTCGCCGTCATCGCACCGGTGGAACTCACCGCCGAGCAGCCGGTGACCATCACCGCGATCTGCGAAGCCGGGGAATCCGAGCCGCGCGACATCCCCGGCAAACACTTCTCCGAAGGCCACACCACCCCGATCGCCTACCACATTCCCGCCATCGGCCGCTATTACACGCGTCTGAACTTCTCGCTGCCTGCGGACAAGGGTACGGCGACGCTGGGCGAGGCGGTCGGAAAGATCACCCTCACCGCCCCCGAAGGCTCGCTGTTCGACAACGGCACGAACATCTGCCAGTTCACGCCCGACGCCGAAGGCAAATACACGATGGTGCTCAAACCCTCGTGGACCGACAACCTCTCGGGAAAAGCCGTCACGGTACAGTACGAATCGGAAAGCGCTGTCGTATCAAACACGCTGACGATGCCGCAGATCACCGAATTCGGCAACAACGACATCACGTTCAGCGTCCCCTACCTGCTGGCGGAGGATTTCAGCAATATCATCCAGTTCGACTACGACTGCAACGTCGGAACGGGAACAAGCAGCAGCAGCGCCGGAAACAAGGATGCGCACCTGCTGTCCGACAAGGGTGCCATCGGATGGACGGCGGCCCGTGTGGGCGGGGAAACCGGGAAATGTATCCGAAGCTCCTGCCGGTTCGAAGGCGGAGGAGTCGGCAAGGCTTCATCGTATGCCCGCTACCCGGGACGTATCGACTCGCCGCCCGTCAGCGGTATCAAATCCGGCAAAACAGTCAGAGTCCGGGTTTCATTCGATTACGTCGGAGGACAGGACTCCTGGATGATGGACAGTAACAAAAATAAGGGCGGAACATACGGCAATCCTACGTTCAATTACGGCTACACGACCAATTCGGGCCAGCCCAACGGCGGAGACAATCTTGAAAACCCCGTCGAAGCGGAAGACATAGCCCTCGAAACCGACAAATCGTGGAATACCCCGCTTTCGAATTGGAACACCAAAACATTCCTGGCCGACTTTAACAGCGCCCACAGAATCTCATGGAAGGTGAATGTCAACCGTATCGGCAACGTATCGTCCTGGACCGGAATATTCGGCGCCAACGGCAATCACTACCTCTACCTCGACAACATCAAAGTATCCATCGTCAACGAATAACCGCCATGAGAAAACTGCTTTACCTGCTTGCATCGGCGGCTGTCATGGCCGGAGGATGCTCCGAAAAGAAAGAGACCCCGGCCGGAGAGGGCTGCGGAACCATCCGCATCGCCTGCGAGGCCGACGCCACGATTGATGCCGCTGCGGCGATGGCCGCGGTTCAGGGCGCGACCCGCGCTGCGGCAAAACCCGACGGCAAAGATTTCACGCTCCGCATCCGGGGTGAAAATTTCGACAAAAGCTGGGCGACGGTCGCGGCGTATAACGCCGAGGAGACCACCTACTCCTTCCCCGAAGGCCGCTACACGATCACGGTCACCTACGGCGATCCCGAAGCCGAAGGCGCGGACAAACCCTACTACGCAGGCGCGACCGAAGTGGAGGTCGCGGCGCGCCGCACCAGCACCGCGCAGATCACGGCGACGATCGGCAATGCGCAGACCCTCGTGCGCGCCACCGAGTCGTTCAAAAAATACTACAACAACGCGGAGTTCACCGTGACGACCGGAGCGGGCGGCATCTTCACGTTCCGTCCCTGCGACGCGACCGAAGCGGAAGCCGTCTGGGTGCAGGCCGGAAAGCCGCTCACCTTGAAGGGTACGGCCCGGGGCCAGAGCCAGGACGGCACGTCGGAGGGTCCGCTCTACACCTTCACCCCCGAGCCGCTCGAAGCGGCACGCCCAGCCACGCGCCACATCTTCACGCTCGACGCCAAGAAGGCCGGCAGCGCGACGCTGACCGTCACCCTCGGCGAAGGATACACCGAGACCGTGGAACTCGACGTGGAACTCAACGACGAGGCCACCGAATAACGCAAATAAAAACACCGAGATATGAAAACCTTTACCAAGATTCTGACGGCTGCGGCAGCGACGGCGCTGCTCGCGACCGGCTGTGTGAACGAAGATCCCGCCTATAAGAACAACGAGCCGGGCACTCCGCCCGATCCCAACGCCAAAGGCTACCTGACGCTGGCGGACATGAGCATGCGCGTCGTGGTCGACACCGATACCGAAACCCGCCCCGACGACACGTCAGACGAGACGGCGAAGCCCCAGACGCGCACCGACGAGGCGCAGCCCGACGTCGACACATTCATCATCGAAATTCGCGACGCAACGGGCAAGCTGGCGCTCCAGGAGACTTACGGCGATCTGAAGGCCTCGATCGGCGAGGCAGGCAGGCTGGAGCTTCCGGTGGGCGGCTACACGATGGAGGTCCGTTCGGAAGAGGCCGCCACGACGCCGGCAGCCGAATGGGAACACCCCGTCTATTTCGGTTCGCAGGAGTTCGTCATCGAGAAGAACCAAACCACGCCCATCAACGAGGTCGTCTGCACGCTGAACAACATCAAGGTGACGCTGATGTGTTCGAAAGACCTCGCCGACCAGCTCACCGCCGACACCAAGTCGACCGTCACGCTGGGCGAAACGACGATGACCTTCCTGAAGGATGAAACCCGCGCGGCCTACTTCATGCCGCAGGGCGAGACCAACACGCTCAAATTGCACCTCGAAGGGGCTTTCGCCGATACGCCCGACGCACCCGTCCGAATCAACAAGAGCATCTCGGGCGTCAAGGCCGGACAATGGCGCAAGCTCTCGATCGTGATCACCTACTCGGACAAGGGAGACATCAAACTGGACATCGACGTCAACGACTTCATGGAGGACGACGAAATCCCGGTCAACGATCCCGACAACCCCGGCGAACCCGGACTTCCCGTCGCCCCGACCCTCGAATGTCCGGGCTACGACCTCACGAAACCCTTCCAGCTTCTGGCCTCGATGTTCGACGCCCAGGGCAACTACACCCGGCCGTTCGCATTCAATCTCGCCTCGTCCAACGGCATCGGGTCGTTCGCGGTGAAAATCACGTCGGACAACTCCCGGCTGACCGGCATGGTGTCCGGAATCGGCGGTCCGGAATTCGACCTCTGCACAATCGGGGCGTCGGACCCCGCCTACACGGTTCTCGCAGGCCTCGGCTTCCCGCTGGGCGACGATCTCAAGGGGGCGACTTCGAAGAGTTTCGACATCGCAGGAGCCATGAAACTGCTCTATCCCGCATACGAGGGCACGCACGCATTCGCCTTCGAGATAACCGACGCCAAAGGGCTTTCGGCCCGGGCGTCGCTGACGCTCACGGTCGATCCGGCCAACGAAGGCCCTTCGATTGTCGGCGTAGATTTCAATATCGACGAAACGCAAACGCCGTCCGCAGACCGCGACACGGAGATCGACATCACGGCGCAAACAGGCATCAAATCGCTCGACGTGACCATCGACTGCGACAACCTCGACGCCAGGGAACTCGGCACGATGGGCATCCCGGCCCGGTTCGATCTCTGCAATATCGAAGGCTTCGAAGATACGAACGGAACCATGCATCCGGCCGAAGATGTCCGGGAGGCGATTTCAGCCCTCGGATTCCCCATCGAGGACGCAGTCAAGGACAAACCGTCCATTCGGCTCAAGATCGACAAGATGTTCACCGGATTGCTGACAGGCTTCCCCGGCAACAACAATTTCATACTCACGGTGACGGAGAACAACGGTCTCAGCACGACCAAGACCCTGAAGTATTACGTACCGGCGAATTAAGGCTGACGAATTATGAAAAAATACATTACCGCCGCCCTGCTGTTCTGCGCCGCGCTGACGGCCGCCTGCTCGAAAGAGACGGCCGTCAGCGCCGACACGGGCGACACGGGTGCGCTCGAAATGCGGGTTTCGGCCACGCGGGCCGAAGCCGACGGGGAATACGACCCCTTGCAGCGCCTTGCCGTACGCATCTACCGCGCGAGCGGCGAGCTGCTGCGCCAATACACCGCAGAGACGCTCCCCTCACGGCTGGAGCTGCTCGCGGGCGAATACCGCGTGGAGGTCGATGCGGGAGAAGCCGTCCCCGCGTCGTTCACCAAACGTTTCTACAAAGGCGAGAAGACCTTTACGGTGGCAGCCGGGCAGACGACCGTCGCCGAAGTGGAGTGCAAACGGCAGAACGTCGTCGCCGAAGTGAAATTCGACGCCACGGTTTCCGCCGCTTTCGGCGAGAATTTCCATGCGTGGGTAGTCGCCGCCGACGCGTTCGACGAAGGGCAGGTTCAGCAGGGCGGCGTCCCGGCGCTGAACTACACGGCCGACGGCACGGGCTACTTCACCATGCCCGAGGGTGCGACCACGCTCACGACCCGCTTCGAGGGCACGCACCCCGACCGCGGCGTCATCGTCAGGGAGGCCAGATTCGAAGGCGTGCAGACCGGCGGCAAATACAGCGTCTCCTTCCGGTTCTCGAAAGACCTGCCGGGCTTCATCGAATGCTTCGTCGTCAAGGTGGACACCTCGACCGACGACTACGACGACACGTTCCCGTTCAGCCCCGAGCCGAGCATCGAAAGCGACGGTTTCGACATGGACCAGCCGCAGGATTTCATCCCCGGGACAACCGCCCCGAAACGTTACATGATAACCACGATGGCCGCCGTAAAGAGCGTCGTGATCGGCATCGGCGACGACAGCTACGAAGCGCTGAACGGCACGACCGAGGGCGTCGAGGTGACCAGGGAGAGCGACTTGAGCCTGACGGTCACCCTTTCCGACGCCTTCTTCGCAGGGCGTCCGGGCGGCAGCCATCCGGTGAGCATCCGCGTCACGGATTCGGCCGGCGCCGAAGCCACCGCCATCTCGGAATACCGTCTGCAAGGCCTTCTGCCCATTGAAAAGACGGATTACGACCTCTGGACGAACAGCCTCACGCTGCGCGCGCTGGTCCTCGATCCGAACGTCACGACGGCGACCTTCGGACTGCGCGTCAAAGACGGCGAGTGGTCCGACGCCGAGGGCGTAAACGCCGGCGAGGGCATCTATACGGCCACGTTCACGGCCCAATGGAAGGAATCGGTCAATGCCGCGGGCCTGACCGTCCACACCCCCGTCGCAGGCACCGGCGTCTTCGCCGGCAACAGCTACGAGGCGCGGGCGGCGCTCGATGGCGAAACCGTCTCCTCGGCAGAGTTTCAGGCCGCAGCCGGGCAGGTCATCCCCGACGGGGATATGGAAAGCGGATCGCTCCCCTGTTTCGGCAAAAGCACGTCGGAATCCACGACGTTCTGGGGCAGCGGCAATGCCGCAACTTCGGGACTGTGTGCGCAGTCAACCAAACCCGGCATGGGCGGCAGCTACTGCGCCAAGCTCGAATCGCAGCCGGCGTTCGGCCTGCTCGCCGCGGGCAATCTCTTCTCGGCAACGTTCCGTTTTGCGAGTCTCTCGGGAACGGCCAGTTTCGGAATGCCCTACCAGTGGACAGCGCGTCCGACGGCCTTGCGGCTCAAATACCACGCCACCGTGGGCGCCGTCAATAAGGGAACCGTCACCGAAGAGCACGAATACATTCAGGACGGCCAAGACCGTTCGCGTATCTTCGCCGTTATCGTCGATTGGAACAGCCGTCACGCGACTGTCGCCGGCATGGGATCGCCGACAGGCGTGTGGGACCCCGCCAAAACCGCCGAAACCGCCGAAGGCCCCGTCATCGCCTACGGATCGCTGCTGATCGGCGAAACCACACCAGGCGACGCGATGACGACCGTGGAGATTCCGATCGAATATTACGACAGAACGACCAAACCTACGGGTGCATATACACTCGTCATCTCCTGTACGACGAGCGCCTACGGCGACTTCAAGGTCGGTTGTCTGGGCAATGTCATGTACGTAGACGATTTCGAATGGGTATACTAATCACTAAACGCAAGCAGATGCGCAAGCTATTCATCCGCACGCTCGCCCTCGCGCTGTGCCTCACGGGCACGGCGCAGGCGTTGCGCGCACAGGAAACAACCGCCGCCCAAACTGCGGCGACAGCCGACCAGCGTCCGAAAACGATCAACGAAATGCGCCAGGAGCGCGGACTTACCGACACGCACAACCTGTTCGTGCCGAAAGGACAGTGGATTTTCGGCGGTACGGCCTCCTACTCGACCCATACCAACAAAGGCTATCAGTTCCTCGTCATCGAGGGAATCAACTCGAAAGGCTACACCTTCCGCGTCAGCCCGATGATCGCCTACGCCTTCCGGGACAACATGGCCCTCGGAGGACGCTTCATCTATTCGCGCACGCTGCTCAAGCTGGACAACGCCGAACTGCATTTCGGCAACGAGGAGACGGGCACGAACATCGTGGCCAGGGATTTCTACTCGCTCAAGCAGACCTATTCGGCGGCGGCGATCTGGCGGCAGTACATCCCGCTGGGACGCAACAAACGCTTCGCGCTGTTCAACGAGATGTCGCTCGCGGCCGGAGGCACGCAGGCGCGCTTCGCCAACGACTCGCCCGTGAAGGGAACCTACGAAACCGGCTACACCCTCTCGCTGGGCATTTCGCCGGGCATCGTAGCCTTCGCCACCAACAACATGGCCGTCGAAGTGAACGTGGGCGTGATGGGCATCAGCTATACCCATACCAAACAGGTTCACAATCAGGTCACCGTGGGCAAACGCAACACGAGCATGATGAACTTCAAGGTCAATATCTTCTCGATCGGCCTCGGCATGGCCTTCTATCTCTAAAAACGGCACACTATGACACGAAGCATACTCTGCACCCTGCTGATCATAATTATCTCGTGCGGCAACGCGCTGGCGCGGCAAACCGCCGCAACCGGGAATCCGAAGGAAACAGCCGCTCCGGCAGCCGCAATCGCACCCGCCGCAGCCGGAACGATCTCCACCGAAGAAGAAACCCCGGCAACCGGAAATGCGCCGGTCGCCGAAGCGCCGGCCTCGGAAGCGGCAGTCCCGGCCGACGGACAGAAGCAATTGCAGGCACTCAAGGCCGCGGAAGTTCAGTCGCCGATCCGCGGCAAAAAACAGTTCCTGCCCACACGCCGGCGTATCGACCGCGAAATCAACAAGCTCAAGTTCGCCTACAAGGGCGAGGTGATCATGGGTCTGACAGCCTCCTACGGCACGATGTCGAGCGACGACACGGACATCATGCTCATCCTCGACGGCATCGACGCCGACGGCACGGTGGCCACCGTCAAACCCTTCATCGGCTATTTCTACCGCGACAATAACTGTCTGGGCGTGCGTTTCGGCTACCGCCACATGGACGGCAACCTCGATGCCGCACGCTACGACCTGGGCGAAAGCAACGACGCCTCGGGCAGCATTCCGAAGGTCAATTTCAACAGCGACAACTACTCGTTCGGCATTTTCCACCGCTCCTACGCGGGACTCGACCCGAAGGGCCGTTTCGGACTGTTCGCCGAGTTCGAGCTCTCGCTGTCGACCGGAACGTCGAAGCTCTCCTACCAGCCCGACACCGCCAGCGACAACATGAAAACCACGTTCAGCGACAATACGCAGCTCAAATTGGCGTTTAATCCGGGAGCTGCCGTCTATATCTTCCCCAACGTCTGCGCCACGCTGTCGTTCGGGCTGGGCGGCATCCAGTACACCTCCGTCACGCAGAAGGACGACGCCGGCAACAAGATCGGAACGCGCAAGGCTTCGAACATGCGTTTCAGGCTCAACGTCGCCGCCATCAACTTCGGCATGACGGTACACCTGTGGGACAAGAAAAAGAAATAAATTATGACCAGATACCTGAAAACAGCACTCCTTGCAGCCGCGGCGCTCCTCGCGTCGTGCATCCACAACGACATCCCCTATCCGGTCGTCGAACTCCGCATCGCGAGCGTCGAAGGCCAGGGCTTCTCGGTCTCGGAAAACAACGTCACGTCGCGGACAGTCACCCTCTCGCTCGACGAAGCGACCGACATCCGCAACGTGCGGATCGACGCCGTGGGTTACGACGCCGTCATCCACAGCATCCAGCTCGACAAGGAGGAGGTCCTGCAACAGATCCGCAGCTCCCGGGAGCTGACCGGCACGTTCGACCTGCGTTCGCCGATCTACACCACGCTTTCGCTCTACCAGGATTACGAATGGACGATCCGCGCCACACAGACCATCGAGCGCCGTTTCAGCGTGACGGGGCAGATCGGCGCCACGGAGATCGAGGAGAAAAACCGCATCGCCCGGGTCCTCGTCCCCAGCGACACCGATCTGGCACATATCGAGGTCACGGAACTCAAACTCGGCCCCGCCGACATCACGACCTATTCGCCCTCGCTCGAAGAGCTTTCGGGCAGCAGCTTCGAATCGGTGCGTTTCGTAGACGTCACCTGCCACGGAATCACCGAACGGTGGCTGCTTTACGTGGAGCCTACCAATGTGAAGGTCGCCCTCCGGGCAACCGACCTGTGGAACAATACGGCCACGGCCACCGCTCTCGTCTCTGCCGAGGAGTATGCGGCCGGCGCCGCGCTGGAATACCGGATCAAGGGCGCCACGGAGTGGCAGAGAATGGCGGAGAGCAGCTACGAGGCCGGCATCCTGACGGCAACGCTCGCGCCCGAATGGAGCTCGTCGACCAACCCCCACGGGCTTGCCGTCTACAACTTCGTGCCGGACAAGGGTCTCTTCGCAGGGCACACCTACGAATTCCGCCTGACAGTCGGGGGCGAGCAGACCCAGCTGATGGAATATGCGGCCCCCGCGGGCAACACGATTCCCAACGGCGACCTGGAGGACAGCTCGCTGAGCTGCTGGACCCAGAACAACAAGACCGCGGAGTTCTGGGGCAGCGGCAACAACACCTTCACCAGGGGACTCTGCACGCAGGCCCCCTTCGACGGAGGCACGCGCGCCAAACTTCAGGCTACGTCCGCCACCATGGGAGTCCTCGCCTCGGGCAACCTCTTCTCGGGGCTGTTCCAGAAGGACGTCCTGACCCGGGGCGTCGTGTCGTTCGGCCAGCCTTACGCCTGGAAAGCCCGTCCCAAGGCGCTGAAACTGCAATACTATGCGGAACATATCGGCATTGCCGACATCGACAAGAATTTCGGCGCCCCGATTCACGAAGGAGACCGGGACAAGGCCCGCATCATGGTCGCCATCGTGGACTGGAACACCCGCCGCGAGGTCGGATCGGGCACGGAAGCCCCCACCGGGACCTGGGATCCGGAAGAGACCACTTCGGTCGACGAGGGACCGATCATCGCCTACGGCTCGCTTTTCATCGACCAAAGTTCGACCGGCGGCAAGATGATCGACGTACAGCTTCCGCTCAACTATTACGACACGAAGGCCAAACCCTCCGGATTGTACCAGATCGTGATCTCCTGCTCGACGAGCGCCTACGGCGACTTCATGGCAGGCTGCAAGTCGAACATACTCTACGTCGACAATTTCGAGTGGGTCTATTGACAATGCCTATTTTCGCAACCCGCAAGAAGCAGAGCCTCACCGGTTCTGCTTTTTGTTTACCCTGGCGGTCCGAAAAAAAACACCGGAGGAGGTAGGGTTTCAGCGCTTTCATCCGTGATATAGATAGAATGAAGAGACCCGAACATATCATCGAAGATCTGATAACCCGCCAACTGGACGGCACACCCCTCACCGACACGGAACGCCGGGAACTGCAGGAGTGGCTCGAAGCATCCGAAGCCAACCGCGACGCCTTTCTCCGGGCTTACAAAGCCTGGGGAAACGCCCGCCTTGCGGAAACCCGGTTCAACACCGGGCAAGCCCTCGAAAACGTCATGGCCCGGATTGCCGAAGCATCCAGACCCCGGTCTTTCCTGCGGCCGCAACTGCGCCGTCTGGGCATCGGCATCGCAGCGGCAGCCTGCGTCATGCTGGCCGTTGTCGGTTACTACCGACTGCAACCGTCGACCGTCCCGGACATCGAAATGTTTATCCGGCAGGCCGACACCCCCGTATTCACCCAGAAAGAGGTGCAACTGGTGCTGTCCGAGCAGAAAACCCTCCTGCTCGAAACCCAAAAATCGACAATCCGTTACGATTCGACCGCCATCCGGATCAACAACGCCGAAAAAACCATTCCCAAAAAAGAGGCTGCGACGTTCAACCAGCTGGTCGTTCCCTACGGCAAGCAGACGACGCTGACGCTCGCCGACGGAACCCGCGTCTGGATCAACGCCGGATCACGGCTGGTCTACCCCGTCGTATTCGAAAAGCAGAAGCGCGAAATATACGTCGAAGGCGAAATCTACATGGAAGTGGCGCACGATGCCGAACGGCCTTTCTCGGTACACACAGGCAAAATGGATGTCTGCGTTTTGGGAACCAAATTCTACATATCCTCCTACGGCCGCGATCGCACGCAGGAGGTCGTCCTGCTCTCCGGCTCCGTCAGCGTAGCCCCTGCCGGACGATCCGACCGCGGAATTCGCATCGTTCCCGGCCAACAAGCCATCCTCGACACCTCGGAATCGCTGGAGGTCCGCGAAGTGGAAGCCGAAAGCTACATCAGTTGGATTCACGGATACCTGCCCTTCGACAACGACCCGCTGTCGAACATCCTCGAACGCCTTTCCCGCTACTACAATTGTCGGATCGAGTGTACGCCCGAAGCCGAAGCGCTGACGCTCTCGGGCAAACTCGAACTCAAAGACGATCCGGCCGAAGTGCTGAAAATCTTGAGCGCAACAGCCCCTATCAACCTGCAAATCACCGGATCCGGGAATTTCCGAATCGACTATAACCCGACTACCAACAACCCAAACTGACCTGCCTATGTAACAGCCCGTATCCCTCCAAAAAAAGACCGGATGTCGTCCCTCAACGACATCCGGAGCGATTGAAAATCTAAAATAGCCTTTTAAACTTCAAATCTTTACAAATGTACAACAAAAATGGTAAAATCGGTCTTTTTAAGGCCGATAATGGGGGATTATTCCACCTATTCCGGATAACATTCCTGTTTTTGCTGGCAACAATCGGGTTCATCCGGCCCGTCAGTGCACAAACGGCAGAGGCGGCGAAAACCATCACGCTCAACGTACAGAACCGCCCCATCAAGGAGGTCCTCACACTGATCGAACGCCAAAGCGACTACATCTTCGTTTACTACGACAACATCTTGGACATCCACCGCAAAGTCACCCTGAAAGTAACGAATCAGCCCATTTCGGCTGTCCTGAAACAGTTGTTCGCCGGAACCGACAACACCTGGAAACTCTCGGGAAGGCAGATCGTCATCGGACGCTCCGTAGCTGCGGCCGCAGCTACACCCCGGAAGATCACACGCATCACAGGCGTCGTCAGGGACCAGAACAACGATCCGCTCATCGGCGTCACGATCCGCATCAAGGCCCGTCCGAACATCGGTACAGCCACCGACATCAACGGCAAATACCTGCTCGACGTTTATCCCGACGAAGTGCTGGAATTCAGCTATGTAGGTTACAAATCGCAGGACGTTTCGGTCGCAGGGCAGGAAATCGTCGACGTGGTTATGCTGCAAAACGACGCCATCCTCGACGCCGTGGAGGTGGTGGGCTACGGCGTGCAGAAAAAGATCAGCGTCATCGGCTCGCAGCAGACCATAGCGACCAAGGAACTGAAAGTTCCCGTCGCCAACCTCACACAAGGCCTTGCGGGCCGCGTATCGGGTCTGGTCTCGGTACAGCGAACCAGTGAACCGGGCTTCGACGACGCGAACATCTACATCCGCGGCATCTCAACGCTGACAGCCAGCATGAGCGCCCCTCTGACGCTTGTCGACGGCGTTCCCCGCTCGTTCTCCAACGTCGACCCCGAAGACATCGAGAGTTTCTCGATCCTGAAGGACGCCTCTGCAACTGCTGTTTACGGCGTTCGCGGCGCCAACGGCGTCATTATCATCAATACCAAAAGCGGTCTGAAAGGACGCCCCAAATTCAGCGTACGCTATACCGAAGGCCTCACCAAACCGACCAAGATCACCGATTTCGCCGACGGCGCGACTTACATGGAGATGTCGAACGAAGCGTCGCTCACCCGCGGCGGCGGCAAACTATACAGCCAGGAGATCATTGATAAGACCCGCCGCGGGGAAGACCCCTATCTCTATCCCGACGTAGACTGGATGAAACAGATCCTGCGTAACTTCAGCCGCAACCGCTCGGCCAACGTCAACGTGCAGGGCGGTTCCGACAAGGCGGTCTACTACATCGGCCTGGCCTACTACGACGAGAACGGTATGTACAAGGACACGAAACTGGCCGACTACAACTCGAACACCTTTTACCGCCGTTACAACGTCACCTCGAACCTCACGCTCAACCCGTTCCGCACCACCGAAATCAAACTGGGCATCCAGGGCTACCTGGCCAACGCCAACTATCCGGCATCTTCGCAGGCAAGCATCTTCGAATCGGCCTATTTCACACCTCCGACCTATATCGCGCCGCTCTACCCCGACGGCAAGCTCGGCGCCTTCTCGGGCGGCGATATAAACCCCGTGGCACAGCTCGGCGCAACGGGCTATGCCAACCAGTGGCGCAGCCAGGTTTATTCGAACCTGCGCATCACGCAGCAGATTTACAAAGGACTCTCGGTTTCAGGCATGTTCTCGTTCGACACCTACAACTACACGAGCAACCGTTTCACCAAAACCCCGAACACCTACCACGCCACAGGACGCGACGCCAACGGCAACCTGCTCTACGAGCAAACCCGCCAGGGAACCGAGAACCTGGCCTACAGCCTCAGTGCAAAGGGTAACCGCGCCATCTATCTGGAAGCCGCAGTCAACTACCGCAACACTTTCGGCAGGCACACCGTATCGGGCATGATGCTCTTTAACCAGAGCGACGAAATCAATACCAAAGCCACCAACGTCGAAGAGGCGCTGCCCTACCGTTTCCGCGGCCTGGCAGGACGTTTCACCTACTCGTTCGACGACCGTTATTTCGGGGAGTTCAACTTCGGATACAACGGTTCGGAGAACTTCGCCCCGAAAAACCGTTACGGCTTCTTTCCGTCGGTCGGACTTGGCTGGGTAATCAGCAACGAACCCTTCTTCAGAGGCGCCACAGAGGTGATCCAGTACCTCAAACTGCGCGGCACATGGGGTCGTGTCGGCAACAGCCAGATCAGCGGACGCCGTTTCGCCTACCTGGCTACGGTCAAGGACACCAACGACACCAGTTACCAGTTCGGAAAGAACATGGACCAGACCTACGGGACTACGGCCATCGACGAATATGCCGTCGACGTAACGTGGGAGATCGCCGACAAAACCAACATCGGACTGGACATGCGCCTGCTGAACAACAAGTTCAACCTGCAATTCGACGCCTTCAAGGAGTCGCGCAAAGGCATTTACCTGCGCCGCACAAGCATTCCGTCCTATTTCGGTATGATCAACAACCCCTACGGCAACATCGGCAAAGTCGAGAACAAAGGTATCGAAATGTCGGTCAGCTATGCCAATTCGTGGCGGGACTGGTCGTTGAGCGTCATGGGTAACTACTCGTTCAACCGAAACAAGGTCCTCGAAGACGACAGCACCGTGGCCTATCCCTGGCAGAAAACCATCGGCAACAAGGTCGACCAGCGGTTCGGGCTCATCGCACTGGGACTCTTCGAAAGTCCGGAGGAGATCGCCGCAGCGCCTGTACAGGTCGGCGACACGCGCCCGGGCGACATCCGCTACAAGGACATCAACGGCGACGGCAAAATCGACGAATATGACAAAGTGCCCATCGGCTGGGGAAGTGTCCCCGAAATCGTCTACGGCTTCGGATTCTCCGTAGGCTGGAAAGGCCTCTCGCTGTCGGCCATGTTCCAGGGCGCCGCACACGTCGACGCGATCCTCAGCGGCGAAGGCGTACTGCCTTTCGCACAGGGATCGAGCCGCGGCAACCTGCTGAGCAACATCACCGACCGTTGGACCGAGGCCAATCCCCGCCAGGATGTCTTCTACCCGCGCCTCTCGATCGGCAACATGAACATGAACTACGAAGCCAGCACGTGGTGGCTCAAAAATACCAGCTACCTGCGTCTGAAAAACATCGAACTCTCCTATACGCTCCCCGACCGCTGGATGAAACGCATCCACATCAACAATGCGCGCATCTTCATACAGGGCGTCAATCTGCTTACATTCAGCAAATTCAAACTGTGGGACGTGGAACTGGGCGACGGCCGCGGCGCAAAATACCCCAACATCGGTTCCGTCAGCCTGGGTATCAATTTCAACTTCTAAAATCCCCGACAAGCTATGAAACTTAAAACAATACTCACTTTACTGGCCGCCCTCGGCATCCTGACCGCCTGCAACGACGACTTCTTCGACCAGGTTCCCGACGACCGGATCACCATCGAGCAGGTATTCCAGCGCACCTCCTACTCCGAGAAATACCTGGCTACCGTTTACAGCTACATCCGCGACGAGTCGCACCGCACCAACGGCGTGCCCTGGGACCCGTGTTCGGACGACCTGGACGTTACCTACGACCGCGAGGATTACAACTCCTTCAAGATGAACCTCGGCAACTGGAGCGCATCGTCGAACTACTACGAGTACTGGTCGCACTACTACCGGGGCATCCGCTCGGCAACCTACTTCATCCAGCACATCGGCTCGAACCAGGAGATGCTCGACGATCCTACGCGCGGCCCGATCGTCGTCGAACAATACAAGAACGAAGCCCGCTTCCTGCGTGCCTGGTTCTATTACTGCCTGCTGCGCCAGTACGGCCCCTGCGTACTGCTGGGCGACGAGGTGCTTCCGGGCGACCTCGACCGCGACGATGTGAAGATGAACCTGCCGCGCAGTTCCTACGACGAGTGCGTGGATTACATCGTCGGCGAACTGGACGACATGATCGACAACAACCGCCTGCCGCTGCACTTCACCGTACAGGCCGACAAGGATTACGGCCGGGCGACACTGGCCATGTGCATGGGACTCAAAAGCCGCGTACTGCTGCTGGCCGCCAGCGACCAGTTCAACGGCAACCCGGCCTACGCCAACGTGGTCAACACGGACGGCAAACACCTTTTTTCGACCCGAAAAGACCCCGAAAAGTGGAACAAGGCCGCCCAGGCTGCAAAAGATGTCATCGACCTGGGAATTTTCGACCTCTACAAGGAGTACCACACCGACGGAACGCTCGACCCTTACCTGTCCTGCCGCAACGTTTTCCTGGAGAACTGGAACAGCGAGGTGATGATGGTCCGCATCAGCAACTACCTCAAACATTGGGAACGGTCGGCTTCACCCCGGCAGTTCAGCGGCTATGAAAGCATGGGGGCGACCCAGCAACTGGTCGACGCTTTCCGCATGAAAGACGGCACGGCCATTACCCCGGACAAGGAGAGCGGCTATTCGAAGGCGAACTACTCCGACCCCAAATCGGGCTGGGTATTCGCTCCCGCCGGTACGCGCAACATGTTCGTCAATCGTGAACCGCGTTTCTACGTCAACATCTGCTTCAACGGCGCCTACTGGATCGGCGATCAGAAAACCCGCATCCAGCTCTACTACACCGGAGGATCGGGAAAGAAAGGCACGTGGGACTTCCCGCGTTCGGGATACATCGCCATCAAAAACGTTTCGCCCTCGTCCAATCCCAAGAACGGCAACTACATCAAGCGTCCCTTCGTCATCATGCGTTACGCCGAGATACTGCTCAACTACGTCGAGGCGCTCAACGAATACGATCCCGGGAATGCGGACATCGAAACCTACCTGAACAAAATCCGCGAGCGCGGCGGCCTGGGACCGGTCCAAAGCGATCTCAACCAGAGTCAAATGCGCGAGCAGATCCGGCTGGAACGCCGCATCGAACTCTGCTTCGAGCAACTGCGCTATTTCGACACCCGCCGCTGGCTGATCGCCGACCAGACCGACGGAGGACCCTTCTACGGCATGAACGTCGACGCAGGCAACAGCTTCACCGACGAGGCGTTCTACGAGAAAACCGTATTCGAAACCCGCGTGTTCCGGCCCGAGTTCTACCTTTTCCCCATTCCCCAGTCCGAAATCAACCGCGATCCGCAGATCGTCCAGAATCCCGGATGGTAACCGTAAAAACGAATAACGACTATGAAACTTACGAAATACCTGGCTGTCCTCTGCTGCGGAACGCTCTTCGCAGCCTGCGAAAACCCGATTCAGGACGACCTGAACGTGGACAACCCCGAGAACTATACGCGTATTTACACGGTCAACGCCGTCGACGACGCCTCCAAGAACACACTCTCATTCCCGCTCGAACGCGACACGTCGCTCATGGTCTACGCCAACTTGAGCGGAATCCGCAACCCGGGATGCGATGTGACGGTCAAATTTCGCGTCGCCCCCGAACTGGTGGATACCTACAATCAGAAGCACCAGAGCAACTACCCGATGATGCTTGATGGAAGCTACACGATCGAGAACCTCGAAGCCGTGATTCCTAACGGGAAATACATCTCCTCGCCCATCCGGATCGCCATCAACAGCCAGGCGTTCGACGGCGTGGGCGTCTTCCTGCTGCCGGTACGGATCGAGAATGTGACACCCGACCTGGCCGTCAACGAATCGTTGCAGACGGCTTACCTGCGCATCAACGGCTACTACACCGAAAATCCGTTCCCGAGATACGACAGGAGCGGCTGGTCGATCGCCGGGTTCTCGACGCAGGAGGCTGAAGCGACATCAACCTACCCCAACCGCGGATTGGCCGTTTCGATCATCGACGGCGAAAACAACACCTATTGGGGTACGCAGTGGCGCAACGCCAAACCCGGCCCGCCGCACTGGATCGCCGTCGACATGGGCGCACCCAAGGAACTGCACGGACTCACGATCCGCGGACGGTCTGACAAAGAAGGCTCCGACGTTCCCAAGAGCAGCGGCAACCCGCGTATCTTCAACATCGACGTGAGCGACGACAACCAAAACTGGACCCATGCAGGGACCTTTACCGTCGAAAACCGGATCGAGAACACGGTATACCTCGACCACAAGGCAACGGGACGCTATTTCCGTATCTTCGTCACCGCCACGCAGGCCGACCTCTACCAGACCTGCATCGCCGAAGTATGGGCATTCTGATCCGACTAACAAATTTTTAAACCAAACAAAAGACTATGAAAAAGACTATATGTCTGTGGGCGCTGCTCCTGATTGTCGTTTCATGCACCAACGACGACAATTACAACGACGAGCACGGAGACAAGGCAGTCATTCCACCCAAAGGCAGGATCATCCGCATAATGACCTACAACATTTACGGCGCACGCGCCACAAGCCCCGCCAATGCAGCCGATCTGGACGCGCTGGCCGAGGTAATCCGCCGGCAGGACCCCGACTTCGTAACCCTCAACGAGGTGGATGTCTTCACCAACCGCACGGGAAAAGACGTACACCAGGCCCGCGACCTGGCAGCCAAACTCGGTATGGAGTGGCACTTCTCGAAAGCCATCGACCGCGACGGAGGCGAATACGGCGACGCCGTGCTGTCGAAACACCCGATTATAGAGACCCGCAGTTACCGGCTCCCCTGCGCCGCTTCGCAACCGGGAGAGGACCGTTCGCTGTGCGTCATCCGCGTCGAGATCGACGGCAAAGACCTCTATGTCGCCTCGACGCACCTCGATCATCTTTCGGGCGATGCGAGCCGCCTGGTGCAGGCCAATGAGATCCGCCGTATCCGCGACACGGAACTGGACGGAGACCTCATCCTTGCGGGCGACCTCAACGCCATTCCCAGTTCGAACGTCATCGCCACGATGACCGCGTTCCTGACCAATGTCGGAACGATCGACCAATACACTTTCCCGTCGGAGAATCCCACCCGCAAGATCGACTACATACTGTATGCCCCGATCGGACACTTCGGCGTACAGAACTGCACAGTGGTTTCGCGCAGCGACCAGCAGGTCGACGGCGTCGACGCCTCGGACCACCGCCCCGTCGTGGCCGACATCCGGTTCCAGACCGAGGAAGACCTCCCGGAGAATCAGGAATAAAGCGTTCGGAAGATGAAAAAACTGCTATTCACACTCCTCGGGCTGGCAGCGGCACTGACGCTGCCGGCCCAGGATTTCAAGATCACGCATGGCCCGTGGCTGTGCGACATGACCGAAGACGGCGTAACCGTCCTGTGGACTACCAACAAACCCGCTTTGTCGTGGGTCGAGGCAACCGAGGACGACGGACGCAGTTTCTACGCCGCCGAACATACCCGCCATTACGAAACCGTCGCGGGCCGCAAACAGGCGCACAAGACACTGCACGCCGTGCGGCTGAACAACCTGCGTCCCGGAACGAAATACTGCTACCGCATCTTCTCGCAGGAGGTACTCGAATGGAAACACGGAGACAACGTCCTCTACGGCAGGACCGTTGCCAGCAATGTCTACAAACGCGCGCCGTTCCGGTTCCGGACATTCCCGGCAACGGGAACCGACTGTTCGTTCGTCATCCTGAACGACATCCACGGACGCGCCGACGACATGACCGAACTGTGCCGGGAAATCAATTTCGGCAAACACGACTTCGTAATGCTCAACGGCGACATGTCCAACAGCATTGAAAATGAGGAGCAGTTGTTCCGGGATTTCATCGACGCCTCGGTAAACCTTTACGCCTCGGAGACCCCGATACTCTACAACCGCGGCAACCATGAGACGCGCGGCGTCTTCGCCGACCGTCTGCACGACTATTTCCCTACGCGCAGCGGCCGTCACTACCAACTCTGCAAAGTCGGATCGGTCTGTTTCTTGCTGCTCGACTGCGGCGAAGACAAGCCTGACACGGACATCGAATACGGAGGGCTTGCCGACTACGACGCCTATCGCCGCGAAGAGTGCGAATGGCTCCGCAGGGCGGTGGCCTCCGAAACCTTCCGCAACGCCTCGGCACGCGTCGTCTTCCTCCATATTCCGCTCGACGGCGGAACGTGGCACGGCAGCAACCACCTCCGGAATCTGTTCCTGCCGATCCTCAACGAGGCCGGCATCAATATCATGTTCTCCGGCCACACGCACCGCTACGGCTTCCACCCGGCAAACGACGAAGTTCGGTTCCCGGTCGTGGTCAACGGCAATCAAAGCTACATACGGTGCGACATGACAGGCGACCGAATCGCGATCCGAATCGTCGGTCCCGGCGGACGCGTCGCACACACACACGAATTCCCACTCCGCTAACGAGGCGGAAAAAGCAATGCCCTGCACCGAAACGGTGCAGGGCATCTTCTGTTTTTCAGAGGAAAAGCCGCAGAAATCCGCTGCGGCTGAGCCGGATCCGAAGCTGGGAGAGCGCCGCCCCGATATGCTTTTCGACGGTCTTGACGCTGATGTTGAGCCGCTCGGCGATCTCCCGGTTTTTCAGGCCTGTCGTGCGGCTCAACAGGAACACCCGGCGGCACTGCTCGGAAAGTCCCGAAATGCAGCAGTCGATCTCCTCGCTCAACTGCGATAACTGGAACTCCTCTTCGATATGGTCGGCGACAAGCGTACGAATACAGACATCCAACTCGTCCAGTCCGGATTCCCCCCCCCGCCATTTTTTGGAGCGCAGCAAATCTATGGCACGGTTCTTCACGGCGACAAACAGCAGCGGCAGCAGCGGCCGGTCGAAGTCCACCTCCTCCCGCCGTTCCCACAAGGCAAGAAAGACATCCTGCACGATGTCTTCCGACGCCTTGCGGTCATGGACCATCTGAAAAGCCCGTGCACACAAGGGTTCATAGTGATCGCGGAATAGTTGCTGAAAATACGCCGAATGGTTTTCCACAGTTTTCTCAAAATATGTCGGAATACTCCGAATCATTCAAATATAGCGATAATTCGGGAAATTGCAAAATTTGGACTGCCGCCAACTATCTCCGTCTTCGAGTAGATTCCACACCGCAGGGCATCCTGTCCCCGCTGCGCGGGGCACAGGCACAAAAAAGGCAGGACCGCTCTTGCGGGTCCTGCCTTTAATTTATCCTGCCGCCGTTACCTTCCGGCGATGCGGCAGTATCTGTCGTAGCGTCCTATCACGTCGTTCACATAGGCCAGCGTCTGCCGGCTGCCGGTGAATCGTCCGCATCTGACCACTTCGTTCTCGTAGAATTCCGGCTCGGCCTTCAGCGTAAGGTACCGGGCCACGACCTCCCACGAGTTGGGGTTCTCCCCGTTCAGGCGGGCCAGACGGCGGGCGTCGTTCACATGGCCGATACCGCTGTTATACGAGGCCAGGATGATGCTCATGCGGTCTTTTTCAGGTGTCCCTTCCGGAAAACGGAGCGACGACATGATCTTCGACATCAGTTTGTTGGCCAACCAGATATTGGTCCTCGGATCAGTGATCTCGGCCGCGGGGACGTCGAACTGACGCGCCACCGAAGGCATGATCTGCATCAGGCCGCGGGCCCCGCTGCGCGAGGTGATGTCGGGCGTGAAGCGCGATTCGTGGTAGGCGATGGCGCTCATCAGGCGCCAGTCGTGGCCCTCCTCTTCGCTGATGTTGCGAATCAGATTGTCGTAGGCCGAAATGACGTAACTGCCCTCGGGGAGCAGCGAGTGGTGCATCTCGGCCAGTGCGTCGTCCGTCGCGGGTGCGCTGAACTGGGCGTTGAAGCCGTAAAATGTCGTAAGAATGGTTAAGAACGCAAACGTTAATACGGTCTTTTTTAACATAAAATGTTGTTTTGCGGGCAGCTTACACCGCGCAGAACAGCACGTCAATCATAGAATCCCCATGAGATACCGATTTTGAACATGCCCGGATTGAGCGGATAGCGAGCCGCCGAGAAATATTCTCCGTTACCGAACAGTCCCTTGTTCACATGCTGATATTTCAGGAATATCCGCATTCTCTTCCACTTTCCCATGACGAAAGCGTCCATATAGGGGTAATTCCCCGTCTCGACCTCCCGTTGGTTGTAATACACCGACAGAGCCGGATTGTAACCGGGCGCATAATACTTGGTATTATAGCGTCCGTCCAGACCGATCTGCAGGCGCAGCACATCGCGCACGACCCAGAATTCGTAGTAATACGACAGGAAGGCGCTCAAAAGCGGAACGGGTACAACATCTTGATCCGTGCTCCACTGCAACAATACCCTGTTGTCCAAATGAAGTCCGCCTAAACGGAAATCTTTGCGAGCATACACACTCGTGAGGCTGACGTTGCCGCTGTGCTGGGCGACGTTGCTGTCCGACGCATAGTAAATCTTGTCGGAGACGACTCCCTGCCATCCCCCCGCTTCGAACGCGAAATCGGGAACCGAAAACTTGACCTCGAACCGAGTTTCATTCTCCTTGCTTAAAGGAGTGTTCCATATATAATGGTTAGAGAACAGATTCTCCTGCCAGTAGGTCGGCGAGCGGCGGTCCATCGAGAACCGGCCTTCGAGAATCAGGGGGTGTCCGCGCAGATAGCCTTTCAGCGCGAGGTGCGCGCCGATCGAGAGATCTCCGCCTCTGTATCCCGACGGGTAGAAACGGAGGTTTCCGTCCCAGTCGACATATTTCTTTATCTTTCCGCTGACGGAGCCGTAAAAGAAGTAACTCGTCTTGTTGACCTTCGTGTACTTCCCCGTCAGGTAATCTTTCAGTTCGAATTGCGAGTAGGTGTGCATGTCGATGCCGATGCCGGCGTCGAGCGTCCCCACGATTCCGTTCCGGTCCCAGGGCTGCGCCTGCACGAAGAAGCGGTCCGAAATGTTCCGCTCGTAGATCGAGTCGCGCGTCTCCGCAGGGTTGATGAACCAGTTATCGTAATAATGCCCCTCCGCAGAGACGAAATCGCCGTTCTCGTCCCGGTGGTCCCGTTCATTCGTATAAGGCTCGTTCCTGTCGGTGTAGACCTTGCTCCACGAACTGTACTCGAACGAATGGCCGATATACACCGCCGAGAGGTTCGCCATCGAGAAATCGCTCTCCGTGAGCCGTTGCAGCGGGATGCCGTAGGACTGCGTGACGAAGAAGGCGTTGTTGCGGTAGAGGTTCTTGGCCTCGGCGTCGGCCAGCCGCATCGGCACGCCCGAAGGCATCTCGAACGTCGTGTCCGCAATGGCCCACTCGCCGACCACGCCGCCGTTCTCCTGCTGCTCGATGTGGTTGTTGTAGTAGCCCGCATGGACCGAATACCGCCTGCCCGTGTGGCTGACGGCCACCGCAAGGTTGTGGTTCTTGGTCCGCGACCAGACGTACTGGCCGCGCGTGCCCCGCGCCTTGTAGTCGATGTTGAAACCCGTCGTCGGAGAGATGTTCTGCGCATGCATGATGCCGAAATTCTCCTCACGGAAACGCTTCTGCCCCGACTCCGCGTAATTCATCCGGATCATCGGCTTCTTCGTGTTGTAGAAGGGCACGTTCTCCATGTTGTAGGTGTACGCGTAGTAGGGACTCGCAAAACTGAAGTCAAAGAACTGCGGACGCCGGAAATAGTTCAACGGCAGCGACGTCTGGCCCAAAGCCCCCTGGGCGATGTCGCCCACGTCCTCCCGGTAGAACGGATAGTCGATCCGGTAATCGGTCAGCGTGGTGTCCAAAGGCCCGATCTCGACGCGGTTGAAATCGCGGCTCACGTGCCATTTGAAGTTGTTCAGCGCGCGGATCGAGTCATTGAAAAAATAGGACTCGAGCGGCTTGCGGATTTTCCGTTCCTTCTTGGTGGTGTCCTGCGGCTGCTGGTTCTCGCCCTCCTCGCCTTCGGTCTGCTCGTAGGGATTGCTGCCGTAGAGGTTACCCGTCTGGCCGTTGCGCTGGGCGCGCTGCAAGGTCTTCGCATCGAAGCCTTGGGAGCGCACCGCCTCGGGCGCTGCAAAAAACAGACCGAGCAGGAGCGTCAGCAATATGCGGTTCGAAAATCTCGACATGTCAGCCAAAGAGCGGAAATCCGCGGCAAATATAATTAAAAAATTTTAAATATACAACTATTCGGCTTTCCCACAGCCTTTTGTCCGGCAGGCAAGCCCCCGCACCAGCGAAACGAGGATATACAGCACGATGATCGCCGGCACGGCGTAACCGCGCAGGAGGACGGCCGTCACGACGGCCGCGATGATGAATCCGTAGCGCAGTTCGTTCCCTTTCCAGCCGAAGCCGTGGAATTTGAGGGCGAACATCCTCACATTCGAGATCATCAGCAGTCCCACGACCACGGCAATGGCAGAAATCGCCTCGCGCGGAAGTTCCAGTCCGCTGGTCTCGAACAACAGCCCCAGCGAACCGCAGAGCATCGCCGCCGCCGGGCTGGGCAGTCCGCAGAACTCCGTGC
>ERZ827156.612-NODE-612-length-49937-cov-3.803296_pt1 | contig 49937 bp, 51 predicted proteins | sample MGYA00519919_ERZ827156 | MGnify/ENA primary metagenome ERZ827156 (study PRJEB31778, sample SAMEA3449269) | human gut metagenome | biome: human gut; feature: human-associated habitat; material: faeces | place: United Kingdom | collected 2010/2012 ... | reverse complement strand
TCGCCTGAATCTTCTTCACCGGAATATTCGTCGCCTGAATCTTCTTCACCGGAATATTCGTCGCCTGAATCTTCTTCACCGGAATATTCGTCGCCTGAATCTTCTTCACCGGAATATTCGTCGCCTGAATCTTCTTCACCGGAATCTTCTTCACCTGAGTCTTCTTCACCGGAATCTTCTTCACCCGAGTCTTCTTCACCTGAGTCTTCTTCACCGGAATCTTCATCGTCAGAGTCTTCGTCGTCAGAGTCTTCATCGTCGGAGTCTTCATCCTCTTCCTCTTCTTCCTCCTCTTCTTCCTCTTCTTCTTCCTCTTCCTCCTCATCCTCTATGTCTTCTTCTTTTATCTTGGTTTCAAATACTATCTTTCTCTTCTTAACATCTTGAGAACTTCCAAGAATAATTGTTTCAACCCTCGGGTGCGGCTCTGTTACAACATTGGAGTCTATTGTTATCGGTCCTACCAAATAAAATACAGATAATTTATATGCCTCTCCAAACATCGTCCAAACCTTCACCTTTTCTTCCATACTAAGTGGTAAAGAGCTTATCTGCATATTATCGAGAGTCTCACCGGCTGTTTGAGGAACGTATATTGCCGGAATTACCGGGTTATCTTGAAAAATTTGTATTATTCTGCCTATTATCTTAGCTTCGTCTAAAGCCTTAGACTCAAGGTCTGATTTACTCGCAACCGAAATCATATAATACAACTCCCACGTTGACGGTGGATTTTTTAACATTCCATTTGGGAGTCTTATGGGTTCTCTTTGCGTTCCGTTACTATTGTTTTCCCGGAGGTCGTAGGCATGTACTCCAACAACGTAGTTACCTCTTTCTTTAGGGTCACATAAGCCTATTTGCTCCGCCTTACTAAGAGGTTCCGGGACTAATTTATCTCTTAGCATATTAATCATGGCTTTGCCTATGTCTGCCATTATAGTGTATTTACTCAACGTTTCTCACCTCCACACATTCTTAATTACCTTTATAAATATTATTTGGTGTTGCCTTTTTTCCTTCTTCAAGTTGATTTAAGTTTTTATACATTATTAATGTTTGATGCTCGCTAACATACCTGTATGATATACCATAAACTTCGGCGAAAAATTCTGCCGGAATATAAATCTTTTCATTAACATTAAGTACTGGAACTACCATATTTTTAGGTGCGTCGTTAACGTATGCCACATTCTTACCGGCTGTGATTTCAAGAATTATATCCGGAGATTGGATAACCATTGTAGCGTTGTTATACATATACTCAATACTTGCATCTATGTATTGATAAAGGTCATCAATAGATATTAAAATATGTCCGTCATACATTATCGGAGCATTTTTAAGATTAAACGCTCCATCATAAAACACCACCTGTTCTGGATACACAAGCTCTGCTTTTTTGCCCATTTTAGAAAATTCTTCAGAACCTGTTACTAAATCGCTGTATTCAGAGTCCCCGTACTTTTGCTTTTCATACGATTTAAGCGCAGTAATTGCAACCGAATATGCTTCTTTTGCAACTGATAATCTGTCTCCTTCTATAAGGTCCTTTTCAAACGTATCATAGAGCATAAGCACATCTAACAAGCAACGTTGTTGAAGAGTCATTGAGTCTATGTCGTTTAAATCCACAAGCCCTGAAATTTCTGCTACTACTTCATTGAGCTCTTTAAACTTTTCTTCTTTTAATGATTCTAGTACTCTCAATGTTTCATCTGAAATTGCTCCTTCCATGTCTTGTAGTACTGTTGTTACGGAAAGGGCAGTTTTTAATTCTTTGTCTATTGAATCTACGTCTGAACTTTTCTTCTTTATTGCCTCTATCTGACTTGTTAAAGTATCTATCTGCTGCTGTAGTTCATACATACTTTTTGTTTTTTCTGCGTAGTCCTTCAAAGTGTCGTTACCCATTAATTCTGCTCTTTTTATAATGTCATCAAGCTTTTGTATAACGTTGTCTATATTGGTTGAAAGCTTAATGTCTTCCATTATCTTATCTATGTCGTCGCTTGTGAGCTTCGTTTCTGTTGACTGCTCCGTACTAGAACTTTCCACCGCACTTGCAAGTGAAACAACCGTCGTTGCTACGGATAGTCCTATAAGCGACCATATTACTGTGTTTTTTCCCATATCTTTTAAAAATTTCATTAAGTCCACCTCTTTCTGATAAAATCTCTTTTTATTACATTGTGCATATTTCTATACATTTTAATTCTGTACGTCCTTCGTTAAAGTAAAAACGAATAAAGTAATTGTCGAGTATATATTTGTCACTCGGAACTTTTTCTTTACTGTTAATGGTTATTTCTAAATGTTGGAAAATAGTTGTGTAGTAATCCGGACACTTGTAATTTATAGATGAATACGGGTCTCCCATTACAGCTCTTCTGTCCACTGCTTTACTCTTAGCTCCCAGACCCATAAAGTCTTTTTCTGTTCCAAGCATGAATTTTTCACACACATATTCCCCTTTAGATGAATCTATCTTAAACACTACCGACGCATCTTGAGCCTTATAAGTTAAAATCAGCTTATTGTCTTTTTCTTCGCGTAATGTTTCAGGTCCAAACCCTTCTGTCACGTCGTCGACGCTTTTTCCTAGATATTTTATGTAGTCTACACCATCAGACCTAAATGTTCCTTCGAATTGTTTTGAACCAAGCTTATCGTAAGACGTTCCGGTTCCCTGTTTTTTACCAGATGAAAACTGTCCTTCATATACAACTATATTAGTATCCTTATCGTAGAGCTTTCCTTTACCGTCATATTTTCCTTCTTTAAAATCTCCGGTATAAACGAGTGCTCCTGTGTCTTCATCGTATAAGTCTCCGGTTCCGCTGTACTTGCCTTTTTCAAAGTTTCCTGAATAAATTAGGTTTCCGTCTTTATACAGTTTTCCGTTACCTCCATACTCTCCTCCGGAAAATTTTCCTTCATATAAAATTGTTGTTCCGTCTTCGTCATACACCACTCCGGAACCTTCTCTTTTATCGTTAAGAAATTCTCCATAATACGTTTTGTATGAATTCCCAGGGTTATACTCTACCCCTTTACCTGAGCGTTGTCCAACGGAAAAATTACCAACATATATAACTTTTCCGTTGTCGTTATACTGCTTGCCCTCTCCTTCAAACTTGTTGTTTGAAAATGCACCTTCGTAAATTAACACTCCTTTATTGTTATATAGCTTGCCTTGACCGCTATATTTACCCTTTTCAAAGTTTCCCTCGTATAACAAGTTACCGTTTGAATCATATTGTACTCCTTTTCCGGAAGGCATTCCTGAATCCATCTTTCCTTCATACACCAACACTCCAACCGCATCATAAACTTTAGCTTTTCCTGAAAACGTTGAGTACTTTGCGCTGGTTAAGTTTATTCTTGAAGTCCAAATACGTCCGTCAGCCCACGGATAAACATAAGCTACACCGAAATATCCAACCGCTACCAAAACCATTATCGACAATATCGCAAGCTTTTTTGATACGTAAACTCCCATTACTTTAAAGTAATCCTTTTTATCCCGGGGACTTCTCATATACTGGCTTACAAATTGACTTAGTTTGGCTTGTACCTTCTGAACTATCGTTGTTGATATCGTTGTTATTTTTGATAATTTACTCTGAAACGATACCATTGTTCCTTTTATCAAACTTAAAACCTGATTAAAAATTTCTTGTATCATAAAATATCACCTCCAAACTTACTTACATATATTAATCAAAAAGATTGCCTGTCCATTTTCTTTTGTCATATTCATCGTTCTCTTTCCTATTTATCTGCTTATCGCACATATCTAAATACTGCAGAGTAACATAATCTTTCTCGTTTATCCTTGCAATGCTGGCAAACAATTTTCTTGCTTCCTCAAAATCCGCCAACACATATAGATTAACTGCTTTTTCAAACATATCTTTTGTTTTAACATATAAATCTTTCTTATAAGAATTTGACGAATCAATAATTTCATATAATTCAACTGAGCCATCACCCGACACATTACTTATCTTTCCTATAAACCTGAAATTACCTTCACTTTTACCATTTAGCTTTTCTATAACTTGCTTGGTTGCAACGTGGTTAACGTGCATATTTTTCAGCTTACTGTCTATATGACTGTCTATATTGAACATCTGAAGCAGCTCTTCTGAAACTACCATTACTCCTCTTCTTTTATCGTTTCCTGATATTCCAACAAGTACTTCTCCCGTACCAAGAATAATATTCATGTTATCCCTTACTTTTTCATCTATGAACACTTCTTTAAACTGTAAAGAAGCGTTGAAAGCATCTTGTGCGCTTTCCGGGAAAAGTATCATAGCATTTATTCCGTCGAAGTATTGTATTATACCGTTGTTGTCTTCAACTACCTTAAATATTGATTCATAGCTGTCGCTCATCAAATCGAAAAGCTCTTTTTCGTTTTTGAAATCGTATGCACCCTTGCACGACAAATTAAACACAACATAAAGCATATTCATATCCATTGTTTTGTTATCTCGTAATTTTACATCCGTAATTTTAGATTTGTCTATAAGTTTGAACATTTCTTTCGGAACGAATTTAATATATTCCTCATTAAGCCTAACAAGGTTTGAAGTATACATAGCCATTTTCTCTGCCAATAAATTAAACGATGCTGCAATGTCTGCTAGTTCGTCTTTTGACGGCACGACTATTCTTGTTTCCCAATCTCCCTTATTTATACGGTTTATTCCATTTTCGATTTTCTTAAGAGGTCTTAAACAAACTATTATCACGAAACACATATAAGCTATGACCAAAAACGTTACTATAATTATAACAGCCATAGAATGACCAAGTATGCTCCATATAGCTTGAGTACGGTGAATCTGCTCGTCCATAAAGTTTCCAACAAATCCAACTGCATCGCCGTTTGAATTTCTTATTGCAACAAACGATGCGTCTATATTTCCGTGAACATCATTAAAGGTTGCTCTTACAGCTCCTGTGTTTTTATTTGAGCTAAATTCATTCCACACTTCATAAAGTTTTGCACTTTCTTCCTTCTCCAAAACATACTCAATAGCAACCGCTCCGTTAACAACCATGTCTGGGTCTGTGTATTTTAGCTCGTTGTATGAAGTTGAGGTGTCTGCATATTTACTATTTATAGTTGAATAAAGCTTTCCAGACTTTGCGGTGTAAGTAATAATATAATCACTTCTGTCCCCAACCTTTGAGGCGAGGTCTGAATAACCTTTCCTTATGTCGTTTTTAAGACTGTTATAAGATGATGTCATGTAATCAGACACATGGTTAATTTCTTGGAATTTGTCTCCGTCTATGTGGTCAACAACTACCTTAGCTCCGATATCTTGGTCGTTAAGCAAAACCGAGGTGTAATCTGAAACTGCGTCCCCTGTTATTATGTAGACAAGCATTCCCATAGAAATTATATATATAGGGAAAAACATACTCGTAATTCTAACTGCAAGAGGTATTCGCTTTATTCCTCTTTTAAATAATATGTATATTCCTATCGCCGCAGCGCCAACAACTCCCGCCACTGCCAACATTATTAAAAATCCCCACGGGAAAAACGAACTTCTTATATTTGAAATCAACATACTGTTAGAACCAAATCTCACGTGATAAGGATTTTCAAAATTTTTAGATACTGCATAATAGTCGCCGTCGGATAAGACTTTTATACTTCTAACGTCTTCCACGGTTATACCGCTTTCATTAATAACATTGTCAAAAGTATATACAACTGTTGGAACTAAACTTTTTGTGTTAACCTTGTAAAACTTTCCGCTCAGCGCATCCGAAAAATACAAATTATCTGCTGAATCCACGCTAAGTCCAACAAGCGATACCGCATCCGACGACACAAGGTTCGTATAATTTAAGAATTTTCCTTGGTTGTCCATAGCGAAAAATTCCCCGTTTTTAGTTGTATATACTACCCTATCGTTTGACAACACAGCTATATCATTTACCCACTGCGTTGTTTCATCATGTTGCTCGGTAGACGGCTCTATAGTAAATGATTCTATCGTTTTCGGACTTTCATCTACTAAAGGATTTATTGTTGCAACGCTGTATGAATATTTTTGACATGTAACAATAGTAATCATTTGGTCAACAACCTGAAGTTTACGTATGTATGAAACGCTTGGCGGATTGGCGTCATCTTTGAAGTCTTTTGACGCAACCTCCTTAACATAAGCTCCCTTGGAATCAAACATTAAAACCGATTCTTTTTTTATCGGGTAAAAATCTTCTTTCCCAACTATCGCTTGAAGGTCTCTCTCCTCCTTTATTAGATAAATGTTCCCTTTCGAATCTACTTCTAAATCTCTGTAAGTAACGCCTGTGGACTCTGTTGATTTATCTAAATTTTTTTGATACACTACTCTGCCATTGTTGGATATTTTCGATATTTTGTATTTATCATTCCTCTCGTCTACCCCAAGCACATAAACATTGCCAAGTGGGTCCATATCTGAACTTAAGAACGTCCCCGTGTTGGGCTTATACACAAAAAATTCTACAATATACCCCATTATAAGACTCATTAAAACTAACGATATGATTTTCCAGTTTTTCATATTGCTCCTCCTTAACCAAAATTTTTCATGATTTTCACACATATACATCTTTACTATTTTAACTTATCGCTTTATAATATAGTATATTAGTATAAAAGCTGATAGTCAATAGATAAAAAATTGTCTTAGTTTTAAATTTTAGAATAGGATGTGAAATAATTATGTTAGAACACAAAAATTCGGCTGATTACGTCAATATCGGCACACTCTTCTCAGACGAGCAAATAAGCGTATCCATCGCATTTCAGGGGGAAAATACACTAGAAAATCAATTCATTGTTAATCGTTTTCCTAACAATAAACATAACAATTATTTGTTTGAAAAAATTTTTTCCTATTACTCCAAAGATTCCCGAACTAAAGATTTTTGTAACTTTTTCACATTTGAAGACTCCTTCTTTTGCGTGTTCAAATACACTAAATGTGAAAATATTAAAATAAAATATAATAAACAATTATGCGTATCTTATTTCGAGGAACGTTGCAATATCTTGGAAAGAATTCTTATGAAGATAGAAAGTTTGTCTGATTTCCCCCTAGACGCACTCGTCTCAGTTACACGCCCCGAAAATATTTGCGTAGACCACAATAAAAACATACACTTTGTTTATAATCTTAAAGATATTTTTAAAAATAAAAACTGTACAATCTCTGACCTATACAACAACATTCACGACATCATTTATATTATGCTCCAAAAGGAAGCTGAAGCTAAATATAACAAGGCTCTGCATATCGTACTTGATAAATGTAAAAATAACACCTACACTTCTCTTCCTCAACTAATCGTTGAGCTAAAACAAGCTGAAAGGATTTCTCAAAACAGTACTTGGTTTTCATATATAAAATCTCAAATAGCTATCCATCAGCCACAAATCGCAAAATACTCAAAAAACGGTATTATGGCTTTAATTGCCGCATCTTTAGTATACATAGCATACAACACCATAACAAAAAACACCGGTATATCTCTAACTTCTCCTGCGGTGTCTATCGGCGAGGTTACGTATAACGGTGATAGTACTGATGAATCTGAAAAAAACATTAGTACTTCTTCTGAAAGTACTGTAATAAAAGCTAACAGCGTGTCTGATATAAAATTGTCTGAAGGGCTCGACCTTGATTATGAAGATTACATAGTTCAAAATAACGACACCGTTGAATCCATCGCATCTGAATATTATCAAGATGCTTCTTACACAAATGCCGTAGCAACCTTTAACGGTATCGACAAAGACAAAAATCTTACTGCCGGAGAAATTCTTAAACTCCCCAACAGAACCGCTATAGCTTTATATTTATCTAATTAAAAAAATTTCCGTTGATAAATTAATATCAACGGATTTTTTATTATTCTTTATTTTTTAAACATATTCCAAGTTCGTCTAATTGCTTTTCGTCAACCTTACCCGGGGACTCTATCATTAATTCGGCTGAGCTTGCAACCTTTGGAAACGCTATAACATCTCTTATACTATCGCAATTAAGCATTAGCATAACAAGTCTGTCAAGCCCGAAAGCCATCCCTCCATGGGGCGGTACTCCATATTTAAAAGCGTTTATTAAGAATCCAAAGCGATCGTTTATCTGCTGCTGACTAAACCCTAAAGCTTTAAACATTTTATTCTGCAAGTCCATATTACTAATTCTTATTGAACCGCCTCCAACTTCATTGCCGTTTAAAACTAAGTCGTAAGCTTTAGCATAAACTTCTTGTTTAGCTGTTTCAAGTTTAGCGACGTCCTCTTCACGGGGACTCGTAAATGGATGATGTTTCGCAACATATCTTTTTTCTTCGTCGTCATATTCGAACAAAGGAAAGTCTACAACCCAAAGTAAATTTGGTTTACTTTCGTCTATCAAACCTAGCTTTTTAGCAAGCTCACATCTTAAAGCTCCGAGCGTCGTTAAAGCAAGCTCTGTGTTTTCATTTGCTATTATGAATAATACATCGTCGTTTTCTGCGTTAAAGCTGTCCCTTAAATTTTTGACTTCACTCTCGCACAAAAATTTTTCATACGATGATGAACTACTTCCATCTTTATTTATTTTAGTGTAAGCCAAGCCTTTAACGCCGTAGCTCTTTACGAACTCAACAAGCTTATCGATTTCCTTTCTCGAAAGCTTAGACGCTGCACCCTTAGCATTTATTCCCTTTACCGCTCCGCCGTTTTTCAACACTTCGGAAAACACTTTAAACTCTGTGTTTTCAACCGCCTTGCCAACGTCTTGTATCTTCATGCCAAAGCGTAAATCCGGTTTATCAGAGCCGTAATTTGCCATAGCCTCATCGTATGTAATCTTTTTAAACGGTGTTTCAACATCTACATCAAGCACCTTTTTATATGCTTCTTTCACGAAACCCTCGGCTATTTTCATAACGTCTTCCGGCTCAACAAAAGACATCTCAAAATCTATCTGTGTAAATTCTGGTTGCCTGTCTGCCCTCAAATCTTCATCTCTAAAGCACCTTGCAACTTGCATATATCTGTCGAACCCGGCAAGCATTGTTAACTGTTTATACAGCTGTGGCGACTGCGGCAATGCAAAAAACTGCCCCGGGAACACTCTCGACGGTACAAGATAATCTCTTGCTCCTTCCGGAGTTGATTTTATAAGTATAGGCGTTTCAACCTCGATAAAACCTTGATTATCGAAATAATCTCTTGCAACCTTTAAAATTTTATGACGAGCCAATATCTTGCTTTGAACATCGCTTCTTCTAAGGTCTAAGTATCTATATTTAAGCCTTAGTTCTTCGTTTACGTTTGAATCCTCTATGATTTCAAATGGAGGGGTTTCTGATTTAGAGAGTATTTTAAGCTCTTGAACAGCTATTTCCACTTCGCCTGTTTTAATGTCTTTATTCTTAGAGGCTCTTTCCCTAACCGTTCCCTTGGCTATTAACACATACTCTGAGCGTACGCTAAATGCTTTTTTAAATACTTCTTTATCTGTACTGTCGTCAAACGCTAGCTGTACTATCCCACTGCGGTCCCTTAAGTCTATGAATATAAGCTGACCTAAATCACGTTGTCTTTGCGCCCAACCGCAAACCACTACTGTTTTTCCAACGTCCCTTATACTAAACTCTCCGCAGTAATTGCTCCGTTTTAAATTTCCCATACTTTCCATAAAATCCCCTCCTTTTATATAAACAATCCTTTTTTACTTTCCGCATGTAAATAAATTTTCATAAAATCGTCCATAAAATCATCGCCAAGGTTAATCTCAACTTCAACCCCTGTTTCCATATTTTTAAGCTTAGCTTTTTTCTCCTGCATTTCGTGACTTCCTATTATTATGCAATACTTTGCTCCTATTTTGTCTGCATACTTCATCTGAGCTTTTATGTTTCTTCCAACTATATCCATCTCAGCGAGTATTGAAGACTTTCTCAAATTCTCTATTATCTTCACAGCCTCTATTTTAGCGCTGTCGCCCATCGGAGCAATATATACTTCACATCTTTTTCTCTTATCAAACTCTATACCCTGTTTTTTCATTATGGTAAGTAGTCTTTCCACTCCGAAGCCAAGACCTATTGCCGACATCTTAGGTCCGCCCACTTGCTTTGTGAGTTCGTCATACCTTCCTCCCCCGCAAATTGTTATAGGTTGACCGTCAACATTACTAACAAATTCAAAAACTGTTTTGGTGTAATAGTCTAGTCCCCTGACAATGTGAGGGTTAACGCTGTATTTTATATTTGCGGCGTGGAGATAGTATTTTAATTTCTCAAAATGCTCAGCACAGTCTCTGCATATATAGCCAACTGACACAGGCGCATCTTTACATAATTTTATACACTTGCTGTTTTTACAGTCAAAAATCCTCAAAGGATTTCTTTCAAGCCTCTCTTTACAAGTGTTGCAAAGCTCACTTTTATGGCTTTCGAAATAACTCCTGACTTCTTCGTTATATCTTTCTCTGCAAGCCGGACAGCCTATAACATTTATCTCTAGCGAAACATCTTTAATGCCTAGTCTTTCCAAAATAGACTCCGCCAAACAAATTAATTCAGCATCCGCCAACGCCGAGTTTCCTCCAAACACCTCTAATCCAAATTGATGGAACTCTCTGTATCTTCCGTTTTGCGGCTTTTCATATCTGTAGCAAGACGCCATATACATCACCTTTAACGGCAATACTCCATTGTGAAGTCCATTTTCCAAAAACGCTCTAACTACTCCCGCTGTTCCTTCCGGTCTAAGAGACAAAGACCTTCCACCTTTGTCAAGGAATGTGTACATTTCCTTATCAACAACATCAGAGGTTTCCCCTGCAGACCTTTCAAATAATTCCGTGCTTTCAAGAACCGGTGTACGGATTAGCTTAAAGCCATATACCTCTGCTTCTTCTTTCATAACTCTTTCAACAGTTTCCCATTCATAGCTATCTTCCGGGAGCAAATCCTGCATTCCACGAATTCTTTTTGCGATTAAATTCATCAAACATACCCTCTCTTCAAAAAATCCCCCCGCCGTAATTCTCGGACGAGAGGGAATTCCTTATTATGTAAAAATCAAATTTAGATTAGCGGTCTTCCAACATTGCGCCAATCAAGGTCTCCTCTTTCAAGACCATGAATCAATACCTCTGCCGTTGCCACATTTGTTGCATACGGAATTGTATGTACATCGCATAGTCTAAGCAAATCGCCTTCAACAGCGTTTCCTTGTTCCACACGAGTTGGGTCTTTAAAGAACAATAGCATATCTATTTCCCCGCAAGATATCCTTGATGCTATTTGTTGACATCCTCCATGAGAGCCGCTCAAAAGCCTCGCCACTCTTAAGCTGGTTGCGTCTGTAACTATTTTCCCCGTGGCAGCAGTAGCGCACAATTTATGTCTGCTTAAAACGCCGCAATATGCTATACAGAATCTTACCATCAATTCTTTTTTAGCGTCTTGGGCAATAAGTGCAATATTCATTAAACTTCCTCCTAAAAAATTAAAGCATAAAAATCATCTATTACTTTGCTGTTAACAGATAATTTAAAAACAAAATCAAATATCACTTTATTTGTTATGTATTATTTTATCATAACAGCAATAAATAGTCAAAGATTTTTTTAATTTATCTAAATTAATATTTAAACCACATTATTTAAATGCTAATTAGAAACATTATTACTAAAATATGCGTCCATCATATCCTTGGCAACATTTTTAGACACATTTCCGTATTTACCGTGTTCAACAACAACACATAAAGCAACTTCGGGGTTTTCATATGGAGCATAACATATAAACGTCGTGTGGTCATTTCCTGAGTTTTGGGCTGTACCCGTTTTAGCGGCAAGAGCAATCGGATAATTTCTAAAATTTGTTGCCGTTCCCGAAAGTACAACATTTCTCATTCCGCTTTTAACTATATTTAAATTCTCTTCAGAAACTCCCGCCTCAGATAAAAGCTCAGGATTATCAGGATTATTCTCCATTATCACATTTTCTTTTTTGTAATCCATTACCTTCCTTATTAAATGGGTTTTATATCTGTGACCTCCGTTTGCTATTGTCGCCGTGTATGTTGCGAGCTGAAGAGGAGTAAACATATTGTCAGACTGCCCTATAGCAGCTTGTGATGAGCCCGATTCATACCACTTAGAGCCAACCTTTTTACTGTGTTCTGGTCCTGCGAGTATTCCCGTACTTTCATAAAGCTCCACTCCGGTCTTTACTCCTATTCCAAAATTTCTTGCGTAATTTGCAATCACATCCGCTCCCAGTCTGCGCCCAAGCTCTGCGAAGTAAACATTACAAGACTTTGCTAAAGCATTTTCAAGTTTTATGTTTCCGTGAACTCCCATACATCTTAAAGTGTATCCCTTATAATACCTGAAGCCACCGTTACATAGTATTGTTTCGTCTTGGCTGACTAGTCCCTCCTGAAGAGCTGCGCAAGAAATAAGCGGTTTATATATTGAGCCCGGAGCAAAAGCCCCGTTTATGGCTCTGTTTAGAAGAGGCTGTGTTTCTTTGTCCGACGCCAGTTGAGGGTAGTATTCCGAATTGTTCATAAATTCATTAAGGTCATAAGTTGGATACGTTGCCGCCGCTATAATCGAAAAATCTTTAACGCTAAGCATTACTGCCGCTCCACATTTACAATCATCCGCACCTAATTTTTGAGCCTGCTCCACGTTCTCCTTTAGCGACCTGTTAGCCGCTTCTTGAACTTTTGAATCTATCGTTAAATAGACGCTGTTTCCGGGAACTGCATTTTCTTTTTCCGCCATTCCAAACATCGTCCCGTTCTTAGACATTTGAATAATTCTTTTTCCGGGTTTTCCTCTTAAATATTCTTGCATTATACCTTCTATTCCCGATTTTCCTATTGTTTCTGCCATACTATAGTTATCTTTCAGCTTCTCGTACTCATCGCCAGACATCGCCCCTGTATATCCTATTATGTGTGGAGCAAGCGTCCCGGGAACGTATTTTCTGACAACCGACGGTTCTATCTTTAACCCTGCTATATTGACCGATAATTCAGACAGTACAGACATTGTTTTTTGTTTAACGTCATCGGCAATAATATAAGGCGTAATTCTTGAGTTACTCCCTGTTTTCAGCATGTTGTATCTAACGCTTGATATAATACGTTGTTCTGCCATAGTGTAATCCTGACAGCCGAATTTTTCTATCATACATTTCATACAATCTTCAGCTGAGGCATCAGAATCAAGTTTCAGACTTCTTTTAAGAGAAGTAATTTGACTTTTTCTGTCGTCTTTAAACTCAAATTTCCCGTCTTTAATTTCTATCGGCAACACATCAATCCAGGTGTCCTCAAGCTTTTCTATCATATTGACAACCGTCAACAATACTTTATTTTCGTTTTCCCTGTCAATCTCCATTCTGTCTATCACGACCCTGTATCCCGTATCGTTTACAGCCATTCCAACTCCGTTAACGTCCAATATTTCTCCTCTTACCGCATCCGTACGAATTGAATAAGCGTTGCTCTTTTTTGCTCTTTCTTTGTACTCCTCAACGTTTATTATCTGCCAGTCGATAAGTCTTGAAACATAAAGTATCAGAACTAAAATAAATCCTATCAACAAAAAAGCATATCGCTTTTTATCCATTATCTCTCCGTTTATTTCAGACACCTCCCCTTCCGTGTGCGTAATACGACACAGACCTATTAAACAAATACAACACAGGCGTAACTACAACAGTATATAACACGCTTGATAGATAGTAATTTTTAAATGCGTAAAAAGCCTCGTCATAGCCTTTGCACACATAAAACAACAAAAATCTCACAAAAACGACAATTAATGTCACAATAAGACACGTAATAATTGCACTCAACACATTGATTTTCATAACATGCTCAAACACAAATCCTATTGCATACCCCAGTAAAAATAACATTAAAATATGTATTCCAAAAACATTGCTAAGTTCCATATCCAAAAATATCCCCGAAATAACACCAAACCACATAGCTTGTTTCTCATTCATAAACACGCTCACGCACACAAACGCTGGAATTATAAGTATAGCCCGAACCCCAAAATACTGAAGAGAAAGTAGCGGAATCTGCTGAACTACGAACATTAACATTATCTCTAAAAAATAAACTATATTTTTTATCACACATCTTTTTTCCACTTTTCTTCTCTCCCTTTAAGATTAATTTTCTTTACTATGTTATGTATTTGAAGAGTCGTCTAAAATAACTTCACCCTTACCATTAAAGTTCGTCACAACAAACACATCTCTAATATTTCTCACATCCTCATAAGGCTCAACAACGGCATAACTCGACGCATCATACTCATCGTGTTCTATAGATTTTATTTGTCCAATCTTAATATTCTTAGGATACCTTCCGCTTATTCCGGTGGTTATAATCATGTCGCCAGCATTTATATTGCTCTGATTACGGATTAAAGTCATTTTCGTCAGGTTTTGCTGACTTAAAAGTAAGCTTCCGTTAATCACTCCGGCATCGTTACTAACTATATCAACAACGCTGATTTTCGTTTCAGGCGATAAAATTGTCTTTACTCTGCTCGAATTTGTTGTCACCTGACAAACCCATCCGACTAACCCGTTATCTGTTATAACAGCGTCGTTTACCGATATTCCCGATGATGACCCGTGGTCAATTGTAAAGCCCCCGAAAAGCTCGGTTGAGTCTTGCCCTATAACCGACGCCGACACATACTTTAAACTTGGATTTTCCCTTTTAAATTCATAATATTTTTCGTATTGTACATTTTGTTTCTTTACTTCATAATAATCCGCCGTAAGGTCACGCTGCTCTCTTAACTGTCTCTTTAAATCGGAAATCTCGTTTTCAAGCTGCTCTTTATCTTTTCGTATTTTAAGCAAATCCTCGGCAGAATTTGACACTCTGGTTGCAAGCTGTTGAACTGGGATTGTCAAAATACTTATTGCCGAAGACATAAAATTTTCCTGATAAGACGAAGTATATAAAAGCAATCCAAAGCTTATAAATAATACTCCTATAAGTATTTTAAATTTACTGCTCTTAAAAAAACCTTTCATACACTTCTTATCTCCTTTTCGATTAATAATTTTAAAAGTTTTATTCCTTATTTCCTGCGACGTTTTGACATACTAAACATTTCTAAATATTTTCCCGTCCCCTCAGCAACACAGTCCAAAGGATTCTCAGCTATCGTTACGGGCATTTTTACTTCGCTTTCGAGTAATTTATCTAGTCCTCTTAATAAAGCCCCTCCTCCGGTTAACACAATACCTCTTTTCATTATGTCTGCCGACAACTCTGGAGGCGTATCTTCAAGCGTACTCCTCACAGCTTCAACTATTGAACTTATAGGTACCTTCAGTGCCTCTCTAACTTCCTCTGAGGATATAGTAACGTCTTTGGGCAAACCGTTTAAAAGGTCTCTTCCTCTTATCTCCATCTGACCTTCCCCTTCATACGGCAACACCGAACCCATTTCTATTTTCACTCTCTCTGCGGTTTTTTCGCCTATTAAAAGGTTATAGTTTCTTTTAACGTATGTTATTATGGCATCATCGAATTTGTCGCCCGCCACTCTCACAGAGTATGCCGTTACAACGTCTCCTAAAGACAGTACCGCAACTTCAGACGTTCCTCCTCCTATATCAATAATCATACTTCCGCTTGCTTCCATAACCGGCAGTCCTGCTCCAAGAGCAGCTGCCATCGGTTCCTCAATAAGCTCAACGCTCGCAGCTCCCGCCAGTCTTGTTGCTTCTTCAACAGCTCGTCTTTCAACATCGGTCACTCCAGATGGTACACATATCAACACTCTTGGTTTACTTAAAAACCTATGTTTTACAGTTTTACTTATAAAATAGTTTATCATGGAAGAAGTCACATCAAAATCCGCAACAACACCGTCTTTAAGCGGGCGTACCGCAACTATCGAACCGGGAGTTTTGCCTATCATCTCTTTAGCCTTTGAGCCTACGGCAACAATATCTCCGGTTTTAATGTTAAGCGTAACAACCGAAGGCTCCCTCATAACAATACCTTTTCCCTTTAAATATACAAGTGTATTTGCAGTTCCTAAGTCTATACCAATATCTTTTGAAAACATTAGTCTTCTCCCCCTATTTTACTCTGTCCATAAAATTAATTATATCATAAAATTTTTATACCTCAATAATAGTATTCTATTTTAAACCATATTAGCATAAAAAATTAGGCAGATTTTGAAATAAGACTTATTTTTCCAATTTACAACATTATTTTCCCGATGAACCAAAGCCCTGTTCGCCACGTTGTGTGGCGTCTAGTGACGATACTTCATTTATTATAAAGTTTTCGGTTTTCATAATAATCATCTGAGCAATTCTGTCGTTAGGGGAAACCTCATAGCTTTCACTGCTCACATTACAAAGTCCAACACATATTTCTCCCCTGTAATCACTATCAACAACTCCCACTCCGTTCGACAAAGTAATACCGTGTTTTATTCCAAGTCCACTCCTTGAAAATATAAGCGCCACACAATCGCTCGGAATACTTATACTAATCCCCGTTGGAATTTTAACAAGTTGTCCCGGTTCTATCTTCACTCTCTCTTCAATACATGCGTAAAGGTCTGCTCCGGCAGAACCACTCGTAGCTTTTTGAGGTAATATAGCCCTTTCATTTCTTTTAAGAATTTTTAATATATTTTTCACTTGACTTTTTCCTCCACACTTTTAACCATTTTTTCCACAATTCAATGTTAATTTCACAAAATACGAATTTTTTCCAAGATAAAGCTGTTTTTGAAGTCGAAATACTGTTATGTTAAGTTGAGTTTTCCTCACTTTCCACATAGTTTTCCACAAAACACTGTTAATTTGTTTTCACACATAATTAAAATCTTTTATCTGTGTCTGTTTTTTTTAAGATTTTCGATTTGATTATTTAACTCCGAAATCTTATTTTTTAACTCTCGAATTTCCGTTTGGTCTTCTTCAATCGCCTGTAAATAAAAATCTTTTTCATCCTGTAACTTTTTATAACCGTCACAGTAGTTCATAGAAACCAAAATAGACGCCTTTACCAAAGACTTTCTTATATTACTTTTTAATGCCTCGTTTATTTTTTTGTCGACTTCAGAGGCTACCTCTTTAACGTACGTCTCGCTCTCGTCAGACAAAATCACGTAATCATTACCACAAATATTCACATTAACCTTTATTTTAGCCACACTTCTTCACTCCATACTAAAAATATGTAAAGATAAAATAACTTCTCTGCCACAATTATACCACACACCCGTAATTTTTTACACACAATCCTAAAATATTAATTTAAATCCTAACATTTTACCTCTAACCAAACTCCATAAATACTCTCAATTTAATTTAAACAGATATATCTTTTCTTTTTTATGAATATATTTTTATACGCAACTTAAAATTAGTAAACACTGGAGGAATGTACATTGAATAACTCCCTTAGCACCGAAACATTTAAAAATCTACTCATAAAAAAACTCTCTCATAACTTCGGCGTAACTCCCAAAGAGGCAACTTATCTCCACATTTACAACGCTATGGTTTTAGTTATAAAAGAGATGCTTCTTGAAAAAAGAAAAGAATTTACTGATATTGCATCTGAAAACAAGCAAAAACAAGTTTATTATCTGTGTATGGAATTTCTGATGGGTCGTTCCTTAAAAAATGCTCTTTTTAACCTCGGGATTGAAAGTACCGCAAAGCAAGCCCTTTCAGAGCTCAGTATAGACATAAATGATATTTACTCAAAGGAAATTGATGCAGGTCTTGGCAATGGAGGTCTCGGAAGACTTGCGGCTTGTTTTCTTGACAGTCTGGCAACCCAGGGCTACTCCGCTATAGGATACTCCTTAAAATATGAATACGGTATATTTAAGCAAAAGCTAGTTGACGGGTGGCAAACCGAACTTCCTGATTTCTGGCTGTCTACGGGCGAAATATGGCTCCAACCACACCCAGAAAGAGCCGTTAAAGTACTGTTTAACGGAGAGGTACGTGAAACATGGACTGAAAATCACCACAGTATTGAATACGTTAATCCAACCACTGTTTTAGCTATCCCCTATGACCTTTTAGTACCCGGACTTAACGGCAAGGGCGTTAGTAAATTACGTTTGTGGGCTTCTAAGTCGAACGAATTTGATATGAGCATATTCAACAGCGGTGACTACATGCGTGCTATGGAAAGAGATGCCATGGCAAAGGTTATTACTCGTGTTTTGTATCCTGAAGATAATCACCCCGAAGGAAAAAGTCTAAGAATTACTCAACAATACTTTTTAGTTTCTGCGACTATCCAAGACATTATTTTCAGACATTTAAGAAATTATGAATCAATAGACTCCCTCCCAGACAAAGTTGCAATTCACTTAAACGACACTCATCCTGTTTTGGCAATCCCTGAAATGATGAGAGTCTTAATGGACATTTGTGGTTACAATTGGGATGACGCTTGGAACATCGTCAACAGAACAGTCGCTTACACTAATCACACAGTTATGAAAGAGGCTCTGGAATGTTGGAACCAAGAGCTTATCCGCACTAAGCTTCCAAGAATATATCAGATACTCGAAGAAATAAATCGTAGATTTTGCCAAGATATGCACAATAAAAACGTGGACGGCTATCAAGTTGGCAGAATGGCTATTATAAACGACGGTTTTGTTAAAATGGCAAACTTAGCTGTTGCGGCAAGTCATTGCGTGAATGGAGTGTCGGCGCTGCACAGCGACATTATCAAAAATACCGTCTTTAAAGATTTTTACCCCGTTATGCCCGAAAAGTTTAAAAACGTTACTAACGGTATCGCTCACAGAAGATGGCTGTGTCAAGCTAACGAGGAGCTTTCCGATTTAATAAAAGAGCTTATTGGGGACAGCTTCATAACAGATGCGGCAAGGTTAAAAGAACTTGAGGCTTTTAAAGACGATAAAAATGTGTTAGCCCGACTTGAAAAGATAAAGTTTAACAATAAAGAAAGGCTTGCTAAATATATTAAAGAAAATCTAAACATAAACATAAACCCGGAATCTATATTTGACGTGCAGGCAAAGCGTCTGCATGAATACAAACGTCAACTGTTAAACGTTTTAAACATAATCTCGGAGTATCAAATGTTAAGAAATAACCCCACCGCAGAGTTCACTCCTAAAACATACATTTTTGCAGCTAAGGCGGCTCCGGGCTACTATTTCGCAAAAAAAATTATTCAATTAATCTATGAGCTTTCGACTGTTATAAACAACGACAAATCAATAAAAGATAAAATAAAAATCGTATTTTTAGAGGATTACAGCGTCAGCCTCGGAGAAATATTAATTCCCGCTGCTGAAATAAGTCAGCAGATCTCCCTCGCAGGAACCGAAGCTTCCGGTACAGGCAACATGAAATTTATGATAAACGGCGCCGTGACGCTCGGTACTATGGACGGAGCAAATGTTGAAATATTTGATGTTGTTGGCAAAGATAATATAGTAATATTCGGACTCACCGCCGAAGAGGTGGAGAAAATCAAAAAAGACGGATACAATCCCTTGGTTTACTACAATAACAATTGTATGTTAAAAAATATAGTAGACGAAATAAACCGTGGCTTCGGCAACACAAACTTTACAGATATTTCTCACTCTCTCACAAACATAGACCCATTTATGGTTATGGCGGATTTCTCTGACTACAACAAAGCTCATGAAAAAATAACCGATATGTATAAAGACAAAGAAAATTGGAATAAAATGTCTCTAATCAACATAGCAAATTCCGGAGTCTTCTCTGCCGACAGGGCGATTCGTGACTACGCCGAAAATATTTGGGGAATTAAACCTATAAATTAAGCAAAATTTCTTTTAAGAAAGTGTGTCTATAATATGGTAATATTCAATTCAAGAGACTTAATATACAGAAATCCTTTCGGCGCAGTTGAAGAGGGAGTTTTTATACATTTTAAAATTATTTTAAAAAGGTCTCTCGGTTGTAGGTATTCAACGCTTAAGGTGTTTCAAGACGAAAGCTCAGAAGTAGAAAATATTAATATGTATTGGTGCGGAATGTATGGGGATAATCATGAAATGTGGGAATGCGATTATGCTCCTTCAAGAATGGGATTGTACTGGTACAATTTTGAGATAACAACAAACAGCTTTAAAAAGACAATAGGAAAAAGCGACTCAACCGGCAACGGCGTTCTGGACTGTGATAACAAGTGGCAGCTCACGTGTTACAAAAGGGACTTTAAAACTCCGAAATGGATGTATAACGGAGTAATGTATCAAATATTTCCCGATAGATTTTATAATTCCGGAAAACCTAAAAATAATGTTCCAAAAGACCGTATTCTCCACGAAAACTGGCTTTCTCCACCAATACACACCCCAAACGATAAGGGAGAGTACCTTAATAACGATTTTTTCAAAGGTGATATTCAAGGTATCATCGAAAAAATACCTTATTTAAAAAAATTAGGTGTAACCTGCGTTTACCTCAATCCCATTTTCGAATCTCATTCAAATCATAGATACGACACCGCCGATTACGAAAAAATCGACCCTCTCCTTGGAACAGAAAGTGATTACGATAATCTTTGTAAAGAACTAAGGAAAAACGGTATACACTTAATTTTAGACGGTGTGTTTAGTCACACGGGTCAAGACAGTAAATATTTTAACAAATTCTCAAGATACGACACCATTGGAGCGTTTAATTCAAAGCAATCCGACTTCTATGACTGGTACAGCTTCGAGGAATGGCCAAATGTTTATAAATCGTGGTGGGGAATTAATTCTCTGCCCGAAACAAACGAAACCTGTAAATCTTTTAACGATTTCATCAACGGAGAACACGGTATTATAAGAAAATGGATTAAAAAAGGGGCTAGTGGGTGGCGTTTAGACGTTGCCGACGAATTGCCTGATGAATTTTTATACGAGTTACGAAAAGCTGCAAAAAGCGAAAATCCTGAATGTTTTATCTTAGGTGAGGTATGGGAAGACGCCTCAAACAAAATAAGCTACGGTCACAGACGAAAATTTATTTTGGGAAATCAACTCGACAGCGTTATGAATTATCCCTTTAAAGACGCTATCCTTGATTTTGTTTGTGGGAAAGATAGCTTTCGTGTTATGGAAACAATACTTAGCGTATTAGAAAATTATCCTCCTCCCGTGATAAAGGTACTTATGAACCCTCTGAGCACCCACGATACTATTCGTGCAATCACTCTACTTGCGGGAACCCCTTATATTAATCAAGACAGAAATTTTCAAGCAACCACACGTCTATCAAAAGAGCAATACGATAAAGGAATCATATTAATGAAATTAGCCTCCGCCATACAATTTACACTTCCGGGAGTTCCGTGTATATACTACGGCGACGAAGCTGGAGTAGAGGGGTATCTCGACCCGTTTAACAGAAAACCTTTTCCTTGGAATCACGAAAACGAAGAACTAATAAAGTGGCACATTTACCTTGCAAAATTAAGAAAAGACAATGAAAAAGCTTTTTCGGGTAATTTTTCTCCTCTAAAAATACAAAAAAATTTTATATCATACATATGGCAAAACGAAAAAAGCTCTCTGCTTTGCTTTTTCAACGCAGGAAACGAAGAAGTTAGTGTTAATTTAAGCGATTTTAATTTCAGCTGCGAAGTTAAAATACAAGCTAAAAGTTGTAAAATTATAGAGAATAGATGAATTTTTAAAAATCTAAAATTTGTTTTTATAAATTTATCTAAACTTAAAATTTTTTCAAAAAAACTCTTGACTTCTTTCACTCCTTACATTATAATAATTTATGTTAGTGTTGATGGTGATGAGGGTACACCTGTTCCCTTCTCGAACACAGTAGTTAAGCTCATTTACGTCGAAAATACTTGATCGGTGACGGTCCGGAAAGATAGATAGATGCTAACATTTATTAAGAGTAATCATTAAAATGATTACTCTTTTTTGTTGTTCTTATTTTATTATTCAAAAGCTTTGGCAAATTGATTTCCTCCAAAGCCTCCTAAAACGCCCATTCCAACTACAGTTGCTCCGGCACTTATAATTCCTCCTACCACCATTCCGACAGTAGCTTTCTCTATCCTTTCAAGTTCGCTACACTTACGGTTAATGGCATAACTAATTTTTCTGCCCAGTGTACTGCCTAACAAAAATGTGAGCACTGACGCCGGTAAACCTACGGCAGTTCCTATACCGGCTCCTATTGTCGTTCCGATAACTCTTGTTGTCTTACTTCCTCCCGAGATTTCTTCTAATTCATCGGGAGTTAATTCTTTGCTAACCTCATGCACTCCTTCTATAATTAGATTTATTTCTTCATCAGTGAAGTCTAAACCTGCTTCGTGGAGCATATTTTTTACAGACTCAAAATCTGTTTGTCTTGCTAATTTTTCCATAAATTCGTTGTCGTTAACTACCTTTTCCAAAACTTTTTCATCTACCATTTTTATACCTACTATAATTTAGTTTATAATACATTATAACATTATATTTTACGTTTGTAAATATGTTTTGTGTAAAATTATATAATTTTTACTAACATTTATCAAAAACAATTAATATCAGTAACTATTTTCTTTCAAAAAACCTTATAAAACAAACATAACCACCTATTTGAATTATCCCAAATAGGTGGTTTTACTATTTTTTTAATCCTGTTTTTTATTCTTAAACATATTAATCATAAATCGCATATATTCCGTTCCTACGGAAATACCAATTCCTGTTGCTAAACCTGCGTCTATATTCTAAGCGCCTATTAAGTGAGCTACTTTAAAAAGTGCCAACCCAAGAGCAATTCCGCCAATTACTTTTAGCAATATTTCCGGAATGTAACTAATAAACTTGATTAACGATTTTATCATGTCGGTCACTTGTTTTATAAATTAGTGTGATTATCTTGTCATAAAAGAATAGTTAGGAGCTTCTTTAGTGATTTGTATGTCGTGAGGGTGACTTTCTTTTAAACCTGCGCCTGTAATCTTAACAAACCTTGCTTTAGAATGGAGTTCCTCCACGTCCTTACAGCCCACATAACCCATTCCGGCACGAAGTCCGCCGAGCATTTGATATATGGTGTCTGAAAGCATACCCTTATACGCTACTCTTCCTTCAACGCCTTCCGGAACAAGCTTCTTGTTGTTACTTTGGAAATATCTGTCTGCACTTCCTCTTCCCATAGCTCCAAGACTTCCCATTCCTCTATATGTTTTAAATTGACGTCCTTGATAAATTTCGTTTTCTCCCGGAGATTCCTCACATCCGGCAACAAGCGAACCTATCATAACAACGTCTGCTCCGGCGGCAAGAGCTTTAACAATGTCTCCTGAATATTTTATTCCTCCGTCAGCTATAACCTTAACTCCATATTTTTCTGCCAGCTTAGCAACATCATAAATAGCCGTAATTTGAGGAACACCTATTCCCGCAATAATTCTTGTTGTACATATAGAACCTGGTCCGATTCCAACCTTTATACAGTCCGCTCCGGCTTTAATCAAAGCTTCGGCAGCCTCTGCTGTTGCCACGTTTCCCGCTATAAGCTGAACATCTGGAAATGCCTCTTTAACTCTTCTAACGGAGTTAATTACGTTTATATTGTGTCCGTGAGCCGAGTCTAAAACCAAAACGTCAACATGTGCATCAACCAAAGCCTTAACTCTGTCTAAAACGTCAGTCGTTGCTCCGATTGCGGCTCCGCATAGAAGTCTTCCTTTTTCGTCCCTTGACGAATTAGGATACTGCATACTCTTTTCTATATCCTTTATCGTTATTAAACCTTTTAAATCTCCTTGACTGTCGATAAGAGGAAGCTTCTCCACTTTATGTTTACGTAAAATTTCCTTAGCTTCCGCCATAGAAGTACCAACAGGAGCAGTTATAAGGTTATCTTTTGTCATAACATCGCATATTTTTTGAGAATAATCTTTAACTTGCATAAATCTTAAATCACGGTTTGTTATAATACCAACGAGTTTCTTGCCGTCGCATACCGGTACACCGGATATTTTATATTTATTCATTAAAGAGTCAGCCTCAGCTAAAGTGTTGTTGGGAGATAAATATATAGGATTAGAGATTACTCCGTTTTCAGACCTTTTTACTTTATCAACCTCTTCGGCCTGCTGTTCTATAGACATATTTTTATGTATAATTCCAATACCGCCTTCTCTTGCCATGGCAATCGCCATCTTAGCCTCTGTTACGGTATCCATAGCAGCAGTCATAATAGGGGTGTTTAAACTAATCTTTTTAGTAAGATTAGTTTTAACATCAACCATTCTCGGTTCAACATTAGATTCCCCGGGGATTAATAAAACATCATCAAAGGTTAATCCTTCTTTTCCGAATTTATCATTAACATTTAGCATTCAAAAAACCTCTCCTTTTAAAATTCTTTTATTTTGTTATTTCTGTTGTTCCCATATATTTTTGCAGAACATCTGGTATTTTTACGCTTCCGTCTGCCATTTGGTAGTTTTCGAGTATAGCAGCGAACGTTCTGCCCACAGCTAACCCTGAACCGTTTAATGTGTGAACTAATTTTGCCTTACTCTTAACTTCGTCTTTGTACCTTATAGACATTCTTCTTGCCTGATAATCCTCAAAGTTTGAGCAAGAAGATATTTCGACATACCTGTTATAAGACGGCATCCATACTTCTATATCATAAGTTTTAGCTGAGCAGAATCCTAAGTCGCCTGTCGACAAAGCAACAACTCTGTAAGGCAAGCCAAGGAGTTGTAGTATTTTTTCGGCGTCATTGGTTAAAGATTCAAGCTCATTATAGGAATCCTCAGGCTTACATAATTTAACAAGCTCAACTTTGTTAAATTGGTGCTGTCTTATAAGACCCCTTGTATCACGCCCTGCCGAGCCCGCTTCAGACCTAAAACATGCTGAATAAGCACAGTATTTTATAGGCAAATCATCGCCTTGGAGTATTTCATCACGGTGATAGTTTGTTACAGGTACTTCCGCTGTTGGAATTAAATAATAGTTAGTATTTTCAAGCTTAAACTCATCTTCCATAAACTTCGGGAATTGACCCGTTCCATACAAAGAATCACTATTTGCTATATATGGTGGTAAAAGTTCTTTATATCCGTTCTGACAGTGTGTATCCAAAAAGAAGCTTATTATAGCCCTTTCAAGTCTTGCTCCCAAGCCTTTGTAAAAATGGAATCTCGCCCCCGTCACTTTCGCTGCTCTTTCAGCGTCGAGGATATCCAAATCTTTTCCTATATCCCAGTGAGCCTTTGGTTCAAAATCAAATTTTGTTGGGGTTCCCCATTTTCTTATTTCCAAATTTTCTGTGTCGTCTTTCCCTTTTGGAACACTTTCGTTTGGAACATTAGGTATTGATAGTAACATTTCAAGTTGCTTTTTTTCAAGCATATTTATGTCTGTATTATAACCGGATATTTTGTCTGATAATTCCTTCATTTCCCTCATTATTTCAGACACATCGCTACCCGACTTCTTTAATTTAGGAATTTCTTTACTAACAGTGTTTTGCTTTGCTTTCATTTTCTCAACCGTACTTATAAGACCTCTTCTTCTTTCATCGGTGTATAAAAGTTTGTCGATAAAAGAGTCTAAATCGCCGTTCCTGCTTTTCACTGCTTCTTTTACCTTTTCAGGATTTTCCCTAACAAATTTAATATCTAACATAAAACTATCTCCTTTTACTATATTTTCCCCTAAAAAGTTTATTCTCTAGCACCCAACCTAAGATTAGATATATAAATATTCCGGTAAGTAAACAAAAAAACTCGTGCACAACAACCTCTAAGCTTGCTACTCCAAGTCCCCAAAATTTACTTATATATCCACTTAAAACTGCTACCGATAGACCTATAAATAGTGGAATTGATATATTCTTAGCGATATTTACGGTGTATGTCTTAAGCATCGCCATAAGAAGCGCTCCAAATACCGCATATTCTGTAAAAATCAGTCCTCCGATAACGTCGTTTGGGGTAAAAATTCTTTTAATATTTAATGCCTTCATTATACTATTTATTCCGTCAGACAACAATTTAATCTGCGACTGCGACGTTAATCCAAGACCCGGATAAAATAAAATAATCCCCGCAGCCATCACAACCAAAACCGTTGTTACTACGCTTGAAAATCTTATATTCGACATATTTTAAATTTCCTCTACAAATCTTTTTTCTCTGCCAAGGAGTCTAGCAAGCTCAAACAAATCATCTTTACCATAAAATTCAATCTGTAAAACTCCCTTTTTGGCGCTATTACCAACGACTTTTACTTTTCTTCCCAGACATTCTTTTAATGATAATTCAACCTCATCAAAACCGGTGTCTCTCTTTGCGGCGACCTTACAGCGACTATTTTTCTTATTTAATACGTTTTGTATCATCTTTTCAACTTCCCTCACAGAAAGCCCCTGATTTACAACTATATCGGCAAATTTTTCAATGTCTGCGTCCTTTTTCAATGCCAACAGCGCCCTCGCATGACCCGCAGAAAGACTTCCTTCTTCGAGAAAATCAATTACCTTTTTAGGTAAACACAATAATCTTAACACATTTGCGACATTAGACCTTGATTTTCCAACAGCCTTTGAAACTTCGTCTTGAGTGAAATTATACGTATCCATAAGCATTTTGTAGCCTTTGGCCTCTTCTATCACAGATAAATCTTCCCTTTGCAAATTTTCAATAAGCGCAATTTGCATTACTTCAACATCGCTTAAATCTTTCACAACAACCGGTATTTCCGATAACGCCGCCATTCTTGCAGCTCTCCATCTTCTTTCTCCGGCAATTATCTGATATCTTCCGTTTTCAAGTTTTCTTACTATAAGAGGCTGGATTACGCCATGTTTTGAAATTGAATCGGCAAGCTCTATTAAAGCTTCTTCTTTAAACGCCTTTCGTGGTTGATTTCTGTTAGGCTCAACTTCAGATAATCTAAGAGTCTTTATCATGTCGGGATTGTTTAAGTCATTTTCCATAAAAATAGCGTCCAGACCCTTGCCTAAACCACTTTTTTTAAGTGCCAAAATTAATTCACCTCTTAAACTTCATTGTTTTTACATATTTCTTCAGCTAAATCAACATAAGCTTTCGAGCCTTTTGAAGATTTGTCAAAATACAAAATAGGCTGACCATAGCTCGGGGCCTCCGAAAGCCTCACTCCTCTTGGGATTACCGTGTTAAATACTTTCTTTGAAAAATGTTTTTTAACCTCGTCAACAACCTGCTGAGTTAAATTCCAGCGGCTGTCATACATCGGCATTAACACGCCCTCTATTTCAAGCCTATCATTACACTGTCTTTTAATTCGCTTTACCGTGTTCATAAGCTGTGAAATTCCTTCAAGAGCGTAATATTCACATTGAGCCGGTATCAAAATTGAATCTGATGCACATAAAGCATTGGTGGTTATGAGTCCCAGCGACGGCGGACAATCTATTATTATATAATCATAGCTGTCTTTGACCGGAGATATAGCATCCTTAAGTCTTGAATCTCTGTTCGGCAAGTCGATTAGCTCCAAATCTGCGGCGGCCAAGTCTATGTTGGATGGAATTAAATCTAAATTTTTAAATTCCGTAGTCAATATAACGTCATTAACGTCCGTGCCGTCTACAAGCACATCGTAGGTCGACATAACTATACTTCTTCTGTCAAAACCCAGTCCACTCGTAGTGTTTCCCTGAGGGTCCACGTCTATAACAAGCGTTTTTTTACCCATGGAGCCCAGCGATGCCGACAAATTTATTGATGTTGTGGTCTTGCCCACTCCACCTTTTTGATTGGTAATAGCAATAATCTTCCCCATTTCTGCCCTCCTTTCATCGTCTTATAATATAATTATATCACTCCTTTTAAAAAAAGGAAAGAGTGGATATAAATAAAAGGATGTTTCACGTGAAACATCCGTATTTTTGTGTGAAACACACCTTATAATGGATTTTTTGCGATTTTTACTCCCTGACGTGGGTATTCGAGCGGCGTTTTCCTTACTTTTTCAATGATTATTATGTTCCTTTTTCCACTTCCGTCGGGCAAGTCAAAGAATTGTTTTCCGATAATCTTTCCGCCTAATTTAGTAATCGCGTCTTTTGCATTGTTAAGCTCTTCTTCAACATTTGGTCCCTTCAGAGCTACAAACTTTCCGCCAACCTTAACATACGGCATACAATATTCCGCTAACACATTAAACGATGCAACCGCCCTAGAAGTTACAAAATCAAATTTTTCTCTGTAATTTACATCTTTTCCACATTCTTCAGCACGTTTGTGGATAACTTCATAATCGAGCTGTAATTTTTCGGATAGCTTGCTTAAAAAAACAAGTCTTTTATTTAAACTATCAATCAACGATAATTTTATCTCTGGACAAGCTATTTTTACCGGAACTCCCGGAAAACCGGCTCCCGTACCTATGTCAACTAAGCTCGAGTTTTCAACAAATTTCACAGTCTTTGTTAAAAGAAGACTGTCTAAAAAATGCTTCGTTACAACTTGATTTGGTTCTGTGATAGCAGTTAAATTAGTGTGTTCATTATAAAGCAGCAAAAAATCCAAATATATTCTAAATTTTTCTAATTGTTCTTGAGATAATCGTATATTAAGCTTATCAGCGTTCACTTTTAAAATTTCAATAGCTTCGTTAAACATGAATTTTCTCCCTTAAATTAAGATTTTCTCGCAAGCCATATCATCAACACGGATATGTCTGCAGGGCTAACCCCCGATATTCTTGACGCTTGCCCTAGGTTTATTGGACGCACTTTATTTAATTTTTCAATGGCCTCCAAACGAAGACCTTTTATTTCTGAATAATTTATGTTTTCAGACAAAATTTGTTTTTCTAATCTTCTCATTTCGTTAATTTGTTTGTTTTGGCGCTGTATATACCCCTCATACTTGACCTCTATTTCCACTTGCTCAAAGATATTTTCATCAATAGAAGGTCTTGAAACGTCTATTTCTTTCAAACACTCATAATTAATTTGAGGTCTTTTAAGCAGGTCTACTAGCTTAATTCCTGTGTTTATCGGCGATGTTTCACGTGAAACAAGTATGTCATTCAACCTTTCGCTTGGCGCTATAACCGTAGTTTTTATGCGATTTAATTCTTTGTTTTTCAATTCCTGCTTTGCTTGGAATTTTTCCCATCTTTTGTCTGAAATCAAGCCTATTTCTCTTCCGATTGGCGTTAATCTTACGTCTGCGTTATCCTGACGTAAAACTAATCTGTACTCCGACCTCGAAGTCATCATACGATAAGGGTCATTTACGCCCTTAGTGACCAAATCATCTATGAGAGTGCCGATGTATGAGCTTGCCCTGTCCAAAACCAGCGACTTTTTGCCCTTAACCTTCAAAGCGGCGTTTATACCCGCAATTAGTCCCTGAGCCGCTGCCTCCTCGTAACCCGAGCTACCATTAAATTGTCCGGCACCGTAAAGACCTGGAAATTCTTTAAATTCGAGCGTCGCATAAAGCTGTAACGGGTCTATACAGTCATATTCTATAGCGTATGCAGGGCGCATTATCATGGCGTTTTCGAGACCTTTAATAGTGTGATAAAATTTAATTTGTACATCCTCCGGCAAAGACGACGACATCCCTTGTAAATACATCTCTTCTGTGTTTAGTCCGCAAGGCTCGATGAACAACTGATGTCTTTCTTTGTCTGCAAACCTGACAATCTTATCTTCCAGACTCGGACAATATCTAGGACCAACCCCCTCGATTTTACCGCTATACATCGGTGAACGATGTAAATTATCCATAATAACCTTTTTAGTATTCTCATTTGTCCAGCTAATATGACACATAACCTTGTTTTGTCCGATATTTTCGGTGTCGTAAGAAAACGGTACGATTTTTTCATCACCCGGTTGCTCCTCAAGTCCCGAAAAGTCTATACTTGACTTCAAAACTCTCGCAGGAGTTCCCGTTTTAAATCTTCTTAATTTTACTCCCAATTCCTTAAGCGAATTCCCCAAAAATTTGGACGGAAATATCCCATCAGGACCGCTTTCATAAGACACTTCGCCAATAAAAACCTTACCTCCGAGGTACGTGCCCGTAGCGATAACCACAGCCTTTGCGCTATACACAGCTCCAATACGAGTTTTAAGCTTCCAAACTCCATCGACATTTTTTATCTCCACGATTTCAGCTTGGCGTAAATCTAAATTTTTCTGTAATTCTAACTTGTGCTTCATCACGTCTTTGTACTTAGCCCTATCAATTTGCGCCCTAAGAGAGTGTACTGCCGGTCCTTTGCCCCTATTAAGCATTCTGCTCTGCAAAAAACATTCGTCGGTAGTCTTGCCCATTTCACCGCCAAGTGCGTCTATCTCTCTAACTAAATGTCCCTTAGCCGTGCCGCCTATAGACGGATTACACGGACAATTTCCAACTGCATCTAAATTTATAGTAAAAACAACCGTTTTACATCCAAGTCTTGCGGCGGCTAACCCTGCCTCAATTCCCGCATGACCTCCTCCAATAACCGCAACTTCATACTTTTCTGCTTCAAAATCCATTAAAAAAACCTCTCCTAAATATATTTATTTTCCAACGCAAAATCTCGAAAAAATCTCGTCAACAACCTTTTCGCTCGCACGCTCACCCGTTAATTCCATAAGTTCCTGCACGGCGTCTTGAAGCGAAACAGTCGTTGCGTCAAGAGTCATATTAAGCTCAACAGACTCCGCCGCCTCGTTTACACACTCCAACGCTCTTTTTAAAATGTTTAACTGTCTTTCGTTGGATATCACCGTTTCAGACGCATCAAATTTGCTCATACCAACCATTTCATACACCATATCGCTAAGTTTTTCCAGACCTTTTTGGTTCTTCGCAGACAAACTAACTATATTTTGCGTAAATTTTTTTATCTTTTCTTTGTCGATTTTCTGGGCTTTATCCTCCTTGTTTATTATGACAATTGTATTATTTTTGTCAATAAGCTGGAGTATCTGCTCGTCCTCTGGGGAAATATCTTCAGAGCCGTCGACCACCAAAAACACAAGTCCTGCCGTTCTAACGCTATCTTTGGCTTTATTTACGCCTATTTTTTCAATTAGATTGTCGGTTTGACGTATCCCCGCAGTGTCTGATATAACAAGCGGCACGTCCCCAAGCATAACGGTTTCTTCGATAATATCACGAGTTGTTCCCGGAATGTCTGTAACAATCGACCTCTCGCACCCCGAAAGCATATTCATGAGAGTAGACTTTCCAACATTTGGTCTGCCTATAATCACAGTCTTTATCCCGTTTTTTATTACACACCCAACATCATAACTGTTGATAAGTTTTTTCAAAGTGTCTTGAGTTTCGGCCAACTGTTTTTTCAACAAATCTACGCTTATTTGTGGAATATCGTCCTCGGGATAGTCGGCCCATGCACACAAATGTGAAACTATTTTCACGATACTATTTCTCATCTCGTTTATTTTTTCAACAACTACGCCGTCCCTTGTTGAAAAGGCCAGCTCGTTTTCCCTTGCGCTTTTTGAAGAGATAATGTCCATTATCGCCTCGGCCTGAGTCAGGTCAATTTTTCCGTTTAGAAACGCCCTCTTTGTAAATTCGCCCGCCTTTGCAAGCTTTGCACCCGCATTCATAAGTACTCGCAAAACACGTCTCGTGATATAAAGTCCACCGTGACAAGATATTTCAACCGTATTTTCGCCCGTAAAGCTGTGCGGCGCCCTATACACCAAAGCTATAGCGTCATCTATGTAAACATCTCCGTCCTTCACCTTCCCATATTTGGCTCTATACCCCTTTAGCTCGCTTAATTTACTCTTATCAAAGCTTTCAAAAACTTTGTCGGCAATGGCGATTGCGTCTTCCCCAGACACTCTCACCACTCCAATTCCGCCTATTCCCTGTGCAGTTGAAATTGCTGCTATCGTATCCATAAAAATGTGAGCGTGTGTATAACCATCACGCCCACTACCCCTCCTTTTTCTCACATACACTTCTTTTTTCTAACCAAAAACGAAAGTGGCAACCCCGAAAAATACAAATTTTTAGGTTTGTATTTAACCTCGAAGCTCCCACTTTTAATAAAATATCAATATAATTTTAAATATTTCTGTCTATTCTTCTTCATTGTAATCATCTGAAAATGTAGATTTATTAGTAACTCTATCAGAAAATTCCTTATCATACATACGTCTTACTTCATATCTACCATTATTCCCGGGAGCTATTACAACGTGTCTGTCGCCATCAAACCCCTCCGACCACGAATAAACCCCATCCATCGTACACACCACAGAATGAATAATTTTTCTCTCATAAGCCCTCATTGGCTCAAGCTCTATCTTCATTCCTGTTTCCTCGGCTCTGTATGCCATACGTCTGCCAAGCGCCTCAAGCGCACGTTTTCTTCTTTCCCTGTAATCCCCGGCGTTCACCCTGATTTTACAAAATTCATTATCCTCATTATTATTATTTGCCACAACAGAGCTTAAATATTGAAGTGCGTCTAACGTCTCGCCGTGACGCCCCACTATAAATTTTATGTCGTCTCCGGTTATATTTATCGCACATTCTCCGTCTTTTCTTTCCCCAACATTAACGTTAAGATTTTCAAGACCCATGTAATAAAGTACTTCTTTTAAAAATTCTTTAGCTTTTTCCTCTTGCGACACCTTAACGTAGGCTCTAACTTGAGCAAGTTTCCCGCCAAAAAGACCTAATTTTTTTCTTTCGGGCATTTGCAAAATTTCAAATTCCACCATTTCTTCTGGCACACCTAGTATATCACAAGCCTTTTTCTTTGCTAATACGACTGTTTCTTCTGATGCAAACGCTTCTTTTACCAAGTCAATCTACTCCTTGCAATACATTTTCATTCTATTTTTTCTTTTCTTTTTTTCCGTTATCTCTAAGATTTTCTTTGTTCTCCGGCAAAACCACTTCTTTTGGAGATTTTATCATCTGAATTTTACTTTCGTTAATCTCTAAAAGCGCAAGCCTCTTTGCCTCAGACTTTGCGTTGATTGTGTATTCATTACAATACTTCCCGAATATAACACTTTGAATCATTGCGATAATTGAATTTATTATCCAGTATATTCCAACTGCTCCGGGGGTAGTATAGAGAACCCACGTAAAAAATAGCGGTAAAATATACGGTCCTATCTTTCCGCAACCGGGCATTTCCATTTGCTTGCCGCTGACTTTGTTTCTGACGTACGTAGACAGTACACCTATCGCAACATAAGCAACAGGAATAAGCCACATCATACTTTTAAACGAACTATTACTTGGCGTGTCTAGCAAATTCAGACCCATAAAATTAAATCCGATGCTAAACTCCTCGACATCTGCGAGCTGTTCTTCCGATAGCATAGTAAGCTCACTTTTAACGTCTGAAAATCTTCTAACAATCTCAAGTTCCGGATACTTAGCCGTCACCGACTCGCCTATTCCAGGGATTGTTGATAATTTTTGCACAGCCTGTGAAACCGTTTGAGCCGGAATGTGAAGAGTGTTTTGAAGCGGCTTATTTACTGCTCCCAGAACCCCCATCATGAGTATAAGCGGCAAAAACATCGTCAGGCACCCTTTCATCGGGTTACCTTCTTGTTCGTAAAGCTTAGCTAGCTCCTCGTTGTATTTCTGCGGATTCTTTCCAAATTTTTTCTTTAGTTCCTCCTGCTTCGCAGCAAGCCTTGAGTTCGCCGCCATAGACTTTTGTTGTTTAAGCATAAGCGGAAACATCAAAATATTTATAAACAGCGTAAATAAAAATATCGCAACTCCGTAATTACTAACTGCATCAAAGAAAAACCACAATACATAACCAAATAAACTTCCTAAGAAATCAAATATAAATCCCAAAATGAAGCTCTCCCAACTAATAAACCTTTATTTTTTCTTTTTTTCAGGAACAGGGTCATAGCCCCCTCTGAACAGGGGGTTACACCTTAAAATCCTAAACAAAGAGAGAGCTAACCCTTTTAAAACACCAAACCTCTCTATAGCTTCGATAGCGTATTCCGAGCACGTCGGCACAAACCTACACCAAGGTTTCGTGTCTTTGCAAGGCGAAATCTCTCTCTGATAAAATTTAATAATTCTTATAAGCAGTTTTTTCATCAGATAACCCCGGCTTTTTTCATGTGAGAAGTCATTTCCCTAAGCACATCCTGCATTTTAGCTTTATACGTTTTACTTCTTGCTACGAAAACAAAGTCACACTTTCCTTTTATCTTAGGATAAATTTCTCTAAAAGAGGTTTTAATAAGTCTCCTCGCCCTGTTTCGCTGCACAGCATTACCTATTTTTTTACTTGTTGTTACCCCTACTCTTTTTTGATGATTTCGGTTTTTGACAACATAAGTAATAAGTAGCGGCGACACATAAGAGCTTCCTTTATTGTAAGCCCTCCTGAAGTCCCTGTTTTCGCACAAAGTTAATAATTTATCCATAAAAAAAACCAGCCCTATTTCTGACTTAATAAAAAAAAACAATACTTAAACAAAAAGAGACCACTAAAAAACAGTGGTCCCGCTCGACGGAAGCACTCAGCACAATTTTATTAAACCCATAGTACTAAACGCAAATCCAGTTTAATTCTAGTAAGTTAAGCGTTTTCTACCCTTAGCTCTACGACGTGCGATAACCTTTCTTCCATTACGGTCCGACATTCTTTTTCTAAAGCCATGTTCTTTTTTTCTATGTAACTTCTTCGGTTGATACGTTCTTAACACGACAACTCCTCCTCTCGCAAAACAAAAATTCCCTTTAAAATTATATACTTTTATATAAAACATGTCAACACCGAACTTTACGTTTATTTTAAGAGGTAAAATTTTTTATAATGTAAATTAGATTTGTAATTTAATAGTTTTTATGGTATAATAATGTTGGATAAATATGTCCTTTAATCGTATTAAAGACTCATTTTAACTCGGAGGTTTTTATTTTTATGGAATCTTTTAACGAGGCGTGGGAGTTAATTTGTGATTTTTGTAAATCACGTATTACCGATGTTGCCTACAAAACTTGGATTAGTCGAATCGAACCTATAAAACTCGATTTCGATAATGGCACTGCTATATTAATGGTGCCGAATGAATTTCACAGGCAGCTTCTAAACAGGAGCTACATGAATCTTTTAAACAGTGCTTTCAGCGAAATCTTCGGAGCTGGCTTCGATATTTGCTTGACTGTTCCTGATGAAGTAAACACAAACAACAAGAAAAATGACCAGAATCTTGCCATAGACTCTGAATACGAATTCACTTTCGACACATATATCGTTGGGTCTTCAAATAAATTCGCTCACGCTGCTGCATTGGCTGTTGCCGCAAACCCTGCGGGGGCTTACAATCCTCTGTTTATATACGGAAATTCCGGACTGGGAAAAACTCACCTTCTTTATGCAATTTGTAATGATATAAAGAAAAATCGTCCCGACATGACTACCCTTTATATAAAAGGCGATGATTTCACAAACGAACTTATCGACTCTATAAGGAAAAACACAACAAGCGAATTTCATCAAAAATACAGAAGAACAGATATTCTCCTTGTGGACGACATCCAGTTTATAGCCGGAAAAGACTCTACTCAAGAAGAATTTTTCCATACCTTTAATTCTCTGTATGAAGCCAAAAAACAAATAGTTTTAACGTCAGACAGACCCCCAAAAGAAATTCAGACCCTTGAAGACAGGCTTCGTACCAGGTTTGAATGGGGTCTAATTGCAGATATTCAGCCTCCGGATTTTGAAACACGTATAGCAATAGTCAAAAGGAAGGCTGAAAGTTTAGATATAAAAATACCTAACGAAGTATGCGAATACATAGCTAAAAAATTAAAAACAAACATTAGACAGCTCGAAGGAGCCGTAAAAAAGATGAAAGCTCACCATCTTCTAGGCGGAGAACCTATGGGAATCCACACAGCTCAAATCGCTATTTCCGATATACTGAATAACGACCAGCCACCACCAATGACTGTCGAAAAAATCATAGAAGAAGTAGCACGTACTTTCGGAGTCACAGCTGCAGATATAAGGTCATCAAAAAGGTCTTCAACAATATCTAATGCTAGACAAATTTCAATGTATGTAGTAAGGGAAATAACTCAGCTTCCTCTCGCTGCAATCGGAGAAGAATACGGTGGAAGAGACCATTCAACGATAGTTTACGCATTACAACAAGTTGAAAAGAATATAAATAAGGATTCTAAATTAAAGGCAATGGTGGAAGATATAATAAAAAATATAAGAGACAGATAAAATATATTGTTTATAAAAGAGAAACAATAATGTTGAAACGATTTCAACTTATCCACAAAAGGTGTTGAAATCGTAATTTTTTACCTTTTTATTTTTCCACCAACTGTCAACATTTAACACACAATACTCCACTAATTTCCACAACTGAAATTAAAAGGCCTTTAAAACTCATTTATATTGGACAACTTGTTAACAAATGTAAAATATCTTTCATTTCCCATAAAATCAGAGTTTTATCATATTTTCAACTTTTGGACATTCCCTACTACTATTACTAAAATTATATACATATCTTACTCTCAAAAATAAGAAAGGACTTTTTTTAATGAAAATATCGTGTAAAAATTCAACACTTGTTGAATCATTGTCAAATGTACAAAGAGCAGTTTCAGCAAAATCAAATATGCCAGTTTTAGAAGGTATATTAATAACAACTAATGAAAATACAATACAGCTTTGCGGATACAACATGGAACTCGGAATAAAAACAACAGTTGAAGCAAAAATTGAAGAACCAGGTGCAATTATAGTTAATGCTAGATTATTAACCGACATAACAAGAAAATTACCTCAGGATACTGTGGTTATGGAAGTCGACAAAAATTTAACTGTTAAAATAACCTCCGGAGAAAGTGAATTTTCCTTAATTGGAGTAGAACCATCAGAATTTCCGGAACTTCCAAAAGTCGATAATCCTAACACTATAAAAATTCAAGCATCTGTGCTTAAAAGTATGATTAAACAAACCATATTTGCTGTTGCGGAAACTGATTCTAAGCCTATACATACAGGTACTTTGTTTGACATTAGAGATAAAAAAATTAAGCTGGTATCTGTTGACGGTTATCGTCTTGCTGTGAGAAGTGAGCAGATAAAAGAAGATTTTGAATTAAGATTCGTAGTTCCAGGGAAAACGTTAAATGAAATATTAAAGCTTCTTCCGGATGATGAAGAAAAAACCGTTGAAATTCTCGTTGGAATGCGTCACATAACGTTTATAATAGAGAAATATTGCGTTATTTCAAGACTTTTAGAAGGTGAGTTCCTTGATTATCAGTCTACTATCCCTGAGTTAAGCTCAACTAAGATTATTTCGGGAACAAGAGATTTAATAGACAGTGTGGAAAGAGTTTCTCTTATGATTACAGACAGATTAAAAAGTCCTGTTCGCTGCGTTATGTCTGATAACAGATTAAGACTCTCTTGTAATACGTCCATAGGCAAGGCTGTTGATGAAATTAATGTTTTGGGTATCGGCGACTCTATTGAAATAGGTTTTAATAATAAATACATGATAGATGCTTTGAAAAATACTAATACTGATGAAGTCGAAATACAAATGAATGGTCCGTTAAGTCCTATAAAGATTGTCCCGAAAGATGGGGATTGTTTCTTGTTTTTAGTTCTTCCGGTTCGTTTAAAATCAGAGTAAGGGGATGAATTTATGAAAAAAGTTAATATAAAAGGCGAGTATATAAGATTAGATTCTCTTTTAAAATTTGTGGGTGCAGTCCAAACCGGCGGAACTGCAAAAATTTTGATAACTTCGGGCGAGGTTAGTGTTGATGGCGAAGTGTGTACTATGAGAGGGAAGAAAATAAGAGAAGGAAATGTTGTTAAAGTAGAAAACGAAGAATACGGGGTGCAGGCGAGTTGTACGTAACAAGAATGTCGTACAAGGGCTACAGAAATCTTTCCGACAGTCAAATAGAACTCGACAGCGGAGTTAATATTATTTACGGCGAAAATGCTCAGGGTAAGACAAATTTCCTCGAAACCGTGTGGTTATTAGCGGGAGGTCGTTCTTTCAGGGGAACTAAAGATTCAGATTTAATAAAATTCGGAGCAGATACGGCGAGTATAAAAGGGGAGTTCTTTTCAGAAGAAAGAAACCAATCTATAGAGATTAAGATAAAAGACGGAGCTCGAAAGGCGTTTTTGAATGAGGTGGACAGAGGCAGAGCTTCACAGATTGTTGGAACGTTTAGAGCTGTTATTTTTTCTCCGTCGCACCTTCAGCTTATTAAGGGGGGACCCGACAACAGAAGACGTTTAATCGATACTATAATATGTCAACTAAAACCGACATACATTTCTGTTCTTTCAAGGTATAATCAGGTATTAAGGCAGAGAAACGCTTTGCTTAAAGAAATGTTTACAAAGAAGTTCGACCCTTTTGTTTTAGAGGTGTGGGACAAAAAAATCGCAGAATACGGCGCTTTTATAGTTAAGGAAAGAGTAAAATATGTTAAAATGATTGAAGAAAAGGCTAAGGCTATCTATCAAGGAATATCCGGGGGCAGAGAAAATTTAAGCTTAAAGTACAGTACGGTGCTTCCTATTTCGGAAGATTTTAAAATTGAAGAGGTCGTACAAAAACTTAAAGAGAGGCTTTCCGACAGCAGAGACTACGATTCTAAGATAGGATACACTTCAAAAGGTCCTCACAGGGACGACATTGAATTCTTTTTGGACGGTAAACCTGTTAAAAAATTTGCTTCTCAGGGACAACAGAGGTCTTGTGTTCTGGCTGTAAAACTTGCTGAGGCGAGCGTTATGGAAGAGATGTCGGGGGAAAAGCCCGTGATTTTATTTGACGACGTTATGAGTGAGCTTGACTTAGGGCGCCAGAATTATATTATGAACTGTATAAATGGGTGGCAGGTTATAATTACGTGTTGCGAAGTGTCGGTTATGGAAAAGCTCAGGGCAGGTAAACTGTTAAGGATAGAGCAGGGTAATTTAGCAGAAGAGAAGATGGTATAATAAATGTTTCTTCATTTAGGCGAAAATGTGGTATTGAAAGACACTGACATTATTGGTATATTTGATTTGGATAATACCACTGTTTCTAAAGTCAGCAGGAATTTTTTGGAGTGTATGGAGAAAAAGGGAAAGGTAATTAATGTGTCTGAAAAATTGCCAAAGTCGTTTTTGGTAAGCGTGTATGGCGGCGAAGATAAAGTTTATATAAGTCAGATGTCGCCTTTAACGCTCAACAAGCGAAATCAGGAATTTTCTGTTTGAGATAAAATAAAATGATTTGAGGTGGTTGTTATAAAAAACAGGGCTGTGTTGCCGGACTGCCCATATTGTGGGGCAAGGCTTGGATATTTACAATCTTTTGTTGTTAAGAACAGGTCGCTTTACAAATGCAGGAGTTGCGGAAAGAAATCTTGCGTTGATTTAAAATATGTGTTTTATAATGTTTTGTCTGTTGTGGCTGTGATTTGCGTGGTGATATTTGCGTTTTCACTTGCTGCGGGCGGAGGGTTTGTTTTGTTTGGACTGGCTGTAATTTTACTTGTGTTCTTAGGGTTTTACTCGGTTACACCTTACATGGTCATCCTAAAAAGAGCCACCGAAAAACAGGAAAAAAAGAAAAAATTCCAAAAAACGAAAAAAATTAAACAAAATAAAGATGTTTTACACGACGTTAAGACGGAAAACGCAGGTGATTTCGAAAAAGACAAAGACATATTTAGTAATTAACAGGTAGAGTGGGTTAAAAAGCAGAACCAAAGATTTTTTATGGAGGTTATGGTGTTGGATAATAACGAATTAAATCTTGACGGCGGAGAGTATGGCGCCGGGGAAATACAGGTTCTAGAGGGACTTGAGGCTGTCAGAAAAAGACCTGGGATGTATATAGGGTCAACGGGTCCTAGGGGACTTCATCACTTGGTATATGAGATTGTTGATAACGCTATAGACGAGGCTTTAGCGGGGTATTGCGACACTATCGATGTTGACATACTCCCCGGAGACATCATCAGGGTAAGGGACAACGGAAGAGGTATTCCTGTTGGAATACACCCTAAAATGGGGATTCCTGCTGTGACGGTTGTGTTTACTATACTCCACGCCGGAGGAAAGTTCGGCGGCAGCGGTTACAAGGTTTCCGGTGGACTTCACGGGGTGGGGTCATCGGTTGTAAATGCTCTTTCGGAGTGGCTCGAGGTTGAGGTTTGCGACGGCAAGCATATATACAAACAAAGATTTGAAAGCGGTCCGGCTGTTACGGAGCTTCAGATTATTGGCGACACAGATAAACGTGGTTCTTGCGTTACTTTTAAGGCAGACCCTAAAATTTTTAAAGAAACAACTGTGTATGATTATAGTGTGCTTGAAACTAGACTTAGGGAACAAGCCTTTTTGAACGCCGGAGTTCACATTATTTTAACTGACAGCAGAGATGAAAATAATATTGTTAAGGGTGACTTCTTGTATGAGGGAGGAGTTTCAAGTTTTGTGGATTATATTCACAAAAAGAAAGGCTTAACGGTTGTGCATGACGATATTATAGACGTTTCTGGTAAGCTTCCCGACGGTTCGGCAAGTGCTGAAATCGCTTTACAATATAACGACAGCTACAATGAATTGATATTGTCTTTTGCAAATAATATTCACACTACCGACGGCGGTACTCATGAAGAAGGTTTTAAAAGAGCGCTCACACGTGTTATGAACGACTACGCCAGAAATTACAATATTTTGAAGGACAACGACAAGAATTTTTCCGGTGAAGACGTCAGAGAAGGTCTAACAGCTATAGTAAGCGTTAAGCTTAAAGACGCTCAATTTGAAGGTCAGACCAAGGCAAAGCTCGGAAACACTCAGATAAGGACGCTTGTTGACAATCTTATAAGCGAAAAACTTAAAACGTATTTAGAGGAAAATCCCGCAACGGCTAAGGCTATCTTAGAAAAGGCGTTGTCTGCCTCCAGAGCAAGGGACGCTGCCAGAAAGGCTAGGGATTTAGTCAGGAGAAAATCTGCGCTTGAGTCGGCGGCTTTACCCGGAAAACTTGCTGATTGTCAATCGAAAAACGCCGAGGAGACAGAGATATACATAGTTGAGGGTGACTCTGCAGGAGGCTCCGCAAAGAGCGGTAGAGACAGAAAGTTTCAGGCAATTTTACCTCTTTGGGGTAAGATGCTTAACGTTGAAAAGGCGAGGCTAGACAAAGTTTATGGTAACGATAAATTAATGCCTGTAATAACGGCGCTAGGCTGCGGAATAGGAGAGGAGTTTAATCTTGAAAAACTTCGCTATGGTAAAGTAATTATAATGGCGGATGCCGATGTCGACGGTTCTCACATACGCACCTTACTTCTTACGTTTTTCTTTAGGTTTATGAAGCCTTTGATAGAGCAAAAACATGTTTACATAGCTCAACCTCCGCTTTACAGGCTGACTAAGGCTAAAAAACATTACTACGCTTTCTCCGACGAAGAGAGAGATAAGATAATTGCAGACCTTGGGGGAAGTGCTGATATTCAGAGATATAAAGGTCTTGGTGAGATGGACTCCGAGCAGCTTTGGGAAACGACTATGAATCCCGAAACAAGAATTATGCTTAGGGTCACGCTTGAAGACGCGGCTGCGGCTGATGAAGTGTTTACCATATTGATGGGAGACAAGGTTGAGCCTAGACGTGATTTTATTGAAAAAAATGCAAGGTATGTACAGAATTTGGATATTTAATATTGATTGCTCCGAGTGGGGTGAGTGTTGAACTCGGGGCGTCTTGAAAATTTTTACATAAAAGATATAATAAATATGAATGTCTAAATTTTAGTAAAGAGGAGAAATTTATGGATAATAAAAATGTGCGCAATGATGACGATTATGGGGGAGTAGATAGTAATATGGATTTGTCTGAAGAAGATCGAGAGTGTTCCATTCTAAACGAGGAAAGAAAAATTGAAGAAGATTTAAAGCAAGCAGAAAAAGAAGACAGTGAAAAAGATGAAGAAGAACAGGCTGTTGAATGGGATGGCTCTGAGGCTTTCCGAGTGGAGGACAAAGACGCCGAAGATTATGAGGAAAACACAACCGGAGTAAGAATTACTTATAAGCTCGAAAAAGAGGAAATTTACAAAAGCTTGAAACACAGCAAAATTTATAAGAAAAACGTATCTATGCAGGTTAAGCATACGGTTGTTCAGGTTATTTTAATTTTACTGCTTATAATTGCTTCGGTTATTATGAAAAATCGTGTGTATGCTTACACGGCTATGGTTCCGTTGGTGTCGATTATTGGAATATGGATTTTACCGATTGTAAGCATAAAAAAATTATCGAGGGATATGTGTAAAGACAAAAACGTCAGCATTGAGATTTTTCCTGATGTTATAGAAGTTGACGTGAACGGAATAAAAAGTGAAATCCTTTTGGATGGCGAGTGTGAATGCGAGGAGTTTGACGGATTAATAATTTTAAACCCGTCGAAAGGCTCGAGTTTGATAATACCGGTAAGGTCTATTGAACCGGAATTTCTTCCGGATGTGCAGGCTATGATTGTTTCGGGGACGCTGCCGAGGAAAGAGGATTAACCTAGACGGTGAAAGGGTGTAAATTAGATGGAGTTGGACCAAGAAAATGAAATTGTGGAACAAAAGGTTATTGACGTTGATATAGAAAAAGAAATGAAAAAATCTTTTTTGGATTATTCAATGTCGGTAATAGTTTCAAGGGCGCTGCCGGATGTTAGAGATGGACTTAAGCCTGTGCACAGGAGGATTTTATACACGCTTTTTGAAGACGGACTCGGTCCTGATAAGGCGTATAGAAAATGTGCAAACACGGTAGGTTCTGTGTTGGGAAGGTACCACCCTCACGGAGATGCGTCTGTGTATGACGCTTTAGTAAGGCTGGCGCAAGACTTTTCAATGAGGTATATGCTTGTTGACGGTCACGGAAACTTCGGTTCGGTTGACGGTGACCCTCCGGCTGCTTACAGGTACACGGAGTCCAGAATGAGCAAGATTGCGGTTGAAATGCTAACTGACATAGAAAAAGAAACTGTTGATTTTATGTCTAACTACGACGACAGACTCAAAGAACCTGTTGTGTTGCCGTCAAGGTTCCCGAACCTTCTGGTTAACGGCTCAACGGGTATAGCTGTTGGAATGGCAACGAACATTCCGCCTCACAACATGAATGAGGTGGTTAATGCGGTAAGCTTTTTAATCGACAATCCCGATGCTGAGCTTTCTGAGCTTATGGAATACATTAAGGGTCCGGACTTCCCGACTGGTGGAATTATTATGGGTCACTCCGGTATAAGGGCGGCGTATGCAACCGGTAGAGGTAAGATAACGGTCAGGGCTAAAACCGAAATCGTTGAGGGGAAAAACGGTAGGTTCAAAATAATCGTTACAGAGTTGCCGTATCAGGTGAATAAGGCAAGGCTTATTGAGAGTATTGCCGACATGGTCAAGGATAAAAAAATCGAGGGTATATCAAATATAGACGACCACTCAGACAGAAATGGTATGCACATTGAAATAGACGTTAAAAGAGACGCTTCACCACAGATTGTTTTAAATCAGTTGTATTCATACTCGCAGCTCCAGATAACATTCGGGGCTATCATGCTTGCGATTGTCGGCGGCGAACCTAAAATTTTAACTCTCAAACAGATGCTTGAGCATTACATAAAATTCCAGATAGAGGTTGTTACTAGGCGCACCAAATTTGAACTCAGAAAGGCCGAAGAGAGAGCTCATATTTTAGAAGGCTTAAAGGTCGCTCTTGACTATATAGACGAAGTTATAGCAATTTTAAGGTCTTCAAAGTCTGTTGCGGAGGGCAAGGAAAGACTTTCCCAAAGGTTCGGGCTTGACGATGTTCAAACTCAGGCGATAGTTCAGATGCCTCTTGGAAGGCTTACTGGTCTTGAAAGAGAAAAAATAGAGAATGAATTAGCTGTTCTTGCTGATAAAATCAAGGATTTTAAAGACATATTAGCAACTCCTGAAAGGCTGCAAGGTATAGTTAAAGAAGAGCTTATGGCGATAAAGGAACGCTTTAAAGACGAAAGACGTACTGAAATTGTCGCAGTTAGCGGCGAGGTTGACATAGAGGATTTGATTCCTAAAGAAGAGTGCGTTGTGACCATAACACGTTTTGGATACGTTAAAAGACAAAAAATGGATAACTATAAACTCCAAAAGAGAGGTGGAAGAGGCGTTTCGGGTATGACTCGTCGTGAAGAAGACGTTGTTTGGGAAATGTCGATAGCAAATAGTCACGACTATTTAATGTTCTTTACTAATCTCGGAAAGGTTTACAAAATAAAATGTTATGAAATTCCCGAGGGCTCCAGAACCTCAAAGGGTATAAATGTTGCAAATCTAATTCCGATTTCCGGCGATGAGAGAGTAACCTCTATGATAAAGGTTCCGGAGTTTGAAGACGGCAAATATCTTGATATGGTTACAAAATTCGGAATAATCAAGCGTACGGAACTAAACGCTTTCAGCACGACAAGAAAGGGTGGAATAGTTGCGTTGGTTCTCGACGACGGCGATGAGCTTTCTTGGGTTCGCTTGACGGGTGGCAACGATGAATTGATTGTCGCAACGAAGAAGGGAAAGGCTATCAGGTTCCACGAAACAGATGTTAGGTGTATGAGCAGAAAGGCAAGAGGAGTATTTGCCATGCGTTTGGACGAAGGCGATATTGTTACCGGAATGATAGTGGTTGACAAGGAAAGTAAGGTTCTTACCATATCCGAGACGGGCTACGGAAGACTTTCTGACGTTGAGGATTACAGACTTCAGTCCAGAGGCGGAAGAGGTGTAACTAATTATCATGTCGAGAAGTATGGCGATGTTGCTGCTATAGGCAACGTTAAGCCCGACGAAGACGTTATTATAATTTCTGAAAACGGGGTTATTATTAGAATCGTTGGAAGCTCTATACGTGAATGTGCAAGACCTTCTAAGGGCGTTAGAGTGATGAGGACAGCAGAAGACAACAAGGTTGTTGCAGCGACTTGTATTCCTCACGAGGAAGACGAAATCGAAGTAGAATAAAACTTTTAGTGGTGGCATATTAATGTTATATTTAAGGGCGATGAGGCTTTAAATGGGACTTATTAAAACAGTATTGCTGAGCGCTTTCGGGACTATCGTATGCGGCAGTGTTATTGAGCGGTGGCTTACCCGTAAAATATCTGTTGCGATGAATACCTTAAAAGAACGTATGATAAAAGAAAAACACATAAATTAAAACGAGAGTCTGTCGCTAACGGTCGGCTTTCCTTTTGGTGATACACAATAAATTAAAATTTTATAAGAAACAGTTGATATTTTATTAAATTAATATTATAATTAAAACAAAGGAGGGAATTTAAAAAAGTTTTTGATAATTTCTGTAGGTAATTTATTAGGTGCAGCTGCTGTTGCAGTTCCGACGATTATAATTTGGAATAGTAAAGTAAATGCAATGGAAAATGAAGCTACACAGATAATTAGAGATGGAGTCAGAAAAGCTATTAATAAAAATAGTTAAGTTGAACTAAAAATTAAAAAACAGTTGACATTAAGTTGTGTTCATGTTATAATTAAATTAATAAAGGTAAAGGGGAAATTTAAATGCAAATTTTAAAAACAGTATTATTAGTTGCTTTGAGTAGAGCAGTAACTATTGGTGTTTCTGTAGGGGTAGTAGGGGTAACTGTTTGGGCTATGAAGAAAAAGGTTGTTTCTGCCGCACGTAATATAATGGATGCTTATGCTGAAGAAGCTGATTTGGCAGGAAGATAGATTTAGGCGGAATATTTATAGTTGTTGCAAGGTGATAGGTTTTATATATTACTAAAAAATTTCGTAATATGTTTAATTGAAAATATAATGGTGCAATTTAATATATTAGAAGGAGAATTTTAAATGATAGATTTTTTAAAAAAGTTTTTGATAATTTCTGTAGGTAATTTATTAGGTACAGCTGCTGTTGCAGTTCCGATGATTATAATTTTGAATAGTAAAGTAAATGCAATGGAAAATGAAGCTATACAGATGATTAGAGAAGTTATTAATGGAAATAGTTAAGTTGAACTAAAAATTAAAAAAACAGTTGACATTTTATTAAGTTAATGTTATAATTAAAGCGAGAATAAAACAAAGGAGGAATTCAAATGAAAACTTTTAAAAAAATATTGATGATTTATACAGCTAATGTTCTAAGTTTAGCAACTGTTAAAGGAATAGAAATATTAATTTATAAGAAAACAGATTGGCTTAGTTAATAAGTGCATTTTCCTAAGTTTATGCTATGAGAAAGGCTAGCTGGTAACAGCTAGTTTTTTTTATTAAGGAGCAAAAATAAGTTTTAAATTTATTTTAAAAATAGTTGACTTTGAGTTGAATCTATGTTTTAATTGAATTAACAAAAGTAAAGGAGGAATTCAAATGAAATTAACTGGAAGAGCTTTGTTTGATAATTTTAGCAAATATTTAGTTTCGATTTCAATTAAAATAAGAAATGAATTAAATAAAAATACTCAAGTGCTACCGCCTAACAAGAGGCAAGAAAAGAAATAATTTGATTTATAAATGCATATATTGAATAAAGTTGAAAGTCAGCTAGCAAAGGCTGACTTTTTATTTTTATTAAAATTTAATTCATGTTTAATAAATATTAAAGTATATGAGTTGAATTTTTAATTGCTTTTGTGTTAGCATATGCTTTAATAATGAGTATAATTAGCAATTTAGATATCAGAAATTTATTTTAAAGAAACGAGGTTGGTTTTAATAAGTTACAATTTAGCAAGGTATTTGAGATGCTTTATAGGAAACCTGATAACTTATGGATTTTTATATTGGCGGTTTAAACCTTATGTTGATGAATACATCGTAAAAGGTGTGAATGGGGCGAAAAATATAAGAAGCAAAGCAGATGAATTTTATTAAAGATGTTTTATCTAACACTGTTGTGACGAGTATAGAAATAGGTGGAGTATATTTTTTAGTAAAATTTTCTAAATTTACCAAAGATAAAAGAAAATTAAGTATTGATTTCTTGTTAATTAAATGTTAAAATATAAATGTAGTAAACAATTAGAGTTTGCTATTGAAAAGTAAAGTTTGTAAAATGTGAATTGTGAATCATTAAATTTGAAAAGGAGCGAGATTCATGGGTAAAGTAATGTCACATATTTGGGATGCTATTGCTTTTACATTAACTGCTACAGGTGTAGTTGTGGGTGTAGTTGTGGGAATTAATCTTGGAAAAAAACAGGCAGAAAAAAAATATCATTAATCTTTCGAAGTTTTTTTGGTTTAAGAAATAGTTAATGAAAGGGTGGCTTTTTAAATGACTTTTTTAAAGAGAATGGCATCAGATTTTTTTAGAGTTATTATATATAGTACGGTTGCCGGAGGAGTAAGTTTCGTAGGTTCGTATTTAAACATTATGTTGAAAAACAAACTTAGATAATTAATTCATCATTTACATAGATGTTGTTCAATAATATTAAGGTATAAAGAGGGTAGAACTTTTAAAGTTTTGCCCTCTTCGTGATTTATTATGACAAATTTTTAATATTGAGTGTGGTAACATTTAGATAGTCTAATGCTTGCTGCAAGGGGTGAAGAAATACTGTTAATAGTAAAAATTTAACAGTGTTTATGAGATTATGAAAGATATGTTTAACGAAGAAGATTTAAATGAATACAAAGTAGACTACAGAGATATTTATGAAAAAAAAGACGAAGATTACAGTTACATAACAACCACTAAAAAAGAAATAAAAAATGAACCTCAAAGTGAGGAAATTCCGACCCTTGAAAACGAGAATTCTGTTTACGAAGACGATGATGAAAAATATCAGTTGCTAGTTGATATGTTTAAATTAATAAGGGTGAGCTTCAGGGTACTTCTGACGGTGTTTATAGTAATTTTGTGCGTTGGTCTTGTTGCGCTCACGGCACATCTTATTAACAACGATATTGACGAAATAGAAAAAAATCACCTTCCTTACACGCTCCTTTGCATGTTGACAGGTGATAATTTTAATAAACAAGAATGATTTTCAACATTTTTACTCTCCGCTGTGGAATTTAAATCAATAAATAAATCAGTGCTAAAACGATGCTTGTGTTATCCTCTTCGCCCATGAGTAAGATTAAAAGAATTAAAATTAAACATCTTTCTTCGTCTTTAAGGAGAGAGTCAAAAAATTTAAGACTATTATTTTTGTGGGGTGGACGCTTAGCTGGAGCTGGTTTACAAATGTTTTGTTCGGGGGGATTATTGTTATTATGCTCGGCGGGGTGAATACTTTTTTCTGGAACGCTAGTACCGTTTATAGACATTTTCGCTCTTTTATGCATTTCTTGTACTCTTTTTATGGCATCTTGCTGCATTCTTAGCATGTCTTCGTTAGAGGGCGTCATTTTATGCCTCCTTTGTATATTTATGTTGCGGTTTTGTTAATTTTGTGATATAATACTAATAAAGGATGTGGTTAAAGTGATGAGCATGAAGCAAATGTTATTCTTTGGTATCTTTGCAACAACCATTGTTTCGGCATTATCTTGGACACTTTCACGTATAGGTAGAAATCACTTGAATGCTCCGATTGCCGGTGGATTCGCGGCTTACAAGGAAAGAGAAAACTACTATAAAAAAGAAGATGCACAATCTATTCCTATTGATGATGTAAAAGAGTGTATTAGGTACATGGACGAGCTTTATTTAAAGCTTAAAAATGTTAAAACACATGAGGCCATACGTATCTTAGAAGAGGGAATAGAATTTTTTAAGAAAAAGGGAGCCACCGTTGCGGTTGAGAAGCTTACGAAACTTAGAGATGATTTAAAGTAACATATTTAACTATACAGGTTACAACTATTAAGGTTGTAACCTGTATTTTTAAATTAATCCCTGATTTTTTAGGATAGGGAGTATTTTTATTAACTGTAAAATTTTAGAGGCTTCATCTAGTTTCTTTTGACGGGGTTCGTGAAGAAGGGGTCTTAAGGCTTGAAGAAACCGCGTATATTTATCATCGGTGTTGATAGATGAAATAATCGGAGCCAGTTTAAGAAGCATTTGAGTAGTATCGCCGCTCGGAAAACTGCTTTTAGATGACTCTTTTTCTTGCTGCGGCTGCGAATATTCTCCTTCTTCAGGCTGCGGTTGACCAAGCAGGCCGGTTAATCCCTGAACCTGCTGCATTATTTCGGGATTGTTTAAAATTTCAGAAAGTTTACCTGCTAGGTCGTCCATAGATTATTTTTCCCCCATAAGTTTTTTCAGAAGTTGCTGTGCTTTCGGAGTGGAGAGTAATTTTGAGGTAGCGTCTTTGTCGGAAAGAATTTTTTGTATTTTATCGGCGTCTTTTTTGCTTATGTTTCCAATCGATTCTTGTATTTTTCCCGTTTCTGCGGCGTTACGAAGCTGTTGAGGGTTCGTACCGAGGCGTTTTGATACTGTGTTTAATAATTTTTGTAATTGATCGTTGTCTATATTGTTTGACATTATATCACCACCTATTTCCATACTATGAGGCTTAGGAAAAAAGTATGAACATAAAATAAAATTTTTTAATACCACTAATATTATTAAATTTGTTTAGAATGCGGCGTGTGGGAAAAATTTGTGAAAAATAAATACAAATAATAAATTTAATATAAAAAACATTGACATAATAGGAAAAAAATGATAAAATATTAACCGCAATACGAATTATTTTTAATAATTTGTTTGCGGTTAATTTAATTTTTAAAATTAAGTAAAATTAGGGAAAGAGGTGAAATTTAAGTGCCAACAATTAATCAATTAGTAAGAAAAGGAAGA
>ERZ827156.611-NODE-611-length-49954-cov-4.907493_pt1 | contig 49954 bp, 89 predicted proteins | sample MGYA00519919_ERZ827156 | MGnify/ENA primary metagenome ERZ827156 (study PRJEB31778, sample SAMEA3449269) | human gut metagenome | biome: human gut; feature: human-associated habitat; material: faeces | place: United Kingdom | collected 2010/2012 ... | reverse complement strand
AACCTGCGGCTGGTGGGCAGTGGGTGGCAGCGCGGGCGCACGGAGGACTGCGGGTGGCGCGTGGAGCAGTTCCCGCGGGGGTGGTTCGCGCTGCTGCGGCGGGACACAAACGCCGGCACGGCGTTCGGAGACGACCTTTTGCGGGCGGAGCGCGCGTGGCTGCAGCGGTGGATTCGCCCGAGCGACGTGTGTGTGGAGGTGGAGGAGCGCGTGGTGGCGGGCGTGCTGGGCGAGCTGTGCGGGAGTGTGGTGGTGGTGGTGCGAGAGGGAGACTACGTGGAGTAGGAGTGGTGAGCGGTGTGGAGAGTAGTGAGATGAGAGAAGTGTTGCCCGCCAATGTGGCGGTGGTGTCGCGGCAGCGGAGACGCCAGGAGAGGGAGTGCGTGTGGATGGAGCCTCTAGAGCCTCTGGAGCCCTTGGATGGTCTGGAAGGGGTGTCGGAGGCGGACGTGGTGGTGCTGAATGGGCGGTGCGCGGCGACGATGGCGATGGATGTGCGGGGGAAGGTGAAGGAGGGAGGTCTGCTGATCGTGCGTGGGGCGAGACTAGGAGAGGAAACAGAACGAACATATGAAGTGGTTGGAGAGTGGGGAAAGGAGGATTCGATGAGGAGTAGGATGTCCCCTCTGGAGATGCTGGGCAAGGAGTTCAAGGGAATTGTGGTGTACCGCAAGGTGCATTCTGAAACATAGGTAGATTTGCTTGTTTGTTGCAGACGGGCGTTTCATCGAACTCGCTCTTTTCCATCGTTACTCTTTTGCTATGTCCTACCCTCCCCAGCAAGCGGCTCCCGGCTCTGGAGCGTACTATCTGCAACAAGTGGCGTCTATGCCTCCCAATGGTGGATACCAAGGAAACACGAATATGATGGCTCCCTACCCCTACAATGCCCCCGTGGGGTATGCTGTGCCACAGCAGCAGCCCTTCCCGGCGAATCCTGCTGGAATCACGAATCCTGCTGCAACACCCGCTCCGAACTCCCCTAATACGCCAAGAGAAGGAAACAAGGAGAATCAGAATGGATTCGTGACTGCCCTAAAGCAAGTCGGAAACGGGGCGGTAAAGGCGTATGGCTCCCTATACGTTTGTTTATCCCCCATTCAGTAAAGCGTAGAAGGGTATCAGCAAGGGCATGCAGAACATCACGAGCAAAGCCATACAGAACTCGAAGAAGAACCAGAAGAACGACTTTCTGCACATGAAAAACTACTACTTCCCGAGGAATCCGGTGAATCCCTCTCTGCAGTACTTCGACGACACATTCGTGACGCTCTTCGAGGTGGCTCTCTCACTAGAGATGCAGAACGCGTTTAAGCAGAGCGACATATCCTGTATTCTTATCGCAACCTCCTTCACCCCACCCCCGTCAGTACCTGAAGGAAAAGTGTCCCTCCCTGAACGTGGAGACGCTGGACTCGGGCAACAAGTTCATGATCGGCTCCGTGGGCTCGCTGCGCGTCTACTGCCTGCGCGGCACCCGCACGCCGATGGACGTGGTCTCGGACCTAACGGCGGTGCCGAAGCCGCTGGGTCCGGGCGAGGTGCACAAGGGCTTCTACGATCGCGTGGACAAGGTGCTCACCAAGTACCCCGTGCCGCCGGGCACCAGCCGCGTGGTGATGACGGGCCACTCGCTGGGCGGAGGCGCGGCGCAGTGCGGGTACCTGATGATGAAGTCCCTGTACCCGACGATTCCGGTGGTGTGCGTGACCTTCGGCGTGCCGTGCAGCGTGTCGCCGGAGGTGGCGCAGGCGGTGGAGGAGCCGCGTGAGATCGTGAACTTCATCGACGAGGGAGACTACATTCCCAGCATCACCATCGAGAAGTACACGAGTGGCTCTGTGAAATGCCCGTGACGTGTAGAGCAAATCCTGAAGTGGATCACGACGGATCGGAGCGCCGGTGAAGATGCGTCGTTCTCCGTGGCAGACGTGTTCTGCGCGGGCAAGGTGCTGTCGGTGACGGTGGAGGAGCTGTGCCACTACCACCCGATGGGCGTGTACTACTACGTGGAGAAGAAAAGGGGAGTTGATGAGTAGCTGCCACGGCCGCTGAAGGGGTACGCGAAGCACCCGCTGCGCTGCCGCTCCGAGGAGCACTTCCACTTCCTTATCGACTCGCAGCTGCAGCGCAAGGAGTGGAAGTTCCTGTATCATATGGTGAAGAGCTACTACGACCGCATGTACATGTACATTCTGAGTCCGTCGTTCGTACGGGAGGAAACGCGGTTTACCCGTAGCCCATCGACAACTTCGACAGAACGCTGCGCTGGCTAGACGCTCTCGAATATAAAAAGATCGTGGAGGCGGAGGAGAAGTAGTCCTTGTGTTGGGTGTTTTTTCTCACATCGAAGGCGTTTCCAATTCCACGTTTCCCCATTTCTAGAATCAGAAATACTCTTTGCAAGACCCCAACAACAAACCATGGTGGAGATTATGTGGCTCGGACAGGCCTGCTTCTACATCAGATGCAACGGCACCAGCATTGTTCTCGATCCTTACTTCCAGCAGGAGAAGGTAGGTTGTTGCATGGCAGCGTTAGTGCTAGTGCCCCAACCCCATCCCCGAGTGCGTTTACAACGCTGATTGGCTTCTTGTTTCCCATGCTCATCACGACCACATCGATGACGCCTTCCCTCTGATGAGAAGAAACCCCAACATGAGAACCAACGTACGGACTGGATGTGGTTTCGATCGTAGCTTTCTGTGGAGATTGGTGAGTACTTCTGCTGCAACGGTTTCTCTGGTGGGGTTGGCGCGTAGCAGTCATGCGTAGACCGCGTGAGAAAGATGAATAAGGGTGCCTTCGTGCCCATGTCTGGTGGCTTCAAGGTCGCCTTTGTCCATGCTGTTTGGGTTGGTGGTTGTGGTAACGGGTAGGAGCACTCCTCGGGCATGAGAACGGAGGACGGTTCCTACGTCGGCGGAGAGGCGAACAGCTTCATTCTGATGACCCCCGACAACCACACCATCTACTTCACGGGTGACACCGCCCTCCATGGCGACATGCAGCTGATCAACGACTTCTACAAGCCCGACATCTGCCTGCTGTGCATGGGCGGCGATTTCGCCATGGGCCCTGTGGAGGCTGCGTACGCCGTGGATCGCTTCTTCACGAACGCCAAGACCGTTGTCCCCATGCACTGGGGCACTCAGGGCTGCCCCGGCACTCCTGATCAGATGAAGGCTGCCATGAAGAGAACGGACGTCAATTTCCTGGAGGTGATTCCCGGAAAGATGTACGAGCTGTAAGTGGGATTGTGTTTGTTGAAGAAAGAAGAGTTGAGGGAGTTACCGCGGGAATTATCGGAAACGGTTGAAATGGATGACTGGCATCTGGACACTCAAATCGCATCCGCGTTGAATGTGTATTTGCTTTAACTGTAAGCGCAGATCTTCTCCCGGCGGCCTCTCACATTCCCTAGGTTTGGAATTGCTTTCTCAGACAGTGTTCCTTGCTCTCGGCTCCACATCTACCCTGACTTCAAGAATTTCTTCTATTCCGTTTTTCTTTGAGATCTGTGGGTTGTGCTCTCCCTGTCGCTCCATCTCACTTCTATGTAGCTTCGGCTCTTCTTCTGAACCCCATCTATGAGCGTTTGCTGTACACGTGCTGAGGGTCGTTTCCTCCCTGACAATAGGGGAACTGTTTGTATTGATTCTTCTGACGTTATTCCCATGAACCACCCCCCATCCAGAGTGCCTCCCTCGGGTGCCTGCGCAGAGCATCGCACGAACCAAAACCTCATGCGCGAGCTCTCCGCTCTCCACACCACGACGGAGCGCAAGCTGATCATTGTTCCTCACTTCTTCTTCTATGTCAACAACATATCGGGCGCGCGAATCAAATACCAGCATGGCAGTCGCGACAAGATGGTGCTGTCCAATTCGAAGCTCGATGCGATGGAGTCCTCTCCCGTGAGTTGTGCTTTTGAAGAGTCGAAGGTTCGTCGCTTCTCGTGTCCCTACGAGAATTGTACTTACTCGACAACTCGCAACAGCGATCTGAAGGTGCACATCCGCACGCACACGGGGGAGAAGCCGTACAAGTGCCCCTTCCCCGGCTGCACCTACGCGTCCATCACCAAATCTATATTGACGACGCACCTGCGCACGCACACGGGGGAGAAGCCGCTGAAGTGTCCCTACCCGGACTGCTACTACCGCTCCGCGAGCCACAGTAACCTGAAGGTGCACATCCGCACGCACACGGGAGAGAAGGCGTTCCACTGCAGCTTTCCGAACTGCCGGTTTGCCTCCAGCACGTCGAGCGAGCTGAAGAAGCACATGCAGACGCATGTAGAGGAGAAGGCCTTCCACTGTGACGTAAAAGGGTGCGGGTTTTCTTGCATCAGTTTGAGCGAGCTGCAGAAGCACAAGAGACATCACAATGTTTGAGTATGGTGTTTGTGGCAATAACCGCGGAAGCTGTTTCTCCTTTTGTACAAAAAGTGAAGGCCCATTGAGGAACTCTTACCGTCTGTTTACTTCAGTTCATGCCTGTGAACGCAGTTCGAAACGGTAGACAGGGAAATGCCAAGTCTAGGCTTTCCAACAATCGTCTGTTCGGTGTGTAGAAGGGGCGCTGCCTGACACAATAGACGTAGTCGTCTCCGGAGGACTTTCGGGGGTACTGTCCGAGGTGTCCGTCTTTCCCATCGATGTTCTCGCCTTGCGCATGAAGGTATCGCTGCATCGAAACAAGAGCATGTACCGACTTTACCGGGACATTGTGAAGAACGGTGCGTTTCCGTCCGCGGGGGATCACGGCTAGAGGGACGTACGGCACTCTTTTCCGGTGTGGGAATCGTCCTTCTGGCAGCGGTCCCGTCGAAGACGCTGTTTTTCATGGGCTACGAAGGGGTGCGCGGTCTCGGTGACCGTTACGGCTCGGAGAAGCTGCGGCCGGCCTTCAACTTTTTGGCGGGAATGTGCAGCGAGATCTTCTCGTCGATGGTGTACGTTCCGGAGGAAGTCATCAAGTCGCGGATGATGCTGGGCAAGATCACGGACCGTGGCCGAAGGAGGGCGGCGTGAGCACTAGGCCACTGGATGGTGGACAACTCGCACTACAAGACGTCGCTGCATGCGGCGCGCGAGATCTACCAGATGGAGGGAATTCGCGGCTTCTACAGCGGCTACTGCAGCTGCATTCTCACGGACTGCGTGAACAGCGGCTTCCAGGTGCTCTTCTACGATGCGCTGCGTCGGCGGTACTTGCGGCACAAGTCGCGCGAGGGCGAGGAGATGCGCGTAGGCGTTGCGGGCGCGGTGAAGGGTAGTTCGGCGAGGAGATCGCGCTGGCCGCCACCTCGGGCATGATGTCGACGATGCTGTCGAACCCGTTCGACCTGATCACCTGCCGGCTGATGGTGCAGGACCGCAGCGGGTGAGTGTGGCGAGGGCACGTAAGGCGTAGCGAGAAGTACTACACCGGCGTGGCGGACGTGATCCGCAAGGTGTACCGCAACGAGGGCTTCAGCGGATTCTACAAGGGGCTGATGCCGCGGATGATGTACGTGACGCCTCTCGTGGCCATCCAGTACTCGTGCTACCAGTTGTTTAGAAAGTCGTTGGGTTTGAAAGACACGATGGCTTAGTTTCTTTTCTTTTCTGCACCTGTTTCTTTCTCATAAGACGCACCTCTATGGGGATGTGCATTGTAGGAAGAAACACAGGACTGTTGCAACTGTGACGAGAGCAGAGCAATTGTCTCCTCGTCCTCCTCCACCTTCTTCTCCAACTCCGCTATGCGCTCTCGTAGCCCTTCCACCACCTGCATCCAACTGCCTTCGGAGAACCGGCGGTCGTGGAACACGATCATATCGCTCTCCTGGACTCCATAGGACTGGAGGGAGCGATCAGGCTGCAGTTTGTAGCTGTGGTAGAAGCAATCCACGAAGGAGGGATCCACCTGAATCCCCTTCTCCCGGAAGAGTGGCGCATGGTACTGGACAAAAACGGAGGACTTGTAGGACAGCGGAAACACGCTGCTGATAACAACACCGCAGCAGTAGACAAAAACATAGGAACACAGTAGCACCTGAAATGTTCCCTGCAGATCGAGTGTAGACAAGTCAGTGCTCTCCAGAATCATTTGTTCTCCCAGGAACACGAGCTGACGCGAAACTGGAATTTGAATCTGTTTCTACGATAAATGGGCACACCTTTCCTCACCCAAATGGATTCAAACAGGGCTTTTCCGGTTAGGGGAGAGTTCACATGCATTGAGTACCGTTTCCCCTTGTACATCACATGCACATATGTGATGGCTGGCGCGTTAACAGACTCCATAGCATCGAATCGCGATTGTGGTAGTTTGATTTCTCCTTCGCTTTCTGGCCATAATGCATCGAGTGTGATGGATAGGAAGGGGAAGAGGGAGAGATACGCTGAGAGAGCTCATTCCAAAAATAGACGCGATTCATGGACTTGTTTCAAATCCCACTTCTAAGATGGACAGTGATGATAGTATTCAAAGCGAGGTAACAACCAAAGCAAAGAAGCCGGGGCCCCGACGGACAAAGTGCATTTGGTGCGGTTCGACCGAATGCACCCATTGTCGCTGCACGGGACAAACGGGGTGCAACCACCGCAAGGGCGAAATGTGTCCGAATGCGAGATATAAACGGCGCCTCGTTTGCAACTCCTGCGAGAAAAACAAATTGAAGGAGAAGAACCATCGCCCCGACAGTGCATCTGCCAAGAGGAAACGACAGCGGGCGGCTCCCAGAGCTAGTAAGAAGCATGCTTCCTCCGGTTCCACTGCGACGGGAAATGCATCCAAGAAGGCAGCGATGAGTTCTGAAAATGAGAAGGACCATCTGTCTGCAGGTTTGCCTTGATGGCGGATGTTCACTATAGGTATGATTATCCTCATCGTGCTGGAGAATGACAACCGGGAGCTGGACTCGATCCAGGTGAGTAGCACGGACGTGGCCATTCGCATATTGAGACCCTATATCGTGCAAATCCTCTACAAGTATGGCGTGATGGGCGAGTTTTTGTTTGTATCGAACGGGGGATGCATCGAGTTCGAAAAGGAACTGACGACGACTCTCAAGACAGCCATCACTTCTGTGAATGGCACGAACAGCCTGATCATCCGCTCCATCAAGGCCATGCAGTCCGTTCGCTCTGTGCAAACTGTGCAGACTATGCCGGCCGTGCAGCCCGTGCAGACTATGCAGGCTGTTCAGGCAGTGCAGACAGTGCAGGCGGTGCAGCCCGTGCAATCCATCCAGTCTGTGCAGTCGGCGCAGCCTGTGCACTCCGTCCAGTCCCTCTACCCGCCCATGTACTCCGAGTACTCCCAGTTCCCCTTCCCCTACGGCAAGGCCGGCTTCACTCCCATGGCGCCTCTGAACGGTCTTCCCTCCACCTCCGAGATGTCCGCATCGACACCTTCTGGGCACAGAGAGGCGTCCGCCATGGCGAACGACCACACGTGGGAGTACTACGGGAACGAGAACGCGCTGCAGAGGCTGCTGCGCGAGGCGAAGGCGAATGGGCAAGTGGATGAGATTGCCAGCCACCCGCTGCCGAGCAACGCCGACCTGGGCCTGGACGATGCGCCGAGGGAGCTGGCGTCGCGCAACAATTCCAACCTCCGCTTTGGGAGTTATGAAAACTTGTACTCGAGAAACGGAAGCATGGTGTTCCCAACGTCGTCGAGACCCGGATCGATGGTCTTCAACCCGCTGGGGAGCAACGTATCCCTTGACTTCAGGGAGACTTCAAATCCGATGATGGAGGAGCTGATGAATCGGATGCACGACGGAGAGTATGATGACATCGACAAGGGGGCGCCCGCCCTGTAACCCCTTCCTTTTTTATGTGTCGTTTTCCTAGTTGTTACGAGGGCCACTCTTTTCTTTCGTTTGTTTTCCTTACACATAAGTATGTCTCTATTGACGTCGAGAGGGGCAAATCCGAGCATGGGAAGGAAAGGGGTGGGGTCAAATAGGAATAATAGGCGAGGCCGATATAGGATCGGTTGGGGCTGGGTGCTTTCTCTGTCCTTTTCCTTTTCGCCAGATTGTTCCTGTTCGATTCATTCAGAATGGTAAGTGGGCGCTTGCAATGAGTGTATTGCGTTTTGTCCTCTGTCAGTGCCAGAAATGGGGAGTGTTCTAATTTCGGTATAGCCCAAGGAGATTAAGGACGTCCGTGATTTCATTCTTGCTTCCAGAAGAAAGGATGCCAGCTGTAGAGGTTGGTCTGTGCGGTTAGTGCGTAGTGATCAAGATCAAGAAGAACACGAACGGTGAAACCAAGTTCAAGGTGCGTTGCAGCAAGGTAGGGAGAGCGCGGCGGAGTGACTCATCTCTAGTACCTTTACACGATGGTTGTGAAGGATTCTGTGAAGGCCGACAAGCTTGCCAAGTCTCTTCCCGTGAGTGAGTGCCGCACCGTGATGGATGAGCTGTAGGTGTTAAGAAGATCGAACTGTAGGGATTCGTGCTCTAGCTTTGTTTGTTGCATAAACTATTGGGAACGTGTTGAGAAAAGAGGGCAATGTACACTAGTCTTTTAGAATCTCAGCAGAGCGAGCAAGGAAAAACTTCTCGATATTGTCCGCGCACTTGTAATACGAAGTGCTCTTGGCATTGTATGTCTTGGCGTTGTTCACGATCAGATGCAAGTCATCGAGGAACATCTTCGCATCCGTGTAGTACTTTCCCGCCAAGCGTTTCTTCATGAGCGACAGGTCTACGGCTCACCCCCTCCGCCCTCCACTACCCATGGGCGTCTTCACGAAGGTCAGGTAGTCCTTCACCTCCTCCACCAGCACCGGCTGGCGGAACGGCCAGCTATCGCTGTGGTCCCACACCTCACTCAGCAGCTTGTTCAGCCGCTCCTGCAGGTCGTTCGCCGGCTTCACCTGCTCCTGCAGCGACGCCTCGTCCCACCCAGCCTCCGCCAGCCCGGGAATGGCCGCCACGTTGGTGAGGGGCTCGGGTGGCAGCGTGTACACGGCGCGGTGGTGAGAACGCGCAGCAGCCGCGCGGTACACGCTCTCCCACTGATTGCTCACCAGCTTGCGGATGTCGCTGTAGTTCACCTGGGGGAAGAGGCGGCAGCAGCGCAGCGTGGCGCTGTCGTAGTCCTTGATGTAGCCGCGCCACATCTTGCGGTCGATGAGGATGGTTTCGGAGAAGCCCTGCTTCTTGAAGAAGCCCTTCGCGTTCTCGTCCGCGTAGGTGAGCATGTACTCCACCCGCGTCTTTAGGTAGTCCTTGAGGTGGTTCATCAGGCGGGTTCCGAATCCCTACGATGAAAGGGAGCAAAATCAGGAACGTGAATCTGTTCGTCCGTCGATACGGTGCAGAACACGATCTCGACGAAATTGCGCTCCTGGAACATGCGATATGTAATTCCGCCGATTACCTTGTTTCCTCTCAACACGATAAGGTTGTCGTGGCGTCTAGACGTTACAACTGCAAGGGAATCGAGTACTTGTCAAACACGAGTCGTACGATGTATTCCTTGGGCATGCGAGGCAGCTGACTGCTGACAATCATTTTCAGCCCGATGAGGAGGTAGTTGTTTTGATCGCAGCCGTCATTGGTCACGACGCAGAAGGTGATATCTCCATTTCTCTCGAGAACCTCCGTCTTCCCCTCTATTGTCCGGATGTCGATCATCGTGGGTGCCATGAGACTGGGAGAAAAAGTGGCAAACATTCGAATTGCTGCTGGTTTCGAAGGCGGAGACTTGATGGATGAGAGTGGGGAAGTGACGATAGACCAGTTGAACGAGGAAATCAGCACGCTTCACAATGACCTGGACATGTTCAGGCAGGCCATTCAAAACTACATAGAACACCGTGGGTTGTGTACCTTCATATGTAAGGGAGTAGATGACATGCTCGACGACCTGGATAAGGATGTGAGTCAGGAAGAAGTGGATCGCCTCATTGCCTACGAAAAGGGAGATGCCATTCGATTGAACATCGCGAAGCTAGATGGGAGCACGTTTTGTAGTGCCAATAGGAGTGGGTGATGCGTAGCGATCTTCGTGTACAAATCCGCGACCGTGAATCACGTGAAGCTCGCCATCCGCGATTTCATTATTCGCGAGCTCCCCCCAGAGAGGCGAGGGCGTATCTCCTGGAAGCACACGTGGAGGAAGTTCTGCCTAGCCTGCGAGGACGGAACGCTTCTCCTCGATAACCGGAACTTCCTTCGTGATTTTCCCGTTCACGAAGGCTCCACCCTGAAGATGGTGGTGAAGCCCATTAAGCGGCGAGTGAAGAGGCCGCGACAGCCCAATCTGCGCAAGCGTTTTTTCAACCCCAACCTGAGGAGATGGTCTGTTTGTTGTTCAGAGAAATCGAATGACCAAGTACATTCCGCCCCGCAACTTCAATATGGTGTACAACAACATATATCGCTGCACCACGCCCAGCGATTTGAACTACCCCTTCCTTGAGCGGTTGCGATTGAAGACGGTGGTCTATCTCTCAGATGATCCTGTGTCCTCGGAACTGTACCACGAGGAGGAGTGAATTGACACTAGGAAATCGTTCTGCGATGATTACTACATCTCTCTGCGGCAAGTGTTCAGCACCCGACGAAACAATTCGGTGGACGAAACGGTGGGTGAGGGTTAGCGCAGTGATTCCTAGCTGGTTGTCAATGCACTCAAGGTGGTGTTCGACGCCTCGAATCTGCCGGTTCTCATTATGTGTGACGAAGGAAGCAATCGGACAGGGATCGTGGTGTCCTGCTTCCGTAAGAAACAAAAATGGAACCTGGCGTCGATTTTCGAGGAATATCGGCGGTATGATGGTCCAAAGGTGGGTTCCGTGTGAATGAATGAGGAATAGTCGGACTTTGACAGTGAGCAGTTTATCGAGCTGTTCGACCCTGATTTAATCCGTGTCCCCTTGGAGGACAATTCTCTGTTTGGTCTTTTCTAACTGGTGTTTGTTCACGATTTCCTTCTTTCTTTCGGGGAAAGGGCTTCTTTCGATTTGACAGTGTGTTTACGTTTGTTGGATGAGTGTGTAGGGAAAGAGGCTTGGAATTAGTCGTGATTGCGAGTTATCGGTCCTTATGAGTTCTATGTCTTCTGTAAGTGGTGTGCTCATCATCTGTAACGAATAGGAGGAAAAGGAAAAGGAGCAGGCGTTCGTGCTGGAGCAGCAGAATCTGGCGCTCGCTCAGCAGTATTTCTCAATAAAGGATGAGATCACCCAACTTCATACATCAAATACGCGCTACTGCAACGAATTGAAGAAAGCGCAGGACGCGTGCTTCAAGTACCAAACAATATTCCAGATGCTCTTTACGCGAGTGAACCATTTTATTGATACATATTCCCCCTCAGTTTGCTTTCCTGGGACAGAGTTAGGGACGTAGGGTGCTGCCGACGATTCCTCCAAGGCCCAGGAAGTGCTCGACGTGTTCGGAAATGATGTCCTTTCGGATGACGCGCTGAGCCGCATTCTGTCGTCTTTCGTGACTCCCCTCTCAAACGACTGGTCAATTCCCGAAGAGGAGCCTACGGAGGAAGACGAACCCTCCAAGCGTCTTCGCGTGGACACTCAGCAGGCTGGAGCGATTCTGCAGCGTCTGGACGCTCTGGAGCACCTGGTTCGCGGAAACGCCTCCCCCTCTACGCCTCTGTCTGCCAGTGGTCTGCGCGCTGATGCCCTTCGAGCGGCGGTGGAATCGGCGGGATCTCGGATGGAGGCGCTGATGGGCGAGATCGCGTCGCTGCGCCGGCAGGTGAAGCAGCTGCAGCGCGACAAGGCCAAGCTGCAGGCAGCCCCCACCGAGCCTGCCGCAACGGAGGGTTCCATAACTCCTTCTCAGAGTGTGCCTGCGACTGTTTCGATGCCCTCGACGACAGCCTCGACGACAGCCTCGACGACAGCCTCGACGACAGCCTCGACGCCGAGCAGTGCTGGGGAGGAGGCGGGAGGCGATGCGGAGAAGGAGGAGCTGACGAAGCAGGTGAAGGCGCTGCAACTGCAGGTGGAGTCGCGCGGCGAGGCGGTGCAGGAGGCGGAGAAGGAGGCGGCGCGGCTGCGCGAGCACGTGGATGCGCTGCAGGCGACGCTGGTGCGACGGGAGCAGGAGTGCGAGGAGGCGGCGCGTGAGAGAGAGAGAGAGGCGGAGAACCACCGGTACTGCGTGGACGCGCTCCAGCACGATTGGCGGCGCGAGGAGGCGGAGTTCGCGGCGCTGCGCGACGACGGCGAGGCGCTGCTGCGGCGCGTGGAGGCGGAGCTGGAGGAGGGCGCGGCGGCGGCGCGGCGCGAGAAGGAGGAGGGTCGTGCGGCGGCGGAGAAGGCGCTGGGCGAGGCGGCGCAGGTGAAGCGCGAGCGCGACGCGTTCGAGAAGAAGCTGAAGCGGCGCAAGCTGTTCGGCGAGGTGCTGGCCGACGCGGAGCGCGCCATCGCCAAGCTGCGCGACGCCGTGAAACAGGGCGAGGCGAGCAATGCTGGAGGTGCGGACGGGACGGAGGCGGCGCGCGTGGAGGTGCTGAAGAGCCAGCTGAAGGACATGAGCGAGGCGTTCCGGTCGTGCGAGGCGCTGCTGCACAAGACGAAGAACCTGGTGATCTTCGGCGACAAGAAGAACGACCAGCTGCTGTCCGAGTTCCTCGAGCTTCAGAAGGCCTGCGACGAGCTGCGCGCGGAGAAGGACCGCGGCGCCGCGGCGCAGAAGGAGCAGGAGCAGGAGGCGGAGCGGCTGCGCGCGGAGAACGCCGAGCTGCGCGCGAGCAACGAGGCGCTGGAGGCGGAGTGCGCGCGGGTGGTGGAGGAGGTGCGCGCGGTGCACGGCGAGGTGATGGCGGCCGTGGCGGGCGAGGACAGCTTCGAGCGCCAGGCGGCGGAGAAGGCGAAGGAGGCGGCGCGGCTGCGGCGCGAGGTGGAGGAGCTGGGCGGCACGGTGCAGTCGCTGCGCGGGAGCGTGAAGCGCGAGCGGTTCCGATTCGTGGGGGCGGCGGGGTCGGTTGAAGCGTAGGAGCAGCGACTGTTGAACATGCGTGGGGAGAACGAGAAGGAGGTGATCGACCTGATGCAGGAGGAGATGCACCGGTACCGCACGGAGCTGATGTGTCCGCTGTGCAAGGTGGGTGTGGGCGTGCGGCGTGAGCGTCAGGTGAGGCCGAAGGACTGCATCCTCGCGCGATGCCAGCACATCTTCTGTAGGGAGTGTGTCGAGGAGCGCATTGCTGTGGGTGCGGTGGGGGAGAGTGAGCGGTAGAGGCGAGAGAGGAAGTGCCCGCGCTGTCTGCTCCCGTTCGGAACGGATGATGTGAAGAGGGTGTGGATCATCAACGATCCCCAGCTCTACGAGGACCTGAAGGATATGGACAAGTGATTCCTGACGACTGTGTTTGTTTCACTCTAGAATTGGTTTCCAAACCAGAGGCGAAGATGGACGTGTCCACGCGCCTTAAGGAGAAGATAGGAGGGATGGATGATATTATCGACCGCCTTCTGGCACTCCTTTCCGAGTGGAGAGATTCGACGGCCTCGCACCCGTTCTTCTCCTTTCTTCCCTCTCACAGAATAGAAGCGAGTCGATCCTGGTGACGGGCGGTGTGGGAAGCGGGAAAACGTTCATCACGCAGGAAGTGGTGAAAGCCTTCGGAGTTCCTTTTATGTACATCAAGTGCTCCATAATTTTGAAGGCAGCGGTGGGAGAGAGCGAGCAGTATCTTCGAGTGGTGGTATTTGCATTTATTCATCGTAGAACGTGTTCCAGCTGCGCAAGAAGCACTCCAGAATCGTTCTGGTTTTCGACGATCTCGATGTGCTTCTTCCCGCCTCTGCAGACGTCACTTCGTCTTTCCAGATCCGACTGGAGACGTTCTTCTTGGACGCTCTCCGCTTCCAGACCCCGTCCACTATGATCATTGGCATCGTCAACCAAACCCAGCTCAGCCACTTGAGCGAGGTGGTGTGCTGTGCCGGCTACATCCACAACATCGTTGTCGTCCCCAAGCTGGACAAGAAGCGGAGGAAGGCCATTATCCACAACCGTCTTCACAACCACATCGATTCCATTCTACTGGAGCGCATCACGGACGAAACGGCGTCCTACACCGCGGCCGATCTGAACTACCTGTGCAATGCCTGCATGGAAGATGCGAGCGCGTCGCATGTGGCGGCGCTGCTAGACTCGCATCAGTCCTCCTTCGCCCGCCAGTTCCACTCCGTGCGCTCGCTGCCCGGCGGCTTCTCCGCCCTCTTCGGCGTGACGGACCTGGTGACGCGCGTGCGGACGGGCATTCTGCGACCGCTCCTGCGTCCAGAGCTGTTCGCGGCGTACGGGCTGCAGGCGCCGGCCGGCGCCGTGTTCTTCGGGCCGTCGGGGTGCGGGAAGACGGCGATGATCGAGGCGGTGGCAGAGGAGACGAAGAAGGAGGTGCAAATGATGGAGGTGGTGTGCTCGGACCTGCTGGGCAAGGTGGGCGATGCGCCGTGTGGTGAGCCATAGTTCCTGGGCGACTCGGAGAAGCACCTGCACGAGGTGTTCGCGCTGGCACGACAGGCGGCACCCTGCGTGCTGGTGCTGGACAACATCGAGTCGGTGGCGCAGGTGCGCGGCAACGACGCGAGTGAGGAGAAGTCGTTCGACCGGCTGCTGTCCTGTCTGCTGACGGAGCTCGACGGCCTGTACTCCGCCAACGATCAAGTGTTCGTCATTGGCACCACGCAGGACCTCAGGCGCCTCGACTCGTCCGTCCTGCGGCCCGGGCGGCTCGAGCTGCACTTCCCCTTCTCGCTGCCCACGCCGGCCGTGCGGCGCGAGGTGCTGCGGCGGCTGTTGGAGGAGGTGCCCTTTGCGGAGGAGCGCGAGCCGGTGCTGGAGTGGCTGGTGCTGCGGACCTCGGACTACTCGTTTGCGGCGCTGAAGGGATTGGTGACGAAGGCGGTGATTCTCAGCGTGCAGGAGCAGAAGGAGGTGAGGGTGTCGAAGGAGTTGTTTATGCGTGTGTTGTCTTCTTAGTTTGCTGTTTGTTTGGAGTCTTTCTATGATGTCACTTCATAAGTGAAGTGATCCTCTTGCTTGTTGAAATGGTTTTCTGTTTTGATTGTTGTCAACAAAGAAGGCAGGCAAAAACTACTCCTCCTCAAACCCGAAGCAGCCGTTCTCCGACTCCAGTGTGGACAGCAGAATGACCTCCAACTCGTGCCGCTCCACCATCGGGATCTCCAGCTTGTGGAAGCACGTATGGGCGCGCACCTGATAGGGCAGCAGCGATGACGGCGACGCGCTGCGCACGCAGTAGGGCAGCGGCGACAGACAGAAGGGCATCGTCCGGCCATCCGGGCCCTTCAGCTGGGAGAACCCCAGGATCTATGGTCCAGCGACACTGACTGCCCTACGGGCGGATAGGCGTATCCCGTGGCGAAGCACAGAAGCAACGAGCGCTGCCGCGTGCTCCACGCGCCCACGATGGACCAGAACGCCTGCACGACGGGGTGCTCGTCGTGGAACTCGTTGGTGTACACGGTGTTGCGCCTCCAGTCCGCCACGTCGATCTCTACGCCTCACGCGCGCCGCACGCCCCCACGCTTCTCGCCCTCCAGCACCTGCGCCAGCTCCTCCTCCGTGAAGATGCTGAACAGCTCCTGCGGAATCACCTCGAACAGCCCGTCCAGCAGGAACGATAGCGTGTTGCGGTAGTCCTCGAACAGGTAGTGTCGCAGCAGCAGCTCGCTGTACTCGCCCACGTTCTCCGACGACACGCGCCGCTCGCGCCCGCCCTTCACCAGATCCACCTCCGCCGTGCGCGGCGACCCGCCGTCCACCGAGCTGGTGACGTCCACGCTGAAGTACAGGTCCAGCGCGTCCTCCAGCGAGGGGTCCGCCGATAGCTGCTCGCGCAGACGCTGGACGCTGCGGTACAGACTCTCGTCGATCAGGCCCAGTGCTGCGGGGGAGATCGGCGACGCGAGGATCGCTCGGATGCTACAGCTGAGGCGGAACGAGCGCCGCTACACGAGCGGGTGCAGCGGAATCCCCAGCGGGATGCCGTCGAACACCGCGCGGCCAATCAGCCGGCCGATGAAGCGCAGGTTCTGCGACACGGCCGTCGACGCGCAGCGCGGCTCCCCCTTCTCCAGACACGCCAGGTCGGCTGCTGCGTTTGCTGTTGCAGTTGCTGTTGCAGTTGCTGTTGCACCTGCAGCTGGGTCGGGCGAAGTCGCCTCAGGGAACGCATTTGACCGAGAACAGGGCAGGGCGGCGGCCGAGGGGAACTGGTTCAGGTCGTAGTTCACCGCGGGGTCGGGCAGATAGCCGCAGGGCGTGAACCTGCGCGTGAGCGCCGCGCGACAGGCCCACAGGAAGAGGCTGGAGATGTGTCGGGTGGAGAGCTTGTCGTCCTTGAAGTACTTCACGTTGCTGCGCGCGTCCTCGCTGGGCGTCAGGTGGTCGATGCGCATCACGAAGCGCGCCTCGTCGTCCTCCAGCGACGGCGGCGCCTCTCTCGAGAAGATGCTGCGCACCAGCAGTGTCATCCATTCGCGCGACAGCCCGCCCGCGTCCACGCCCGGCTACGGTCAAAAAGGACTGTCGCGCCCACCTCGCCATTGAACTGCAGACGGATCGGCTTGTCCATATCCTCAGCGGTCAGCGTCGCGAACGCCAGCAGCGTGTCCTGCAGCACCGTGCGCCGGTTCAGGATGATGCGGATCCGCTTGTCCGCCGTCAGCTGCGCCAGCTACGGCTGAGTCGCTGCGCGGCCGGTACCTGCGTGTAGAACCAGCTGAGCTTCTGCTGCAGCGGCTCGCTGTAGAGCGCCGCCACGTTCAGACGGTCGGCGGGGATGCCCGGGTAGGAGCGCGCCGGCAGCCAGAGAAGCTGCTTGGAAGCGCGATCGAAGTACATCACGTGCTGCCCGGGCTGTGCGACCTGGCGGACCCACACACCACGCGCACCGCCTCGCAGGGCCCAGACATCGCTTTGGACAGTGGCAGGAGGGCGGTGGGTGCGGTAGTACCAACTTGGGGTCAGGAGGGAGAGAGGAGGCGACTAGACGGAGCAGCCGACGAGGAGGAGAAGGACGAGGACGAGGAGGAGAGAAGGGAGGAGGTGAGAGGGTGCTGCCTGCAGTGTGAAGCGATAGAGTGTGTAGTTGTCGGGAGAGGAGAGGAGACGCATCTACGGTCCATGAGGACTGTGTGAGGTACATGGGAAGAGGAGAGGAGGGAGAGGGTGATGGGCGAGGAGGAGTTGAGGGGGAGGGCGAAGGAGGAGTGAGAGGGTTGGAGAATGGAGGGGGAACAGGGAAGGAAGAGGACGTGAGGACATGTGTTTCTTCCACGATGGAATGTGTTGTACTGGTATTGAACAGAGAGGTGCGAGGATGGAGTGAGCGCAATTTCCGTGTCATCCAGAAGGTCGTAGATGAATGGAGCGGCTTGCTCGGGGATGCAGCGTTGCAAATAATACGGAATATGAAGGACGCCGCTCTTTACACAGAGAAAAGAAAGGGTGGCGCAGGAGGGATTGGACTCCAGGAACAGCAAAGAAACGCCCACTCTCAACCATAGAATGCAAATAACGAAATAAATCAACATTTCAGAGAGAGATTAAGAGATAACGCTTCTGCGAGGAATGCGTGTTTCGGAAAACACGACAACATGCTGACTATTTTACTTTGTCTCTTTCATCTTTGTAATCACGTTTGGATACTTTATGGAGACTTCTCTTGATCGATGCGATTGTCACACAATTCACTCTTCAACACTGCATTGGAGATATAGAATCATCCATTATCACAATTTGCAGCAACTCGATCAAACCAATTCTGTGAACATATTGCACTCCCAACAAACAGTCCTAGCTTTAAGGGTGCATTCCTATCACCACCTCCTCGCACGAGCGGAGCCTCTCCATCATGCCATCATACACCTCACCCATGGCAGGGTTGGGGGAGCAAGCGAGATGGTACGCGGAGGCCTCCTTCTCAAAAACGCGCTCAAACGCGTGCTGGGCACTCTCCCCGTCCTTCTCCGCCCCCAGCACGTGGCTCTGGTAGGCGCGGATGGCGGCGCCCATGCAGGCGCTGTCCTTGCAGTCGATCGTGTACACGGGGGCCTGAAACACGTCCGCCAGGATCTGCAGAATCACGCGGTTGGTGGAACTGCCACCCGTGGCCACGACGCGGCGGTACGTGGAGCAGGCGATGCTACGCGTCAGACCGGCTCGCTCCGCCTACTCGCCGAGGTGAAGCCGCATGGACAGGAACTGCGCTTCGATCACCCCGCGACACTCCTCTGCTGGAGAGAGCGCCGTCACGGGCTGCCCGTCGCTGCCGAAGCGGAATACGCCCGAGACGGCGGTGTGGGGCACGATCTCCGGTTGGTTGTAATAGAGCATGACGTCCCCGTTGTTCCCCGCGGGAACGGACTCCACCAGCTGGTTGAAGCGCGCCCAGTCGCCTCCCGCGTGCTTCTTGCACATCTGTGTGTCATGCTCTCAACACGCCGGCACCTCAGCACGCGGAATGTCTCCGTTCATGAAGCACAGCATGGTCATGAACACGCCTATGCCTCAGCGGCCAACCGCGCCCCTACGCTCGTTCAGCGGACTGATGAACACGTGGCCCGCCGGCGGCGCTTTGAAGGTGTCCGTGAGGGCGAAGACCTAGGCGGAATGGCTCGCGCATGCACCCACGGTGTTGCTGGTGCCCATGCTGACCGCAATGTCGCCCTCGCTGCACAGGCGCAGACCCACCAGCGAGCACGGGTTGTCGCCCGAGCCACACACCACCTCGCAGGAGGCTGACAGACCGAATCGCCTACGGCTCACGCCCGCCACACGCCCCCACTCCTGAAAGAAGGGACACACACAACCGAGAGTCGTCCAGCTGGGAACGGGGTCGCCCAGTCGCTCCTCCAGACCCGGCGCGCAGGCATCCAGACAGCGGGCATCCCTACGGATGAGCACGAATAGGGACCAGCACCAGCGGCGCGTATGGATGTTCAGCAGGTTCATCCCGCAGCCGTCGCTGAAGTCGATAGGCGCGAAGTCGCCGCGGAGAAGCGATGTCACGAAGGAGCTCACCAGAGAGATGCGCTCCGTGTCCTCGTACTCAGCGGGATGGTTCTTCGCAAAGCGCGCAATTTGATTTCCTGTGAAACGCTCATAGGCCCTTCCGTGATGAATCAGTCCCACGAACAAACCTCGACCCGGTGACTTCCGCCAAGTTCTTCGCCCCTCCGATTACCTCCTCCAGGTGATGGCACTCCGCTCCAGTGCTCGAATCCATCCAAATCGGAGACACTAACCCGTGATCCACCCGTCAAACGCAAACATGTGGTGGAAAAACAGTTTTCGAGTTGCTCCTTCAACGTTTTGGAGGACACTAACGAATTCAAAACGCTACGACTTCTGCGCTTCCAATACACGGAGCCATGCTGCTGGCCACTTACAGAAATGGATCGAACCTACGCATCACCTCGGCTTCGCCATGACAACAGCGCGAAGGGGGAAACCCAATTCTGAAAGTCGTTGAAACAGCAGATCAATCGCCTCTACCCACTATGCATGTATGCATGTGAAAAAGCAGACCATCAGCGTGGGAGATACGACAACTCCGTTTCCCTTCAAGAGCACTCCGTTTTTCGTCCCATACCGAGGTAGATCGTTGTCGAATTGCACGACCGCGTTGCCAACAACCTGAAGGGTGTCTGACATGAGAACGCCCTTGCAACTTTGGGTGCTCAGATCGATCCCGAGATAAAGATCTACGTTGAAAGCGCCCATATCGAAGCAAACCCTGCATTGGCAAGAGTCAAATGAGCCGCGTAGAAATGCGTAGCATCCACTGCGTTTCAAAGAAACACCCAAATTCGTTTCATTTCCGCCCTGCTCAAAGCCCAGATTGTGGGCGAAATCGTTGAGCGTCTCCGCCTTGCGCACGAAGCCCATCTTCTTCACACAGTCTGCCAACAGGATGTACGCATCGGCGCGCTTCGCGTTCTGCGAGGTGCTACAGATCACGCATTCCCGACACGCGCACAAGTCATTCAGCACACGCTCCAGCACGCGGTGCATGCCGCAGCCGTCCAGCGCCTTCACCAGCGAGAACAGCAGCAGCTCCGCGTCGCGGGGCTCGCCGCCCAGCTGCCCGAAGGCCTCGCGGTGCTGGAAGAGGAGGCGGCTGGCGGGCGCGTAGTGCTCCTACGCCTCACGCCCGCGCATCACCCCCACGCTGTTGAGCTCCAGCAGCGCGTCCACCACGGGCCGCACCACGTCCACGGCGGCCAGCGAGTTGAGGCGGTCGTCGCCGCGCACGTGCTCCCACTTCAGCTGGGTCTCCGCTACGCGTCAGGGGAGCGGCGCGCGCCCACGCAGCTGCAGCTCCTGCCAGAGCGCGTCCTGCTCGCGCGCGGCGTCGCCCGAGAGCAGCGCCTGCAGCGGGGCCTCCTGACCGGTGACGGAGAAGAGCAGCGCGCGGTAGACGGTGTCCACGGGCGTGAGGAAGCGCTTGTGCGTGCGGCGCAGCAGGTCGAGCACCTGGGCCCAACGGTCGCCCATGCCTTCGCCCAGCAGTTCCATGCGATACAGCACGTGCACGTAGTCGTTCACGTGGTCGCTCGTCAGCGTCTCCTGCTCGTCCACCTCCGCGCTGTCCACCGTCTCGCGGTACGCCCGCGGCTCCTTCTCCCGCCGCCGCCGCTCCCTCTTCTCCGCCTTCGTCTCCTTCTTCTCCTTCTCCTCCTTTTCCTTTTCTGACTTGTCAGTTGCCTTGTCAGTTGCCTTGTCATTTGACTTGTCACCTGACTTGTCACTTGCCTTGTCACTCGACTCACCCTCGGTCTTGGCGACGAGCTCCTGCTCGCGCAGCAGCATGCCGTCCAGCAGGACCACCGCGTTGCCGTACTGCTTCACCTGCATGTTCAGCGTCATCTTGTGCGACAGCAGGTGGTGGTCCAGCGTCGACCCCGTCGTGTAGTCCACCGGGTGGTTCGACCACGCGCGCGCCGTCTCGCGCAGGAACCGCAGGCCCTCGCGCGTCCGCCCCTACGCATCATCGCCGCGAACCGCCCCTGCCTGCTTCTCCAGCACGTGCAGCACCGCGTGCACCGCGCGCACGTCCTGCGCGTTGCCCGAGAGCGTCTGCATGCCCACCTTCTCCGCCTCTCTAGTCCTCACTCCGTCCCGCGGCACCCACTCGCCACGGCCCAGGAGGCTGAGACAGGAGGCGCGGTAGCCCGCCATCAGCTCGTCGCACGGGATGTTGATGCCCCAGAAGGACCACACGCGAGACAGCGAGGCGTACTAGGCGTGAGGCTGCGACATGACTCCCACCATGCTCTCAGCACGGCCCAACATCTGGTAGAGGGAGTGGAGCGTGTTGATGCACAGAATGTCCACCGGGTCGTTCATGAGGATGCTCTCCAGCGTGTTGATCGCGTAGTGGATGCGGTTGCAGCGGAGGGCGGACAACACGTTCAAGTAGAGGTGCTCATTCTTTGTGTATACCTTCTCTGCTCCTCACTCCAAACCAAAGAGCAAACGATTCGGGTCCTGGGAAAGCGTGTCCTTGATGCGGTCGTAATACACGCGCTCATCCCCCAATCCCGTGAGATAGGACGAAATGGCGCAAATCACGTTTCCCATCACGAAGTCGGGATTCTTCTCCAAAAACTACGCGCCTCACACAAACGCAGCAGAGACTACGGTATCGAGGGTGATAAAGGGATGGTGATGATACATCAACATCTACTTATCAATTGCCGATAAAGAACAAGACGTCGCTCAGCGCCTTATCGAAAAGAGCCATTTGCTCGTCTGTATGGGCGGTAATGAGCGAGGTACAGACCTTCGATGCTCTTCGTGTCGTCGGGATAGACTGCTCCTTCGAAAAGCTTGGAATGAGGAAAGATGCCCAATGCAATACAGCCACAGACTCCGTTTTGGAATTTGAGTTAGTAAACGAGAGCTATGCAAAAGGCGTGGAAGCCGACGGAGCATGAGATGAAGAATGCGTTTGCAAGAAACGTATGAAATGTATCATTCAATATAGAAGCAAAAATACTGTCCTTCGCAGCGGTCGTCCCAAGGAAGCCTGCCTCCACTCTTTTCTTACCACCAGTCTGGGAATTCAATGGTGACGTCTGTCTTGTTGTTGCGGTAGAGCGACAACCCGAGCGTTTCATGTCCGACCAGCGCGGAGTCCTCCATTCTACGCATCATTGCCAGCACGCTACCGCACATCTTCTCCAGCGAGTAAAACGAGTCGATAATGCCGTAGTACGCCTTCCGCGGGTCCTTCCAGTCATGCAGAAACATCCGCCCGTCGCCCTCCTTCAGGAAGTGTCGCGCCTGCCGTTAAGGCGCCGTGGGCGGAGTGGCAGGATATAGCATACGCGAGCTGCGGCCGGCACCGCCCGTCGTTGATCAGCACGTCGAACTGCGCGTCCAGCTGCACCAGCACGTCCAGGTACTTCTTGAAGCCCTTGCGCGCGCACCGCAGCGTGTGGTCGCGCGTCCTACGCCTCAGCCGCCGCCGCTCCCCTCACTTCTGCGGCACGCCGTGGCCGTAGAGCACCCGCACGTTGTCCAGGGCGGACAGCTCCTCCTGCACGTCGCGGTAGGACTCGCGGTTCCACAGCACCACCGTCAGCGTCCCGCACAGGCTCGCCAGCGCGCCCGACACGGAGATGCTCGCGTACTGCAGGCAGCGCGCGCCGCGCGGGATGTTCGCCGCGAAGAAGGCCATCTCGGCCGGGTCGTAGGTGTCGTCGTTGTACCACCCGCGTCGCGAGTACCGCCGCTGCAGCCCGTACACGCCCGCCGCGTCCTCGTCTACCCGTCAGCGCCGCATCGCACGCCCACCCAGGCGGAACACGCAGTTCCAGGTCTGCCCGTCGCGCCACTCGTCGCCGATCCGCTCCAGGTTCCAGTCGTGGTCGTCGCGCGCGCGGTGACCGGCCTTCACGCCGTCGTCGTCGGTCTGGTGCAGCGCCACCAGCGCGTTCGTCACGTCCACGGAGGACACGCGCCCGCGCTCCGCCACCGCGCGCGCCACCAGGTAGTTGTCGTAGCCGGGCCGCCCGATCACCACGTCCTTCACCTCGGCCCACCGGAACGCGCCGCGCGTGAAGAAGAAGTAGTCCTACGGCTCGCCACATCTCGCTGCGCCCACCTCCGCGTCCGCCTGGAACATCTGTCCTCGTCGCGCCGCGGCCAGCACGAAGGCGCCCTGCTCGGCGGCGGCGATGGGGAGGAGCACGTCGAGGTCGAGCGGGTAGTTGGTGCGACGGCCCACCAGGAGCACCTCGTCGTAGAGCGAGTGGTCGGCGATGCGGCGCCGCACCTCCTCCAGCAGCGACACTAGCGACGGGGGAAACAGAATGTCCCCGTTGGCGAAGCCGTAGAAGGGAGCGCGGTACTTCGATTCAATGCGCTGCATCATGCCCTTGAAGAGAGGAGTGTGGTAGGGGTTGGTGCTAGAATTGGAGGGGAGACACGGCATTACGGCACCTCCGTGATGACGTCGATTCCGTGCTTCTTGCAGTGATCGGCAATTCGGGGGGAGTCGCTGAAGATAACCGCGCGAATGGAGGGCTGGAGAGCGGCCAGATTGCGAAGGGTGTTTTCCTGGATGATGTGCTTGGACGGGGTCGTTGCTTCCGCAAATGTAGTCGCCAGCACCATCAGGGGCTCGCCCGTTGAGGGCTGATTGCTGTGGCGCGCATCGAACGACTTCATCCAACTCTCTGACGGGTGCGCGTAACCATAGTCTGAGAATGAAAGGAAACCACAGGAGCAACGAAGAAGGGATGTGGCTTCTTCTTGCGTTAGGTTGTCGGATAGCAGGGGTCGTGCCCCTATGGATTGAAGGTGCAAAGCACGAGTACGTTTCCCTCGCAGCGACGAATGGCCCAGCGATCCGCTCTACAATCAAACAGACTGAAGTATCCCAAACCCTCCATGTTGCTAGTCCATTGTACAGCTAGAAATGACAAGATTCGTACATCCATACCGAAATACTCCAGGAAGAGAGAATGCGAACGCCATAGGACTATCCGTGAACTGTATAGAAAGATGACACAAAGAGAAGGACAATCAGAATGACGAGACACAAAAGCACGCAAATCAAGCGCCGCAGTCTTCTGCGCTTTCTGTATTTCATCTTCTTCGGGCCGCCTGTTCTCCCCATGCAAACCGCGATTCAAACAAACAAAGAGTTACTTGACCGCTCTGTAAAACAGCATATACGGCTCCGCGTGCAGCACCTCCTGGTAGCTGATCTCCCGCACCCACTGGTCGTTGCAGCACACCCACCCGTCGAAGCCCTCAGATACGCGGCAGTAGCTTACGTAGTGCCCCTTCATCAGCTCGGTCCCCTGGTGCGCAATCACCTACAGCTCACCCGCTCGGCCCGCGCCTACTCCGAAGAGCTCGTACTTGGCGTACTTGGCGGTGTCGAAGAGATCGTAGTCGCTCAGGTCCAGCTCCTGCTCGAACGCCACGGGCTTCTGGATCTTCACGGGCCGCTGCAGCTTCCGGCTGTAGATGAAGCGCATCAGCTGGATCACCAGACACGGCGGCGACTGCTCGATGCGGTACGCCCCCTGCTTGCTCTACACCTTACGGCCTCGTCTCGGGCTCACGTCGTAGGAGCCGCTCAGGAACAGCGACAGCGCGTCGCCCACCGACTCGATCTACGCTCGCACTCCCGCCGCGCACCTACGGAGCTGGAGGCGATGGGCAGCGAGAGCGTTAGGAAGGACTGCTGCTCCACCAGCTGCCGCTTCGAGTAGCTGCGCGACTCCTTGCGCAGCTGCGTCTCGAAGAGCGAGTTGACGATGTTCTGCTTCACGATGGCCTCGTGGATGATCACCTTGCGACCGCCCGACCCGATCTCGCTCCACGCGTCCTCGTCCTCGATCGGCACCGCCTCCACGGAGGGGGCGAAGGACTCCACCTCCTTGGCCAGCTCCTCCAAGAGGTAGAGGAAGAACTCCTGCACGTCGGACTGCTCCTCCGCGAACATCACGTTGCGCACGGCAATGACTACCCTTCAAACCCATCATAGTACCTGCGCTCACGCAGCTCACTGAGGTGAACGCGGCTGTGCATTTCTCTCTTTTCGCTGAAGCTCTGCTTCATTCGATCGACGATGCGGAGGAACAGGGTGAGGAATGGAGAGTAGGGGTTGTCCACTCCGTTCAGGCGTTGAGAAAGTTCTTTCAGGAAACGGAAAAGTGGAGGGAAGTGAAGCAGACACTACCATTCACAGAAACACGCACTTTTACCTGAATCACGCTATTCTGATAGCAATTGTTTCCCTCGTTCACGAACCCGACCGTCTCGTATCCCTCAAAAACGCCAAAATCGGTCATTTCATCGCCCTCTTTGCAAATCATGTCCATATCGCCTTCTATATTTTCAATGTATGATCGCACTTGAGAAAGAGACTCGTTTAGACCCTCCTCTTCATTAGACGAAGGATGGATGAAATAGTCAGTGAGGATGGGCTTCTTATCATATACAATTGACTGCTTATTTATTTCCGGCTTTGGAGTAGATGTCTCTGGAGCACGCTTTGCAACGCCCTGAAATAGGCTGGATGTTCCCTTTGATAGCCAAGGATTCGTTGGCTTCTTTGGCTCCTCCCCACTACTCATCACAAGAATACTATGATTCATTCCACTGGACTCCAGTATCTGTTATTTGATTATACTAACAAAAAGATCAGCATGAAACAAGATGGAGAGTATTGAGTTGAGTTATCAACTCAGCAGCACGGAAAAGGGTTCACCGAATTGTAGTATACACGGAGTGTCATCGAGTCTACCCTTCACTCCTTTCCCTTTTCTGAACCATAGTTGGGAATCATCATGAGTACTTCGTATACTCTGTCTGTGATGAAGAAGAGTAGAAGCTCCAGTCCAAGGAAAAGAAGGGATAGAATGGCGAAAAGAAGTGTGTTGTCGAAAGCAGCAATGAAGATGAGCGAAAAGAGTCCTAAGAAAAGCCAAATGGATCTCCACGATCGATAGTGAGGTGAAGAGCCCAGATCCAGAGCATCAAGGATATGACTTCCAGATAGACTCGGTTCATCCTGGAAATGGAAAGAAATCCTAAGACGGGGATGAAAAGGAAGGGGATTCCGAAGACACTCATCAGGAGAACAAACTAGGGAACAGTTGCGAATATCCTGCTACGCATTCGAGTACTGACGTTAGCTGCACCCAGATAGCATAGTGTAATGCCGTTTCAATCACTCTAGTGTGAATTCGAAGATGCGTCACAACACGTCTGGTTTATGCTGACAAGCATCCACAATTCTCTGAATTTTCATAATCCTGAATGATGGATTCCATCTGTCAATGTCAGCCATCTTCACCCACACAATTCAGAACAAACACAGAACACATTAACTATTGCGCACCATTTCAGTGAGGTCAGAAAAACTGTCCACGATCAGCATGGCCTTCTCCATCGCTCGAGGCTTGTAGGTCACTCCCGTAAAGCCGATGAACGCATCGGTGTTAGGATAGGCATTTGCGTCCAGGATTCCGTCTCCTATGTTCACCACCACTCCACTCCCATTTGTCTCCTTCTTCCTCAACCTATCCCATTAACATCAACCATCTCATTTACTCCTTTGCAATAATTCCCTTTCCATCAAGACGCGTTACTGTAGCCGTTTCGTCAAATCCCAAGAAACGGCCTTCAGAATCAAACCGTAGCGGGATTGCAAAAAGGTGCGACTCGTCGATGTGGAGAATACGGAGTAGAGGTGTAATCATGGGAACAAATCCACCCGAAACTAGAAACACTTCCTTCTTCTTCTCTTTGCACGCGTTTATAAACTCCTGTATGTAGTCAACGAGTTGGTATGGATAGGATTGAAGACAACCCTCGCATACCTGTTTGGAAGGCTTCAGCACATTTAAACACTTGCGCGTGAATTCATTGTATGGAATCAATTCATTAATAATCCTAGGAATGAAAAATACAACAGTTTGAGCACTCTTGCTTACAAGCGGCGATTTCGCGTTCCTTTCCCAAATACGACGCAAGCATGTCAACTCCCTCTTTGCGAATGATGGTGCTATCCACATCGAGGATCACAATCTGAGACTGCTTCAATAGCTCAATTCCCTTCTGAACAGCAAATCCGCCCTTCACTGGCATTCAACGCACTTATTCTTTGTGTTTTGCCATTTGGGTTGTTGAGGGCCCTATTGTATATGCCCCATTACCCTAATTCTTCTCCTCACTCTCATTTCATTCATTGATAATCATAATCTCATCGTGATCTACTCAAACCGCATAAACATAGAGTAAGCGTGTGAGGACATCTTTCCAGAGGCATCCTTTTCTTATTTCATACTTCGCTTTGGTACAACAAACAACCCACTCTTTCATACACTCCTCCTCATACTGAAGAAGAGAACGCAGCGTGCTCACTCTCATCTTATCCACCACAATGTCGATCTTCCCCGTTGGAGTCTACTCGTTATCCCCTGGGAATCACCGGACCGTTTCAATGGCATTCGGACACTCCTTCGTTACGCACTCCACGATGTGCGTGATCTGGACAGCAGACAGCTGGTTGAAGTTCTGCGCAAATTCACGCCGCTTCTCCACCGACGGCATTCTACTGTGAATCGACGACCTCAAGCCCACTTCTCGTCCTCGGGAACTACACATCATCTCACCGGCTGTCACCCACGCTGATTCACCAACTGACGGAACTTGTCCTCGAAAAGGCCCTGGAGCTTCTGGGCATACACGCGGATCTCCGTTCCCTCGGGATTGTAGAGAAGACAGTTGCTCCAGATCAGTCGCATGTCCGCCGCGAAGGAGTAGGCGTCTCCATACTCCCTGTTCTCCAGTTTTGTCTATGGGGTAGTCACACCAGCAGCAAATACCTTCACAGTGGAGAGATCCATGGGAACCTTCACGATCGTCGGATAGTCTAGCAGATTCCACTCCTTCCACGGTACCGGGTGCAGGAAGGGCTCTAGCGCTCACTCCCCACTTGCATCCCAAACCGGCGTCCGGATTGGCGATGAAGTCGTTCACTAAGCGCTTGCACAGGTTCTCGTACATGCGCGGCTGCAGCGATGAAGAGCGGACAAAGATGTGTTTTGAAAACAGGAGGCAAAAAATACAGCAAAGAATCCTCTTACATTCCAAAGAAATCAAAGTTCATCGCGGCAGGCTGTTGCTGAGCGGGCTGCTGCATCGGCTGCTGCATCGGCATGCCGTAGTTCATTGCGGGCTGCATCGGCTGCTGAGCGGGCTGCTGCATGGGCCTACCATAGTTCATCGCAGGCTGCATAGGCTGCTGCATAGGCTGCTGCATGGGCTGAGCGGGCGTGCTGAAGAAGTCAAAGCCGCTGGAGGCGGGCTGGGCAGGCTGCGGGGGCTGAGGCGCACGCTGCATGGGCTGCTGCGCGGGCTGGGCGCTCAGGCCGGAGAAGGCGGAGTTGATGTCGCCCACGCCACTGAAGCCGAAGGGGTCGTTGCTGGCGGGCGCAGCAGCGGCGGGCTCCGCGGGCTTGGCGAAGGAGAAGGCGTCGTCGATCGCCGTCGCCGAGTTGAAGCTGAACGGGTCCGCCGACGCGGGCGCAGCAGCGGGAGCGGCAGCAGGCGCAGGAGCAGCAGCGGAGAAGAAGTCTATGAATCACACACACCACCCAAGACCACCGAAGCCGGCGGGCGCGGCAGCGGGAGCGGGGGCGGCAGTGCGCGGCTGGAAGTCGTCCTCGGCGGCCTCCTCGGCCTCTTCGCCGTCCATGCCGCAGCGCGCGATGAGGTCGTAGACAGTGCCGGCGAGCTTCTTGACCATGGGGTGGTTGTAGCTGCCCAGCATCTGGATCTCCTCCGTGTTCTCCTTGAAGTACGCCTTGAAGGCATCCGTGTTCGGCGCGTTCAGCACCTCCTGGATCACGTACAGCGCCTTCATCACCACCTTCCAGTTCTTGTCGCTGCACTTGCCCAGCAGGATCGGGCCCACCACCTACGCCTCACGCGCACGCCCGTCGCCCACCGCGGGGTCCAGCGTCTGGCACGCCGTCGCGAAGCGCGCCAGCTTGTCCTTCGGGGGCTCGGGACGCATGCCCTGCGGGCTGCACAGCTCCTCCACCAGCTTGCGCTCATACGACCCGTCCGTCACCGCCACGCCCGCCTTGATTACCGGCGGTGTGTACACCGGCGCCGCGGGCTGCGCGGGAGCGGGCGCCGCCGCCTTGCGCTTGAACAGGCCGCCGCCCGTCGTCGGGGCAGGCTGCGCAGGCTGGGCAGGCTGCGCGGGCTGAGCAGGAGCGCCGTAGCGACCGGTCATCGGCGGCTGCTGAGGCGCCTGCGGCGCACCGAAGGCGGGGTTGGACTGCGGCGCACCGAAGGGCTGGGCAGGCTGCGCGGGCTGGGCGGGCATGGGGCCGCTGCCGAAGGTGCCCTTGGCGCGGTTGAGCCAGTCGTCCTTGGGCGCGGGAGGGGCGCGCGAGCCGCCGCCGATGCCCTGCATGGCGGTCGTCTGCGAGGACACCGAGGCGCCCGCGAAGGAGTCCACGGGGCGCTGGGCGTCCGTGCGGTTGCGCAGCGTCTCGTTGAAGAGGTTGTCGATGGTCTCCTTCGCCGTGCTCTGGATGGCCACGTACACGGCGTCGCCCTTCAGGGGGTCCAGCGGGCCCGTGAAGGTCTGGCAGTCCTTGACCAGCTGGTGGTAGGCGCTCATCTCCTTCTGGAAATCCACACGGCCGTTGACGATCAGGTACTACGCCCTCACATACGCGAAACGCACCCCACATTGATGATCTTGAGAGCCTTCAGCTTGATGTTCGGGTCGGACTTCTTCAGACGCGGAACGAGCAGACCCACGAGTTCCTTGCACTTCTGGGGTCCAGCCCACGTGGAATCTACCCAGTCACCCAAACGCACACAGAACGTACTCACGAGCTCCTTCAAAACAAATCCAGGAGTGGGGGTGTCGTCCGAAGAGGTTCCCTTCGATACGAGGTTTCTATCGCTCATTGTGTTCTTTGAAGCCATTGTTCTGGTGCGCTAGCCAATCTCTACGAACAACGGTTAGAACCAAGAGCCATTGCGTGCATGGGGAGAGAATGAAGGGAGATGACGATTGGTCTTTCACAACACCTACCAAATCAGTCGTATGAGTCGTCTTGGATCGGATTCCATGAAGCATGACGGTCGTCGGAGCATCCCGCTCACCGGAGAAAGGAAGTGGTGCGCCAATGGATGGGAAGATTAAGTTGGGGCAGCCAATCCATTTCATAGCATAGCGGTTTGTTGGGATTGTCGTTTGTTTATTGCGAGATGGAGGTGAAAGGAGTGATGAGAGGGAGTGGTTGTGATAAGCAATGGATAGAAAGTGTATCGGAGGAGAGATGGGAAAAACGGATGGGATGAATGGATTATGCGTGGTGATGAGATAATTGAGGTGGAAATAGAGTGAGTGGTGATTCTTGTTGAGTTGCAAGGGAATGGTGCTTCGTTGGAGAAGTGAGGGATTCAACTGATAGAATGGATTGTTGAATCATGATGCTGAAGATGGAAGAGAGTTGATAGTACATTTAATTCATGAGAAACCCGCGAGAGGAATTCGAGTTGGTGGAACAGACAGACAAAGGGCAGGTGACATTCTGAACGCATTACGCGTAGATATGACTATGATATGTGGATGTCGGTACAAAGGAAAACCAACACTACGATTATAATATATCGGTTCTTTTGTGATAGTTTATATCAGCATTTACGCTCAACAGCTGTTACATCCATAATTTACAAGTCCGAGTATTTGGTTCGTTTTATTGAAGCAATTCCAAATGTAGACCGTGGGTAGATGCGATATTTGATATGCTATTGAGAGAATAGATAGTAATGGAGTATCCCTCCCTTGGTTCATTGGATTCCCTAGTGAAGATTGGGCTTCGCTGTAATGAAGCCCAATTGTGTGAAATTGCTAGTTGCTGTCTTTTAGGGCTGGAGTTTCTTCACAGCCGTGGCACCGGTCATTATGTCATGGTTATTGTGCTGGATGACATGCTAGAATATCGTACCCACAAATGTGTTTCTCACAGAGAAGGGATTCGTCAAATTGGGCTTTTGTGGTTGTAGAGAATGGGGGCACAGTCTTTACCGTTGGAACAAGACGTGGTTTGATGCACCCGAGACCAGGAAAAGAAAAGCAACTATTAGGAGTGATGTGTACTCTCTGGGCTGTCTGTTGATGTGGTTGAACGACCCTTCATGCAATGATGAGAACAAGAAGAGTGTCAAAGGAACTACCTCACCTCTGTTTGACTCCTTTGTGGAGGAGTGCAGGACGGAGGATCCGTGCAGGAGGCCTTATGTGAGTAAGCTGATGTATGTGAGGGTTCTTCTTGGGCATGATACATAGCACCCGTTTGTGAGGGAGGCGGTGGAGAGAATAAGAAGGGCTGGGTATTCCGAAGTGCTACTGGAGTTCGCGAACCGGCAAAAGTGCCGGGATATCAACAAGGAGGTTCAGAAGAAGGAGCTGAAGGACCCGCAGCTCTCTCTCTATCACTACGATGTGGGGTGGTATCATGAGGGAGTGGCGAAGACGGAGTCGTCTGTGCTGCTGGAGATGAGCAGGGAGAGAGTGATCGAGGTGGACATGGAGACAAAGCAGGTGGTGAGGGTGAATGGAAAGGGTGTGAATGGAGTGAAGAATATGGTGCTGAACTTGAGTGACGATGGAGAGCGATGGGAAGGCGATGTGTTGAATGATCAACCCTATGGTTGGGGCGTGTTGTATGACAGTGAGGGTGAGAAAGTGTACGAGGGATTCCGACTCAAAGAGGTGAATGTGTGTTATGGCAGGAGCTACTATCCGGACATCCAGAAGGTGGAGTACGAAGGCGGGATTTGCGAAGGCAAGCGCTGGGGACGAGGTGTGTTGTACGACCGCAACGGCAACACGGTGTTCGAGGGAGTGTGGATGGGTGACAAGGAGATTGCGAAGAGCGGTGTCATCGATCCGCATAGCCAACTCCTGCACACGCAGCTCGAAGAACTGGTCGTGAGCAACGAGTGCTGCAGCGAAGAGGAGAGAACAGTCTTCGACTTCAAGCTCTTGCCCAACTTGCAGAGGCTGAAGGTGGGCGACAAGTGCTTCAAGCATGTGACAAAAGTCGAGCTGGTCGGCATGAAGCAGCTGAAGAAAGTGGAGATTGGAGAGAACTGCTTTAGTCCAGATTCCTGTTGGCCGCCTCGAAAGGGCTGCTTCCGTCTGAAGGACTGCCCTCTGCTAAGGGAGTTGACGATTGGCGACTCCTCCTTCTCCTATTACTCAGTGTGTGAGATCGAGAGCGTGCCCTCGCTGCGAGTGCTGGAAATCGGAAGACAGGGTGATTGTGCCCTTTTCCAGGATGCCCCGTTGGAATTGAGGAGCCGGTGATAGAAGAGGGCGATGATCCATAGACTTGCCGAAGTTGTCGTCGTTGGTAATTGCGTCTTGTGCATTCGATCACTGCTCTCGTATTGTGTTTGAAAGTGCTTCTCAAAGAGCGAAGTGAGGAATAGACTTGCCTGAACTGACGAGGCTTTCTCTCATCTTTTCCTCCTATAAATCATCTGGAGACGAGCTTATTCTGCGGAGTACTGCCGATGGCACTCAATCACCGCTAGATCTGCCCAAACTGCGGATCCTCAGACTCTATCCAGTTTTCTATGGTTGTAAGCACATCGTTCTTGAGAGTGCTTCTTCACCCGTGGACTCACAACTAGACATGCCTTCTCTTGAATACGTCTTTCACCCTGATTACGCCAAATACACACAGAATGTGACAATCATAGGAAGTCCTTCCCTTTTCACCCGATCACAACTAGACATCGGTGATTTCGCTCGCTATTTTCCCTCTCCTCTTTGTTGCAACACACAGTCATTATCTTCTTCGCATTTCTTTTGTCACCTACTCATATATATTCGATGAACAGTGCGAATTATTCCACTCCAAGCAATGCAGCAAACATCGGTGGCTTGTTTACCATGCTTGAAGGATGGGACGAAACGGTGTCCGTAATGCTCATTCAACCACTATCACCTACAGAATATTGTGATATCGAGACTCCTCGAGCTCGTGGACGCGTATTGGCCAGACATCACGCAGAACCTGGAGATTCTGCTGGAAGCACCCCCTACGCTGTCGTCCCATCTCCAGGAATCCATTTCCTTCTTGCTGTCCAAAGTGGGCGCTTCTTTCGCTCCTCTCATCCGTTAGTGCTATTTCCACAAACAAGAATACTACGAGTCGCTAAACTACGCACTGAAGTCGGGCTCTTTGTTTAACCTGCGCGAAGATTCCTTCTACGTGCGAGCCATGATCGGTACGAGGCTGTCTTCCGCAGTCACTCGGTAGACACCTGCATTGACGAGTACAAGAAGTCTCGACGCACACAAACGGACGATTCGGATATGCCCGAAGGCGTTCTCCGCATCATCAACTACATCTTCGAGCAGTCGCTGAATCCGCAGAACATCTCCCACCTCCTCGGCATCAGCGTGGAGTGCAATCGTCTCGACCTCCTCGAGACCGCGCTGCGTCGCAGTCCTTCTCTGCCTGAGTCGCTGCACGCGCTGCTGAAGCTACTCGAGGACTTCAACTACCCCGAGCCCATCCGCAATTCGCTCCTCCACCTCGCCGCTACTCTCTTCGGTGAGATCCACGACAGCTACGGCGTGTTCCTCTGCCGTCTCTATCTCAACGATCTGGACGGCTGTGGGGACACCCCAATAATTTGACCGCTAGTGACCACCCTTCTTCTGGAGACCGCCTCACAGAACCCGGCGCTCGCCTGCCAGTTCGCCTTCATCCTCGTGCATCTGGACGACCCGCGTCTTCTTCGCTTCGTCCTCGCGCGCCTTCCCGCCGACGCCACGTCGCTGCGCGCCATTCTCTCCAAGCAGTTCACCAACGACCTGTGGAGCCAAATCGCCGCTTTCATTTCTAGCTACCAAACCTTCCTGACGCGGCGGTCGCACCACGACAACCGCCTGCTGGACGAGTACGTGCGGTTCGTGACGTACGAGGACACCAACGTGCAGGAGGCGATGCTGGTGGCGAACGCGCTGACGTCGATCGGGAGCGGCAACGAGTTCGTGATGAACAACGGCAACTGGGTGAAGAAGGCGGAGAGCTGGACCAAGTTCGGCATCATCGCCTCGTTCGCACTGGTTCGTACGGACGGCAGGTGTCAATGCTAGTCGCACGTGTACCGGCCGGAGAAGGCGGAGGAGGTGATGCAGAACTACATCGGCAGCGACAAGGAGGAGGAGAAGAGCGGCGGGCTCTACGGCTACGCCATCCTCCACATGAGCGACGTGGGCGGCGAAAACGGGGGGTCCCCCATAGGGCGAACAGACGGAGGAGGCGGTGCGGGCGCAGCTGCGGCGCGTGGTGCGCGAGAACAGTGAGAAGGAGATGCTGTTGCACGGCTGCTGTCTGGGCGCGGGGCTGGTGTTCTGCGGCAGCCACGACCAGGGCCTGACGGCGGAGCTGCTGGCCTGCATCCAGGTAATGATAACAAGTGCTGGTGAGGGGTAGGACAAGCCGTTCGCAGGGCTAGGCGCGGGCGTGGCGGTGGGTCTGGTGAACTGCGGTGGGGGCGTGGGCGCGTGGTGAGGGTTAGGGTGCGTGGAGCAGTGCGAGGAGCTGCTGACGGAGCAGTTAGAGCCGCTGTTGCACGACAACCAGCACGACCGCATCGCTGCAGGCCTCGCCATGGGCGTCGCGCTGCTGTTCACCGACACCCAGGCGCGCGGCGAGTCGCTGCTGCGCGACCTGCTGGCCAGCGGCAGCGCCTATGCGCGCGTGGCGGGCGTGCTGGGCCTGGGGCTCGCCTTCGCCGGGCGGCACCAGAACTACGGCGTGGTGAGCGAGTGGGCGCGGCACGCGGGCTCGAGCGTAGGCTGCTGCGCGTGATCTCCTCGGACGTGTCGCACACGGTGCGGCGCAACGCGGTGATCGCGCTGGGACTGGTGTACGCCGACGCGCCCGACGCCTTCGTGCCCACGGCGCTGCTGCTGCTGCAGTCCTACAACCCGTACGTGCGCTACGCCGCCGCGCTCATTGCCGGCCTCATCAACGCGGGACGCGGCGACGCGGCGCTGGGCGAGGCGCTGCTGAAGCTGATGGAGGACAACGTGGGTCTGGTGAACGGCGGTGAGGGTTAGGAGGACTTCGTGATCCAGGGCGCGGCGATCGGGCTGGGCGCGCTGTTCATGGAGTGCAACCAGGCGCAGAGTCCCGCGGTAAGTGTGCTGTGTCGGCGATGACGCGCTCACCCTGTGCAGGCGGGCGTCTTCCGCGACCGCGTCTACGAGCTGCTGAAGAACGAGGGCCACCGCGGGGCGCACCGCGCGGACACGGTGCTGCGGCGCCAGGGCGCGCTGCTGGGCATGAGTCTGATGGACGGTGGGTGTGTGGTTATGCCATAATGTGTAGCCGGCGGCCGCAACGTGACGATCGCGCTGCGGTCAGGGTTTCAGCGGCTGCGCGTGCAGGCGCTGGTGGCGGTGTTCCTGGCGACGCAGTTCTGGGAGTGGTACCCGCTGTTCCACGTGGTGGTGAAGGCGTTCGAGCCCACGGCGCTGCTGGCGGTAGACGCGTCGCTGCGCCTGCCGCGCGAGGTGCGGTGGGTGTGCGAGGCGGCGCCGTCGCGGTTCGAGTACGTGGCGATGCTGGCGAAGGAGGAGAAGACGGCGAAGAAGGAGGAGGTGACCTTCAGCTTCCAGCAGCCCCAGCACGCGCCCGAGGAGGTGAAGGAGGAGAAGGAGGTGAAGAAGGAGGAGCCAACATCCTTTGAGGTGATGAACGGCTCGCGCATCACAGTGTCGCAGTGGGATGTGATGCGCATTCCGGAGCAGCGGTTCGAGCCGGTGGTGAAGGACGAGCGCATGAGGATGGTGATTATGGTGGTGAAGGACCGGAAGGAGGGAGAGTTCACGTCCTACCTGGACTTGAAGAACGGGGAGGAGACGGCGCAGAAGTGCCCCGAACCGTTCGTGTACCACATCCCTCCGCCTCCAAAGAAGGACAATTGAGTGGTGGAAGGCGGGTTTGTTGAACAAACACGAAAGTTGACACCTCTTTAGTTTACATATCCGTGAGCACGAAGATAATCGATCATCTTGTACGGATTCGTGTAGGGACGAACAGCCTAGGATTGAGGGGTTGCGAGCACGACTACCTTCACAACGCCGTTGAAGCATCCAGCGATATCCGTCTTGCAGAGCTCCACCGTCACAGCCGGATCCTAAGAGTGACAAAACGGAGGAATCCAAACGTCACGCACGATCAGATAGAAGACAAATCCAATCGTCAGCACGACGGCCAAGAGGAACAGACGAAGAGGGCAGCAGCAGCAACCGCACGATTTGCAGCAGCAGCACTTCGTACAGCAGGTCTCTGCAGCGCAGCACTCCTTCTCCGTGCAGGCAGGCTCCTCCTTGGGCACTTCCTTCTTTTCCTGCTGAATGGGAGCAACGGTCTTTTCCTCCTCCTTCATCTCCTTCTTCACCTTCTTTTCCGTGTTCTTCTTATTTCCCTTCTTAGCCATTTCCTTTTTGTGCAGAAAGACAACTGTATCCGCAAAAACGGTTATTTACGCGTAGTGGCGGAAGGGAGAAACTCGGTCAATCGGGAAGAGTGACACGCAACAAACACCCGACAATAGAATACACACTCACGCCTGCTTTCCGAAGCACTACAGGTCAACGAATGGGAATGCCACCTACCACAACCACCGGCTTGTCTCGCAGCAAGTAGCCGTTCACCGTGGTAAGCGCCTCTCTCGCCAATTCCACGGAAGGGAAGGTGACAAATGCCTGTCCCTTCATCCTGCCCTCCATTACGCGAATCTCGAGACTCCTACGCATCACGGGAATGAAATGTACTTGCTCCTTCGCTTGGTCGTCATTATCGAAGAAGCATCCAAACAGCTTCAGGATGTCGTCGGCAGTCACATCCTTCACCATGTTGCGGAGATAGAGCTTCGTGCTGGGCTCTCCGTAGCTGTAATTCGCGAAGGCCTTCTGCTGCGTCATCTCCTCCTTGCTGATTCGGTGCTTCAGAATGTCCTGCAGCGATAGGCATGTGCGCACAGCGGCTGGGGCGATGAACATGCTCTTGATGTCCTCCTTTTCCACAGACGTAATCTTCACAGTGCTGGGCGCAGGCATCTCTGCCGTCGCAGTGGATTGCGAAGGAGCCGGAACCTCCGTCTTGGTGAATGGAACGAAAACAGGAGTCGTTTCCGTGTTTGGACGTTTGGCCTCGTATTCGGCGTCATCCTCTTCTTCCTCTTCCTGGTTTCCCTTGATTTGGCTCTCCCCGTAGTACTTGACTTCATCTTTGCGCGGCACCTTCACCGAAGTAGCGCTAGGCATTTCGGGCCTTTTCCGCAAGGGACCGAACGGGGGCGGCAAGTTCATCTTGTTCATAAGATGTAGCACTTGCGTATATAGTTTGGGAACGGCGATAATTGCTTTGGGTGATCCACAATAGATCAAGCACTACCGTTCGTGATGTTCTTTACGATGGTCTCATTTATCGGCGGATATGCGTATTCCAGGAGAGGCGAGGATGCATAATTGATTCTAGTCATCAAAACAGCTGCCATTGGATCCTACCCCAATTCCGGCGCAATGGGTTCGATGGGCATTTGCTTCTTTTCCGGAGCACGCGCCACCTCCTTTGAGTTCATGTGAATTGAAAAGAAACAGGAAACTAAAGAAACAAAAGTGCTACGAAAGCGCAGGTTGAGAGCTTCCCACCGCAAACGCCTGTTCTACGCATTACCCCCTCACAGTACTGCTACCGTCGTTCAGCGTCCCGTCCGGGTGGTTGATGGCGATGATGTTCTCTCCGTCCACCAGAATGCACCCGCAGAACGCGTTCTGGCAGTTGTGGTCCTTCGACGTGCTGAAGATGGTGATCACCTTCGCGCCCTTCCGCACCGACACTCCGCTGGCTGTGGGCTCGTGCGCCCGCAGAATGTGGGACAGTTCGTTGTTCATCACGAACTCCTCGATCGCCTTCTGCCCATAGCACACGGCCCCCGTGCCGCGCTCGCCCTGCCCGAAGCCGTTCGGGTCGAGATGGTCCTCCTGTTGGCTGCGCGCAGGATCCGACCACAGCAGATCCGTCACTAGCTGCTTCACCAGCAGGTTCTCGCCGGGACTCTGCGTGGGCAGCAGCTCGTAGGGCGTGGGGATCTGGTTGATGATGTCGATGTTCGCGGAGGACGAGTTGTCCACCGGACGCGGGATTCCGCCGTGCACGCAGAAGATGACGTCGTCGATGGTGGCCGCGAGGGGCAGGTAGTCGAAGACGCGGTTGGTCTCTTCCCAGAGCTGGGAGTCACGAAGGAGGAGCATCATTACCATGTAGGCGACGTTCTCGGCGAAGCGCTCCTTCAGCTGGCCGAGGAGACAGCGGTTCCCGTAGTAGTGGTCGCAGCCCTGGATGTGAGGGGAGAGAGGAAATGGGACGTTGACCACCTTCACCTCGTGGTTGCCTCGCAACAGAAACACCTTGTCAGGGAGCATGATTTTTTGCGCAAATAAGTAGCAGAGCACTTCGATTCCGAACATCCCTCGATCGACATAGTCGCCGAGGAACAAAAACGTTCCCGGAGTCAGGTGGATTCCCAGAGGCCACATCGTGCGAGCGAACGCCAGGAGGTCGGGCATGTTTCCGTGGAAATCACCGAACACATACGCCGGGGACTTCAGGCGAAGAAGACGCGGTTCTGCTGCCAGAATATGGCCTAGGGATGAAGTAGAGTATGAGCACGGACAGACTTCATTACACATAAACAGATACTGGTTGACAAAATCGGAAGTGGCAAAAAAGGGATTCGGAAGAGGGTAGGAGCACTGTTGGATGATATTTTCCAGATAGCTCGTGTCGTTGTCATCTACCGAAGAGAGAATATCTGACGACGTCATGCTTGCAGACCTACCCATTACGAGCCAAACAGAAACCCACCTTGCAAGATGGCGTTTCGCGAGCCCATTTCGATAGAACGTGTACATCGTGGGAGCGATCGTGAAACTCTTCTTCTTCTTCTTCTCTGTCTCCCCCAACCGCCCCAGTTCTGTCCGTAGTTCCACAATCTCGCGCATCATGTGGTAACAGTTGGGACAGTTGGAACAGCCAGTGGAGCACACACCACCGTCGTCTCGAGGTGGTTCTGAATCGATTTGTTCATCGCTACGGAACTCCATGGAATTGCAATTCTCGCCTTTGAAGAAGGAAGCCAGTTAAACGCAGTCACAATAGTACAGAAAACAAGTTCAAGGCACAATACTTCCTCCGCGCTGTGTATTCTTCTGAACATGCTGATGCATTTCAATCTGGGAGTTTCATCCGTCTTCTTGTGTGCTTCTCCCCTTTACGGCAGCAATGAAACAAACAACGCAAAACCCTATAGTACAAGAATGGCAAGCAACTCCTGTCTTCAAACACGCGCTTCGCAACAATCGAAAGGGATGCAATCACTCCGTCCGTTTACACGTCCGCAGGATTGTAGTAGTCGAGGTATTCCTGCAGAATCACTGCGGCAGCTCCCTCGTCCTTTCTCTTCAATCCGCGGTTCCAGTCCCGTTTCCGTCTGTGCGCAAAGCGGTCCATCGCGATCTGCGTTGTATACGCTTCATTGTGGAGAACGACGGGAAACGCGATTTGCGTGTTGGTTTCGAAGGAGTGAACGAACAGCTTGATGTCCTCGCACTGCAGCGACTCCTCGTCATTCAAAAGCAGTGGAAAGCCCACGATCTGCGCTTCACTCCCACTAACCACATCTACCATCGCAAAAGCACGGTTTTCCTTCAGAATTTTCACCAGTGGATTCTCCGGACCCTTCAAACAACCTACGGAATCAAGGGTGGAGAATGCAGGAACAGTCTCTCCGATTCAGTGTAGTGAGTGGGATCGCCATACGCAGCGAAGGGTCGGACAGAGCGATTCCCACGTTCATCGTACCCACATCCACTCCGAGCAGTCGCGGTTTGATGGTGGCAATCTGTCTGTACACCTTTCCCAGCTGCTTTGGAGAAAGAAAGGGCATTACAATACGGAAAATGAGCGAATTCCCAAACTTTAGTTCATTTTCGGCAGGAGAGCAAACGAAAAAGGGGAGTGCTTTGGGCATTTGTGTCCGATTCTCAAACTTGCCTGCTCTCGCCTCATCTGTATTCTTAGTGCCGTATACCCCTTGTAATGAGGCTAGGGAATCGAGTTTCCTTTCTTCTTTCTCTGTTGCTTCTCTCTTTAGCCATGTCCTCTTCCTTTGTGAAAGTGCCCGTGTATTGGAAGTCCGCGAACGCATCGAACAGCGTTTTCAGAGAGGGTCGGCGTTTGCATGATTATTTGTATCTCACGCCCACGTATGGAGACTCGAAGGGACTGGGGTAGTGCTGCTATGCATTTGTGAAAAGTAGCTACTTTTACACGCTGGTGTATGTGGGGAATCCGCCGCAACGTCAGACCGTGATTTTGGACACTGGCAGTAGCATTCTCTCGTTTCCATGCTCGACGTGTGTTCTGGGTGTGTATTCCTCACTCGTAGCTGTACGAGTTGTGGACAGCACCAGAACGCTCCCTTCAATCCTCGTTTATCCAGGACAATTCGAATATCCTTGTTTGCTCTTTCTTGTGCATTCCTTCATGCTACCCCGTTGGATGTAACGAGCAGACATACAAGGGAAAGTGCAACAGTTGCCAGAACAACCAGTGCTACTTTAGTCAAGTGGACATTGCCGACTGGTTTCACCGGTAGTCCTATTTGGAGGGAAGCAGCATGAGTGGTCCTCTCTACTGGGATACGATCTGGTTGGGAGGCAACGTGGAAACGGAAGAACACATTCCCGCCAAGTCTCACGCCTCCTTTTCGCGTTACGGGCTGCAGCATGAGTTTGGATGCTCTCATTCCATGCATGGTCTGTTTCAGCGGCAACTGGCAGACGGCATCATCGGCTTGGCGCCGCGCGGTGTGTTTCCTCCTTCCAAACTCATGTCCAGAAATGTCCTACATTGGTCGTTTTCAGAGCCAGCTCAAAACACTGCGGGAGGCGAATCCAAAGAATTCCATTCAGGAAGCCTTCAGCTTCTGTTTTGTGGAGGGAGGCGGCTACATGATTCTCGGCGGCTACGATTCCGAGAATAACCTCTCACCCATGTGCTTTACTCCATTCTCGTCTCTGAACCGCTATTATCGTGTTGCCTTCTCCGCTGTGTCCTTCGATGCGCAGCGCGCCTATTATTTGATTGACAAGTGGAACGCGAATGCTGGCGTGATGATCGACTCCGGGACGACATTCACCTATTTGATCAGTTCCGAGTATCGCGTATTTACTCAGGCGTTCGTGGAGGCACTAAGGCAGTCTCTCAACAAGGCGCACGCTACGTTACCCCCCGTAAAGCGATTCCGCGTTCCTGTCGTATTGAAGCGCGTAATGCATAGGAACACCACTGTTACCGTGTGACCAGTCCAGAACAAGTGGCGCTGTTCCCCACACTGCGGATTACGCTGTCATCGGGCTGTCCCTTCGTGGTGGACCCGCATCACTACATGTACGAAGTGGAGAGCCATGTGTGGTGCATGGGCGTGTATAGCGACCCCACAACGGTGATTGGGAACAACATCCTTCAGAACCAAAACGCCGTTTTCGACTTGAAGAATAAGCAGTGGGGAATTGCCAAGGCGAACATATCCTATTCACGTCTCCTCAGTGATCCTTCATTCGCAGTGCGCTGGGAAAAAGGCAATTCAGACTCAGGATCATGCAGACATTACCAAGCCCTTCACGCGCGTTACTGCGCCCATGAAGAAGCAACAGCCGCTCATCATTCTCAACACTGCCAGCAGCAAGGTGAATCCCACTCCCAAGATGCCACCTCGTACTCCCCAACCTTCGCAGAGTTCTCCTGTCCCAAGTCTGTCACCAACTCAGCAGGATCCGAAGCCATCACCAACTCAGCAGGATTCAAAGCCAACAACACCCATTCACATGATGCAGTCGGAGACGCAGGCCCCTGCGCCGGTGGTGCAGAAGGAGAAGGAAGAGCTGGAGGCGGTGCAGTACGTGCAGTACATGCAGCAGCTGCTCTATCTGAGAGGAAAGGGGGAATTGGATGAGGTGCTGAGTCACTGTGGGATTTGCAGAAAGGAGGTGATGCGTAGGGAGAATCGTAAGTGCGGGAATGGTCGTTTTGTGTGTGTACTGTTTAGTTGTGGTCCTTCGCAAGTGTCGATGCTATGTTTGTTAACAAAACAGACAACTACACAAACTATGATCACAACTAGTATACAGAATCAACGCCATATCGAATAAGGGTGGCTTTGAAAACACTCTGATGATCGGCTTTCGAGGACACAACCCAAGTACTCCTCGGAACACTAAAACGGCTAGCAGTCGTTGACACACCCGCATGGACGGGGGAAGCGGTCGGATTGATCACTTCGGGGGACGACGCAATGGAAGTGGTTGGAGATGAAAAGCTAGACGATGGAAAATCATGCAGAGTCGTAAGGGGTGAAACAGACAGTGTTTTCATGAGAGGGAGAGAGGGGGACGGACCGTTCTTTGCTTGTTTTTGAAGCAAGCCACGCTTGGCGAGTCGCTTCCGCAGTTGCATTTCTGCACATGAGGATTGACAAGTTGTACCCACCTTTGTACTGTTGTCTTTGCCGACTGCGACAGAAGTCGCAGTTGTTGGTGATGGTATCCGTGTAGAGACTCACAAAATGATCCAAAGACTTCTCAAGTCCACAGGTTTTGCAAATCCGCAGGGGAACAGGTCCGGTCTGCTCCATGACTCAAGTACAACACGACAGAAGTTCCGAGTAGTAGATTCTTGTGTGACAAAACACAAAGGCGACAAAACACCAACTTATAAACACAACAAAATTGGTGCATCCAATCAGATCACATTCCTTTGTCGATTTCCGTGCACTTCCATCCATCCAGCTCCTTCCCCGCGTTTCAGATCGGTTGCATGTAGAAAGGAAACAGAGCGGATTCATACGAGAATTCAGAATTGGAGTTTTCATGCTTGTCAATTCCAATGAGCCTGGATGGAATCGCTTTGGTTGGTGAGGAGGAGAGGCAGCGCATGGTTTGGGCCTATTCCGGAGGATTCATCGATGATCCCGCAATGGACGGAAAAGCAGGTGAGCGTGGAACTGAATTGTGTAGGCAGTCTGAGGAAGAATTGGGAGAGTCGAGAGAGAATGAGAATGAAAGAGCAGGCGATTTGAACTTGCTGTTAGGCGTAGAGTATCCTAATGAGTGATTTGTTTGCAATGCTTCAGTCATGGGAACTGTTTTCTTCCTGCCCGTTGGATTCGTTCAAGCAGCTGCAAAGTGGTGATCTTCAAGTTCCAATCTCCTTCATAATGGATATACTCGAAAGGACACGATCGCTTTGCCAGACGCAGACCATCTTTCTCGTGATCGTTCCTGGACATGTTTATGGAGTAGAAATCAATTCAGAATGAATTAGCATATATCAAAAAATGTGAGGCGGTGCGAAGAGGGCTGGTGGTATCAGGGGTGATGCCCCCTATATCTCGCATCGAGTACAACGCGTTCATGGAGTGGAGACGTCACGAAATCCGGTCCTTCCCCTTCACCGAAGCCTCCCGTCGACAGCACTTGCTGGACATCCTTCAATCATCCTTCGCTCCCATGAAACCAATGCTAGAGAGCAGCATCCGACCGTCCACGCCCGTGATGTTCGCCACACCATCATCCGTCTTCCACGTCAATCAAATGCAAGCGAAGATGCGTCAAGTGCTTGCGGCAGATGCATCTTCGCTGCTTCGCTCCTTCTCTTCTCTCTCCGCCTTGGGCGATGACGCGCTGCTTCTCTCCTCCTTGGACAGTTGGGTGCAGCTTGTGCGTTTCTCCACACAGTTCCTCTGTCTTTGCGCCTTTCTGCACAACGATTGGTCTGGAATCGAATCCCTGAAGACTTCGTTCTCATTCCCTCCCACTCCGTCCATTCAAAGGATGGGGGTGCCCCAACGCAACCCCGCTCCCCTTCCCACGACTTCGCATCGCGAGATGCTGTTGAACGTGCTGGAGTCGACGTACCTGTACGTCCAAAACGCATCCGAGGAGGAGTTGAAGGAGAGCGAATTGTTGTTGCATTACGGCGAATTGGTTCGGTCGTGCTGTTCTGTGTACAAGAAGAAGGAAGTGAAAGAGAAGCCATCTGAGGAGGAGGAAGAAGAGACGGGGGAAACAGTGCCGGTTCAGAAGGAAGAAAGGGAAGAGGATGTAGAGTATGTGTATCAAGGAGTGGCGGCGAAACAGAAGGCGGAGGAGAAGGACCGATCAGGCGGTGTGGGGGTGATGATGCATCACAAGGAACTCATGGAGGAGTTGAAGGTGTTTCACGCCTCGCGACAGAGGAAGACGAAGAGAGTGGTGGTGGGGGATGCCTTCGAGGAGGAAGAGGAAGAGGAGGAAACGCCTGTCGTCCATGTGAGCCTATCGCCGGTCAGCTTCTTCTCGCTGCTGTCGCGTCGTGGTGAAGAGAGTGTGATTGAATGATGTGTTTGTGAAACAGAACAGTACAGAAAGAGTAGGATACAACAACTCAAGCTACAAGATATACGAGAGGAAGTAGTTCAATAGGTCCACCAGGGAGATGATGCCGATCGGCATGTCCTGATCATCCACGATCACCAGCAACCGCAGCTGCGTCGACGCAAATGTGTCGAACACATACTGCAGATTGTCGTCCTGCTTGCAGCACAGCACGTGGGGCACCTTCTGACTCTGCATCTCATTCCCACTTTGAATTCTCACGAGTGCGGGAATGGCGGAAAGCGGCTTCTCGAGCAGGTCCATGTCCATGATGTCCAGCTTGAAGATGTCACTGCGTTGGAAAATGGTGGTCATCCGACCCTCCTCATTCGTGACCAGAATGGAGGAGATGTTGCGACTCTCTAGTATGAACAGCGCTACGATGGAGAGGAGGAAGCGGAGGTACCCTGTGCGACGGAAGTGGAGGCGGGACAGGAGATCACATCCTTGTACATGCCGAGATGCAATTCGCGAATGGTCTGTTGGTAAATGGCCGCGGACTTGTCGAAAGAAGAAACGAGGTGGTGCAGGATGGAGCTGTATGTGAGAATGCCGAGAACCTGGTTGTTCTAGAATTGAGATGATGCCGCGCATCTACCTCAATGACAGGGAGACGCCGGATCTTGTACTCCGACATGATGTGCAGAATATCGATGAGGCTCGTCGTCGGCTGGCAGTCGAGGAGGCGCTGCTTCGATTCGTTCTTCAGCTGGAATTCTAGGATGGAGCGGAAAACCAGAGCAAACCCCTGTATGTATTGATGTTGATGAGTAAGATATCGTTCACCTTATCAGGATGGTGACGATGCATGTTGATTTGCATAAGCACGGCCTTGATCAAGTCGCTGCTGTTGAAAATGCCGATAAAACAGTTCTTCTCGTGGTTCCAGATAATGGCTTCGGCAACTTCTACGCATAACACGGAGCTGTCAAGTTCCACCCTGAGAGCGAAGACAATCAAATGCCAAACAGATGGGCATGTTCGAGTTGAACACGGACACCTTTCCACTGCGCGGAAGAGCATCATACGCCGTATGCGTCTCGAGGAAGTGGACAACAGTGTTGATAATGTCGTGCTGCTCCCCGGTGATATAACTCTTAGGAGAGACCCCGAAAACCCCAGGTCCTGCTCCTTTTCCAGCATCGGCTTCTTTCCGGGAAAAGTCCTATTCCGTCAATCTCCAAAACGGTGGAGGTACAGCCAATTCTATATTATTTCTGCTATTCGCTGTCACCGAAGACGGGGCATTCTCACAACACTCTTCGCTTGGTTCCGTAGAAGGGGGCATTACAAGAGAAATCGATATCTAACGATTCGATAACCTCCTGTGTAGGAACAGAATAGAGATGAGGAATCGAACACCCATTTCTCTGTTTCTCCGTTTTGACCTGTACGGGATTAGCCCTTCTTTTCTGCTAGTATGCACCTCTCTACAGCATGCTGACAGGGATCCCATTTCAAGCGTGTCGATGCGCTCATTCTCCCATCCACTCCTTTTGCTTGCACTCCATCCCAAAAATGAGTAAAGAAACGTACAGTATCGTTTACACGATGCAGTTTCGCGTTGCGACGGCAAACCCTGCGTTGGGTTGCGGATCCCTTCCGATCGACTGTAGAATGTGAAGAACACAACGCCTGCATTGTAGTGGAAGAAGCATAGCTGTCATCTTCGGTTCACTTTTTCATAGGGGGTCTCGCTTCTGTGTCTATCGAAATGGTATGCGTACGTTCCACTCGTCAGTAGCCTAGTTTGGCCTGGACATTTTGCAGAGCTTCTTCAAAACGGATTCGCAGGGCTTTGGTGTGCAGTTGACGCTTTAGTCTTTATGATCAACGACTTCGAGTGTATCCCATCGCCACCAAGAACCCGGACCTGGAATACGGAGACAAGAGTGCTTTTTGTTCCCCTCCTTCATTTCTAGTCATCCTCCCAGAAGACGCGATTCTCTATATCAGTTCGCGTCGACAGACACATTGAGGCGTAGATGGAACGACCGCTCGCTATCCTCTCATGTTCAAGCTTCTGTACGATACACACATCACTTACTGCAGCGTGAAGGAGTTTTCGGCGGATCATGGCATGTGCTACATTCCGCGATGGGTAGCTACGGGCCTTTACATCCACTGTAGATGATGAGAAAGCTGAACGTGCTTCCGGGCGAAATCATCAGGGTTTGTAACATCAACCTAAACAAGGCGACGTTCGTCAAATTCCGCTTCCGCGATGGATCGTTCGGAAGCTTCACAAACCCCAGAGCCATGTGGTGCTTCAAAGCGCGTCTCATCCGTAGTTTGGAGAATAAGCTGAAAGCGTTTTCTGTGGTGGCAAAGAAGGATCGTATCGTGATCGAGCATTTGGGAACGGAGTACACAATTGACATTCTGGATTGCAAGCCCAACAACGTTGTCGACATTGTGGAGACCGATGTGGAAGTGGATATTGATTATGGGGATACGTACGTGTGATGAAATGTCTTCATTCTAGAGGCAAAAGCAAAGCCGTGATTCCTGAAGTCCCTGCCTCGAGTGGTGTGCAGTTCACCAACGTAGGCGAGACGGTGGACGAGGAGGCAACCCTATCTCCATCGAAGAGTCTTCCGGTCAGCAAATTCAGAACCAAACGGAACTACTTCGAGGGAGAAGGCCATTCGCTGAAGGCCACAAAGAGCGAGCCCGCACGGCCGTCCAGACCGTCCGGATTCAGACGGGAAGAGAGCAATTTGAGAAGTGTTGCTACGCTCCCGGAGTCCCGCTTTACACAAAAGGACAAAGAGGAGCACTTCAAGGGAAGCGGGCACAAGTTGTGTTAGAGATTCGTTGTTTGTTTGACTATCCAGTTGACCGGCTTTTGGGGAAACCGGAGTACTCAACTCATTCTTTTCTAATTCAATGGCTCTTATTCGTTCTGCATCTTCTTTGTCTGCTACTTTCGCTTCCCAAGCGCCGAGAGTGGCGCCTGTCATTTTGAATCGTGTGAGCGGCGCCCTGTCCTACAACAACCGGAACGCTGCTCCCGTTCAGAGGAGGACCTTCTTGGTTGGTACGATCATCAATCTCTCCTTTGGTGAGGATTTGCCTTTTCTTTCATGGATAGACGCTATCTTCCTCACGACCGCTGCCTCTGCTATGCGCAGAGTGTCTGGAATTGAGTAAGTCGAAATGGGGCCCTGTGATGGTTAGTCTTCACAACTATGCGAAGATGATTGAGGACCCGCGGTGGCGTTCCTATTGCCTCCGTATGAGCAAGGGTTTGGTGTAATCTGCAGGTTATCTCGACTTTGGCGAAACGTGCGCTGACAAGTGCATTCGCTGGTTCAGAAAGCAGAGAGACGAGGACCGCCGGGAAGAGGAGGAGAAGGCTCGTCGTCATCAGGCTGACAACAGGCAGTATTACACCTATGACTACTACCAGCAGAGCCAGCCGAAGGAGCGCGACTCTTCTTATGATTCCAAGAAGTGGAATTAGAGCGATCCGTCCTTATAGCTGCTATCTATTTCTGGTTTTGTGGATGGCCTGTTTGTTGGCAGATTCACACACAATTGCTGATGGACAAGAAGACTCTTCTGTTCCTCTCTCTGGGAATTGTCGGTGTGCTGTACGTGCTGTGGAACGTCGTTGATACGGAATTGGACGAAGATGAGTCGGAAGAAGCATCGCCCTCCAAAAAGCCAAAATGCGCCACACCGTTCATCCCCACACACGAGTGGCAGGAAGTCAAAGAAGGGCAGGCCGTTCCTCCCGTAGGGTCAGTGAAGTGCAGTAATGGGCGTAGGGATTGTCAATTCGCTTTGACCTTGCCACGGGAAAGAACTACGCAAAGCTGCTAGACGAAGAGCCCAAGAAGGAGGAGAATGTGTACCATATGACAGCCGATTTGAAATGACTTGGTTGTTGCAACAAACAGAGCATCTTATTCCTTCTTCTCCTTGTTCTCCGCACCCTCCTTGGCTTCTCCCTGTTCCTCGCCCTCAGCGGCCTGGGGCTGAGGAGCACGCATCTTGGAAGTGGCAAGCTACGCATTAGCAGCACCGCAGACCCATACGTTAACGATAAGCATAACACCCATCATAATGAAATTGCCGTACTTCTGGAAGAAGGAGGGAGTGGGCACGGGCAGATTGCGGGAAGCTTCCAGCATGATCAGGTGCTTACCCTCGTCAGCCACGATAGACAGTTTAAAGTGATCCTTCGAGTCGACGAGAACCTCGAACGTGTTACCAGCGAGGTTGCGTCCATAGGCAATCTACGCATCAAGCGGAACACAATTCGTTACATAGGTGTTGTTCTCCACGAGGACCTGGAAGTGAAGATTCACACCGTCAAAGGGATTCACCTTGTCGGCAACAGCAACACCATTGACAGTGGTCTGGTCCTCCATGTGCAGCGAGAACGACTGCTCCGCCTTGGCCTCGTTCGTCACCTGGTCGATGAACTCAAACAGCATGGAATCGGCGGCATTCATAGACACGTTGTAGATTTCCATTCCCATCACCTTGGCTGGTTCCTTCTGGTCCACCGTCAGCTCCTTGCGCTGGACCTTCCACGATCCGCAGAAGTAGCTGTCCACGGTGAAGTCGAAGTTTCTGGCCGGGGCACAGAGCGCCACAGCTATGATACACAAAGCAACCAGGGAAAAAGATCTCATTACAGGGTCCTAAGAAAAAGTGTGTCCGTGTCTTCCTCGTTGATTCCACGTGGAATGTTCGATTTCTGCATGAATGGTTGGATGCCACTTGCCAAGAGAGGACTTGTGTGTCGCGACTCTGTCTCAGGGCTCTTTGACGGTAACAAAGAGCGGAACTATGTGCTAAAAATGATGTGGTGAGTTGTTTTCGTTGAATTAGGGAGAATCTCCATCATGATGAAGTACTTCCGAAATTGTGTCTATAGATAATCTAGAATGTGCTTGATTCTATAAGGGGATCATTTTGTGCTTCTCTTCCTGATTAACGCTGTCGTTGTTTACACTCCCAGTAGCATTCTTCTCGAGTTCTACATGTTAGGAAGCAGTTAGGCGCACGATTCAAGCCTCCCAGTGAAGGACCCTTCCAATCGTCCCCATTTGAAACCAACAGATACAGAAGTACATGTATGTCTGAAATACAGCAAGACAAGGAATAATCACCGCAGTGGGATACACATTTCCTCCAACCAATCCACTGAATCGATTTGGTGCGTCCAATCACCTTGGAGGAACGAGTGCTCCAAACCAATCCCGAAGCAAGCGCCCATAACAACATGAACGAGCGTATGGTGTGTTTTGATATCATTCCCGCACTGGGAGAGAAGGACGTACAAATGGAGTGTTGGGTGAATGATAGTTGATTCTGACGCTTGACCACTACAACAAAGTGACAAT
>ERZ827156.609-NODE-609-length-49995-cov-11.682980_pt1 | contig 49995 bp, 56 predicted proteins | sample MGYA00519919_ERZ827156 | MGnify/ENA primary metagenome ERZ827156 (study PRJEB31778, sample SAMEA3449269) | human gut metagenome | biome: human gut; feature: human-associated habitat; material: faeces | place: United Kingdom | collected 2010/2012 ... | reverse complement strand
CCTTACTTCGTCGGCTTTCCTAGAATCTGGCACACCCTGCCCATTTTTGCTTTTCACACCGGTTTTTAGAGGTTCCCATAAGAGAAAGAGGTGCTATAATGGCATTCAATATACACGACCTCACACGCGACGCATGCATGCTGAAAGGTCCGCTGCGCAGCCACGGTTACGACTGGTGGTGGCACAGCTTCACCGGACATGATGAAAAGACCGGTGAGGAACGCTCGTTTTTCATCGAGTTCTTCCTGTGCAACCCTGCATTCGGGGGGAGCATGCCGATTTTCGGGCAGCTTCCATTTAACCAGAACAACGGAATCAAGCCGTCATACCTTATGGTAAAGGCGGGCAGCTGGGGGAAGGGCGCAAAGCAGATACACCGTTTCTTCGGATGGAAGGACGTCACTGTCAGCAGCGGTGCGCCGTATTCCGTTATGGCAGCCGACTGCTTTGCTTCTGATTTCGTGCTCAGGGGGAGCGTTTCGCTTACCGACGAGGAATGCGCAGCCCACCCGGAGTACATGTGTTCCCCCGGGGAAATGAGCTGGGACCTTAAACTTGACAAGCAGGTCGCATTCAATGTGGGTTACGGCGCGGGGAAGCCATTCCGTGCCGCGCAGGCATTCGACATGTACTGGCACGCCGAGGGAATGAAAACGGAATATTCTGGTACAGTTACATACAATGGGGTAAAGTACGCAGTCACCCCGGAAACCAGCTATGGATACGCTGACAAGAACTGGGGCAGGGATTTCACGTCGCCGTGGCTTTGGCTTTCTTCCTGCGACCTGTTCAGCAATCTCACCGGAAAGAAGCTGAAAAACAGCGTTTTCGACATCGGCGGAGGCAGACCCGTTATAGCAGGCAGACCGCTTGACAGGCAGCTGCTTTCCGCATTCTGTTACGAGGGCAGACAGTTTGAGTTCAACTTCTCAAAGCCAACGCTGTTCACCCAGACGAAATTCGACTGCACCGAAACCGATGACGAGGTCATCTGGCATGTCGCCCAGACCTCCGTTTACGGCAAGATGGAATGCCGCGTCCGCTGCAGCAAATCCGAAATGCTGCTGATGAATTACGAAGCCCCCGACGGAAGCAAGCGCCACAACAGGCTCTGGAACGGCGGCACCGGCAAGGGCAGAATAAAGCTTTACGGCAGGGACGACGAGGGCAGGCTGTTCCTGGTTGATGATATACGCGCCGAAAAAGTCGGCTGCGAGTACGGGGAGTACACCAGGTGACGGCAGAAAACAGGAATTTCGCGCTGCGTGCAGGTATATGCATTCTGCTTGCAGCGATAATGGTGGGAGTTTCTGAACTGGCTGGCGAAAAGGAGATAATCTTTCCGGAGATAACCGCGCTGACGGTCGGCGCGATAGTTGCACCGAAGCAATCCTGGAAAGTGAGCAGGATGCGCATGGTGCTTCTCATTGCGGTTTGTTCCGTGCTGGGAATACTGATAGTGCGTTACATTCCGCTGCCGAAAGCTGCAAATCTCATAGGGGCATTCCTGATCTGTCAGGTGCTGTTTCTTCTTTCGCGTACCAGCTTTGCTCCGATGATATCCGCGGCAGCGCTGCCAGTACTTATGGACACGGAAACTATCATTTACCCGATATCGGCTGTTACAATGACTTTGCTGACAGTCACGGCGCAGTTTCTGCTTGAAAAGTGCGGGCGCTATGAACATGAGGAATTCACGCCGCTGCCGACGCCCGACCGGTTCAAGTGGCTTTCCGCTCTGCTGAGGACTGCAACGGCAGCCGCGCTTGCTGTTCCGGTGATACATTTCGGGGTGAATTTCTGCGTGGCTCCTCCGCTGCTGGTGGCGTTCACGGAATTTTCGAACCCAGCAGGCAAAGCAAGGAGCAAGCCTGTGAAAACGGTGTTCATCATCACCGGGTGCGCGCTTTCGGGCGCAATATTCCGGCTGGTGCTGTGTGAATTGCTGCCGCTTCCGCTGACTGTTGCAGCGATATTTTCGGTGGCATGCGCGCTGGTCATCATGCGGTCTGCGGGGCAGTATATCCCCCCAGCCGGGGCGCTTGCGGTGCTGCCGATGATAATTCCCGCTAAAGCGCTGCTGATATATCCGGCAGAGATATTCGCGGGGGCGTCGCTTTTAATGCTGGCTGCGCTGGCGATAGGGAAAGTCCCGGCAGGTAAAAAATCATAACACAAAGGGCGAAGAAATTCCTTCGCCCCAATTTTATGCCAGATCCGCTTTCATCTTGCTGCGGAATACCACGCCGGCAAGCACAGTGAACACCACCGCATAAGCGGCAACTACGCCCAGGTGCGGAAGAACCCCGCTGAAATCAAGAGCCGCAGCCATTCTTGCAGCCTTAACGCAGTGATAGAACGGCAGCGCCCTGCAAACATCGAAAATAACCCCACCTGCGCCCTCGCAGTCGAACCACACCCCACCAAGCAGGGAAGCAAGCGAAATGATTATTGAGCACAGCCCCGGAGCGGCTTTCTCATTGAAAATGGAACCGAAAAGCAGTCCCGCGGAAATAAAGAACACCGCGCCCGGAATAAGCGCCAGCACAGCCAGCGCAGCCCCCCCGACCGAAAGCGCCTGCGAACCGGAAACAGCCGCAACAATCAGCGAAGCCGCAAAGGTTATCATCGCCTGAATGACTGCCAGCACAAGGCAGGGAAGCATGTACCCCGCAATGAAATCCATGCTCTTCATCGGCGAAGCGTACAGCCTTGTCAGGAACGCCCCGGACCTGTCCTTTGAAACGCTCAGCGTTGTGAAAAGCATCACGAACGAAAGCCCGAACATCGCGATACCGCAGGAAAGGTTCTCAATATTAAAGATGGTCATGCCCGCTTCCGGGGGAATGCTCTTGTTGACAACGGTCATAATTATCAGCATTACCAGCGGAAACCCCAGACAGAATATATAGCTCAGGGGGTCGCGTATCAGTTCCCTGAAATTCCGGACGGAAAAAACTAACACACGTTTCATACCGCAGCACCTCCTGCACTTTCTGCCACGTGGACAAAGACGTTTTCCAGACCCGTTTCACCGGTCTGCGCTTCAAGCTCCTGCAGGGTGCCGGTGGCGTGTATCTGCCCGTTCACCATTATCGCTATGCGGTCGGAAAGCTGCTCCGCTTCTTCCATGTAGTGCGTGGTGAGAATGATCGTAATCTTTCCCTTGAGTGAGTTCACCGCGCTCCAGAGTTCGCGGCGCGCGAGCACGTCAAGACCGAGGGTAGGCTCGTCAAGGAACAGCACCTGCGGCTCTGAAATGAGCGCCATCGCGATGGAAACCTTACGCTTCCACCCGCCTGAAAGCGTTTTCGCGCGGGAACTCAGCACTTCGTCCAGCCGGAAAAGCTGCGTCATTTCCTTTACGCGCTGTTCCGTCTTTTCCTTTGAGAACCCGAATATTCCTGCCATGAGCGCGAGATTTTCCCTTACGGTCAGGTTTTCAGCGACTGCCGTGTCCTGTGGGGAAATTCCCACCAGCTGCTTTACTGCAGCGCTTTCGCTTGATGTGCTGTGGCCGCAGATGAAAGCCTCGCCTGCAGTCGGTGCTGAAAGGCATGTCAGCATGCGTATAGTCGTGGTCTTGCCAGCGCCGTTCACACCCAGCAGCGAAAAAAGTTCCCCTTGTTCAACGGTAAGGTCAAGGCTGTTTACTGCGGTTTTTCCCCTGTACTTTTTTGTCAGTCCCTTTGTCTGAACTGCTGTCATTGCGTTTGCCTCCCTTTGGTTTCAGTATTTCAAGAGGATTTCCGATTTTCACCAGCGCGATTCCCTTGTCCTCGTCGCCAAGAACCAGAATTGCGTCGCCAGCTTTCAGTCTGAACACGTCACGGCAGCTTTTCGGCAGGGTAATCTGCCCCTTTTCGTTCAGTTTTGAGAAGCCGAACATGTGTTTTTTTCCCTCTCTGCTGACGGCGAATGAAGCGATATTCCTCACCAGAATGTCAACTGTGGTGCCGTAAAGGTCCGCGAGCGCGATACAGTTTTCGATATCGGGGAGCGTTTCGCCGTTTTCCCATTTTGCAACTGCCTGGCGCGAAACATTAAGCTTTTCTGCGACCTGTTCCTGCGTCAGCCCGCTTTCCTTGCGGTAAATCTTCAGGTTGTTGAATTCAATGCTCATCGTGTCACCTCATATGTTTATTATAGCTTATCATCAGGGGGAATTCCACCATGCAAAGATTACATCAATGTTATGTTCAGTTTACATTTTCGGAAAATGTGCTGCTATAGTTAAAAAAAGCTGCATCACAGTGCAGCTTTTTTTCTTATTGCGAGTATCGGGTAACCGGTTTCATACGGTTTTATCGTTTCGGGGAATTCTTCCGCATGGTCGAAAAGACGTTGCGCGAACCCGTCGGAATTTACGAAATCAAATATCTCAGACAGCGGTCTGCTGATAACTGACGGACAGACCGGCGAAAGGGTTATCACCAGCATTCCCTCAAGTGAATTCACCCTGAACGGCCAGATGTGGCAGTCAAACGGGCGTTTTTCTCCGAGAGTGCAGCCATGCTCTCCTGCAGCGGGGCACATGATTATCTCGCCGCCGTTGAATTTCATATCAAACACGCAGCTTTCCGTCCCGGGAATATCGCGGACCGGTGCGATACTCTCGGCAGCGGCTCGTTCATCAGTCCCCGCGAATATCGGTATTTCCCATTTGTCTTCGTCCACAAAACCGCAGCAAACGCGGCATTTTGCGCAGGTCTCATGCGAAAGCAGCTTGCTCAGCATTATCACTCACCACCAATAAACAACTGGCACCAGTATTTTGTGTAGCCATTGTCATAGCAACCGATCCCTATGTATTTCGCGTCGGGATTTAGAATGTTCCCCTTGTGCCACGGGTCGCTCATCCAGCATTTCAGGACGCCCTTTGCAGTTTCGTAGTAGTATGCGAGATTTTCAGCGCGATTATTCCTGCGCAGACCATATGCCGCCAGAATGCTGTCCCACTTGGTGCCGTCAGGACGGTAGTGCGACTGGTAATAGGAATATTCCTTGGCGCGTATTTCTGCCGCTTCCGTCAGATCCGGGAGCGTTTTCAGCGGCTTTAAGCCGTATTCAGCGCGCGTTTCATTAACGAGTTCGAAAAGCGCCTGGCAGAGGGAATTATCAAATTCATCGTCGCTGATGACGTATTTTTCCGTGATAACTCTGCTTCTGGAAAGTCCGGGGGCAAATGTAGCAAACTTTAAGGTGGTGTCCTCGTTGATGGTTATCGTCTTTTTGTACTTCTTGGAGTCCCTGGTCGGGGCGGTGCCGTCGGTGGTGTAGTAAATATCCGCTTCGGGATCCAGACAGGTGAGCTTGACCTTTATACTATCGTTATATGTGCCACCGCTGACAGACGCCGACGGAACAGCGCTCCTGATTTTTATTGAAATCTTATCGGTGGCGACAACATCGCTCCCATCGTATGACGCCATGCGGACAACGGTGTTTTCTTCAATTATGATAGGCTTGCCGTCATACAGCGAAGATTCGCTGTCAGGCTTTGAGCCGTCGGTCGTGTAGTAAATTTCGGTGCTGCCGTCGCTTATCATGGTGACGAACTGCGTTGTATCGTAATATCCGCTTTCGTGCGATATTCTCACTTCAATGGTCTTGCTTGCAGCGTAAGCCGATGTAGAAAGCGCTGCGGAAGCAGTTAACAGCGCTGCAGTGACAAATGCCGCTGCTGTGGACTTCAATGACATATAATACTCCGTTCTTTTATTGAAATTAACAGCGAATTTTAACAATCCACCTCATATTATATACTATTTGCTGAAAAATGTCAAGTCGGTTACAAAAATATTACAAAACGGTTACAGAAATAAAGTTCACCTTAGCTGCACATTTTATACCATGAAATTACAATAATAGCTTATTACGGTCATAACACGACAAGAGTTATTATCTTTCTGGTGAAATATCATAATTTGGCTAGGCAATTTTCATCTATTTTTCACCTAATGTTTATTGACTTTAACGAAAAATCAGTTATAATATAAATAGTTGAGTAAGTAAACATAAACCATGATAACAGCAACGGAGAAAGGAATTACCAAAATGAAAAACAGCAACAACAACACCTACATGTTCAAAGGAAACGAAACCATCAAGAGTGTGAACGACGCCTCATACATGTTCGGCAAGTACGTCTGCAAGGAACTTGAGGCAATTGGCATGCGTTCTTCCTACCGCCATGTTATGAAGCCCCTTATGGAGCAGGACGGTATGACCCAGCTGGAACTCGTTAACCTCACCCAGCTCAAGGCTCCCACCATCAGCATCACACTGCGCAATATGGAGCGCGAGGGTATCGTTCGCCGTGAGAAGAACGACATCGACCGCCGCGAGACCCACGTTTACATCACCGAAAAGGGCAGGGAAATGCACAAGAAGATACTTGAAGCATTCGACCGTGCAGAACAGGTGATGCTCCAGGACGTTTCTGAAAAGGAAATGGCGACCGCGCGCAAGATCCTCTCCAAGATGACTGAGAACCTTCGCAAGGAGCTTGGAGTAAACACAGTTGAATAAAGTATTAGGGTACCTTAAAAAGTACTGGTACTTTGCCATACTTTCACCGCTGTTCATGATACTCGAGGTCAGCATGGACCTCGTTCAGCCGTCGCTGATGTCCCAAATAGTTGACGACGGAATAACCCAGGGAAATATCAGCCTTATCGTGGAACTTGGCATTCAGATGCTGATTTTCACGGTAGTTGGCTGCTGTGGCGGCGTGCTTTCCGGCGTGTTCGGAAACCTTGCCGCCCAGAATTTTTCCAACGACCTGCGCAAGGACGCATTCTCAAAGGTAATGAAGATGTCCTTTCAGCAGACGGATAAGTTCACTATTGGTTCGCTTGTCACGCGTCTTACCAACGACATCACTGCATGCCAGGATTTTGTGGGAATGGCGCTCAGAATGATGGTGCGCACGCTTATGCAGTTCGTTGGCGGCATTGTGATGGTGCTTTCCATCAATGCGACTTTCGGATATATATTGCTGTTTACGCTGCCGATACAGATAGTCGTGATAATTCTTGTGCTCCGCAAGGGCGCGCCGCTGTTCAGCGTGGTCCAGGGCAAACTTGACCGCGTGAATTCGGTGGTGCAGGAGAATGTCAGCGGCGCCCGCGTCGTAAAGGCCTACACCCGCGAGGATTATGAATACGCCCGCTTCTGCAGGGCAAACGACGACCTCGTTTTCACCAACCTCCGCGTGCAGAAGCTTATGGCGATGCTGGTGCCTATCCTTTCAATACTCATGAATGCTTCCGTTATCGCGGTGATCTACATAGGTGGCGAGCCAGTCCGGAACGCCGCAGCTGACGCACAGGTCGGCAGCATTATGGCTGCAATAACCTACATCACGCAGATACTCATGTCCATGATGATGATCGGCATGATGTTCCAGCAGGTAACAAGGGCGGCTGCCTCCGCAGCGCGTATACGCGAAGTCCTGGAAGCTGACCCTGTCATTGCAGACGGTGATTTCACCGGAAGCGCTCCGGAGAACGGAACAGTTGAGTTTCGCAATGTTTCATTCAGATACCCCGGCGTACAAAGCGGAAATGTGCTGAATGATGTGAATTTCCGCGTGAACAAGGGCGAAACCGTTGCGATACTCGGTGCGACCGGCTGCGGAAAGACCTCGCTGGTCAGCCTTATTCCTCGTTTTTATGACGCCACCGACGGCGATGTTTTCGTTGACGGCGTGAACGTCCGTGATTACAAGCTTGACGACCTGAGACACAAAATAGGTTTTGTTCTGCAGAAAAGTGAGCTTTTCTCTGAAACCATCGAGCAGAATATCCGCTGGGGCGATCCCGAAGCTACCGACGAGGAAGTTAAGCGCGCCGCGGAAATAGCGCAGGCAGACGAGTTCATAAGCTGCTTTACAGACGGCTATAAGGACATGATAACCGAAAAGGGAAGTTCCCTTTCTGGCGGTCAGAAGCAGAGAATGTCGATAGCCCGCGCGATAGTCAAGAACCCGGAGATACTCATTTTCGACGACAGCATGTCCGCACTGGACCTTGCTACTGACGCAAAGCTCCAGAAAACGCTCCGCGAGCAGCTGAAAGGCACAACGGTAATAATGATCGCTCAGAGGGTTGCCAGCGTCATGCGCGCGGATAAGATTGCAGTCATCGACAACGGAACCATCGTGGCGTTCGACAACCACGAAAATCTGCTGAAAAACTGCGATGTTTACCGCGATATCTATAATTCGCAGATGAGAGAGGGGGCTGAGCAGGTTGGCTGAAAAACAGGCTCCCGTAGTTAATCTTCGTCCCGGAGGACCTGGCAGAGGTCCCGGACACGGCCCACCAGGAATGATGCCCGGTGAAAAGCCGAAAAACCTCAGGGCAACATTAGGCAGGATACTCACCTATATAGGCAGAAACCGCGGACTTATCATCGCGATGCTTGTCGTGATGCTGCTGGCGACACTGCTTAATGTAATTGCACCGTCTATCCAGGCAAAGGCGATAGACTCCATCGCGAAACTTGACGGAAACGCGCTGCTTATGTGGCTTGGCGTAATGGCTGTTGTGTACTTCAGTTCTGCGATATTCACCTATTTCCAGAACCTGTTTGCAGCAATGCTTTCGCAGTTCACGGTAAAGGTTATGCGAAAGGACCTTTTCGCGCGGATATCGCATCTCCCGATAAAGTACATGGACACCCACAAGCATGGCGACATTCTCAGCCGAATGACTAATGACGTTGAGAACGTGTCGAACTCCGTTTCGCAGTCCCTCGGCTCGCTGATTTCGGGCGTAATCATGCTTGTCGGCTGCTTTGTAATGATGCTCATTCACTCGTGGCTGATGACGCTTGTCAGCATGGTGACTATAATTCTGACGCTGCTTGTGACGAAGTTCCTTTCAAAGTTCATGCGCAGGTACTTCCCTTTGCAGCAGGCTAAACTGGGTCAGCTCAACGGGCAGATAGAAGAAGCGGTCAGCGGCTGCAAGACCGTCAAGGCATTCACCCATGAAGCGCAGATATGTGATGATTTCAACAGAACCAGCGACGAGCTGAAAACCGTCGGCGTTAAGGCACAGATACTTGGCGGCGTGATGGGTCCCTGCATGAACACTATCGGTAACTTAGGATTTCTGCTGATCGCGGTCGTTGGCGCTGTTCTGGCTTCACGACCGGAAACCGACATGTTCTACATTTCAATAGGAACCATTCAGGCGTTCATAACATATTCGAAGCAGTTCACAAGACCTATAAACGAAATCGCGAACCAGTACGCGCAGATACAGTCAGCACTTGCAGGTGCTGAGCGCGTTTTTGAGGTAATGGACAGCCAGCCCGAGGACGAGGGAGGCACGGAGCCTTTTGAAATCGAAAACGTCAGGGGCGACATCAACTTCAAGGATATCGACTTCTCTTATGTCAAGGGCGAGCAGGTGCTCAAACATTTTGACTTGTGGGTAAAGAGCGGACAGAAAATAGCAATAGTCGGCGCAACTGGCAGCGGAAAAACCACGGTCGTCAATCTGCTGACGCGTTTCTACGACATTGACGGCGGCGTAATTACCCTCGACGGGCAGGATATACGTAATATTCCTACAAAGAAGCTGCGCGGAAGTATCGGCATAGTTCTGCAGGATACGGTCATCTTTTCAGATACCATCGCGCAGAATATCCGCTACGGCAGGACTGACGCGACCGATGAGGAAGTTGTTGCTGCAGCGAAGGTCGCACGTGTTGACGACTTTGCTTCAAAACTTTCAGATGGCTACAACACAATGCTGACCGAGGGCGGAAGCAATCTTTCCCAGGGACAGCGCCAGCTTATCTCCATTGCAAGAGCTGTTCTCGCGGACCCGAAGATACTCATTCTGGACGAGGCTACATCAAGCATCGACACCAGAACAGAAATGCACATTCAGGAAGCAATGGTCGCGCTGATGAAAGGCAGAACGAGCCTGATAATCGCGCATCGGCTTTCCACTATCCGCGACGCGGACAAGATAGTTGTCATCAGCGGTGGAAAGGTCGTAGAAGCCGGCGACCACGACGAGCTCCTCGCACAGCAGGGAGAGTACTACAAGCTCTACCAGAGCCAGTTTGCAGGAATTGCAACATAAAAAGAACCGGGGCAGGGAACTGCTCCGGTTTTCTCATACAAAAAGGGGGAGGAAAACCTCTCCCTTTTGCGTTTATTACTCGTACTCTACGACGTTTACCCATGACAGCAGGAAATCGCGCTCTTCCTTCTTGCCCTTTACAGACTGCGAAGCCGCAACGATAGGTAGCCACTTCTGAATGTACTGCTTAGCGGTGTCGCTCTTCTTGCAGAACAGGTTGAGGTACTTTTCAGCCATTTCCTTATCGCCGCTCAGGTTGAACAGCAGGTAGGTGCGTGCCACATCAGCAGACGCATTACCCTGGGTAACATGCGCCCAGTCAATGATGTACGCCGTGCCGTCGTCCTTGACGATTATATTGGAGGGGTTGAAGTCGCCATGGCAAACCTTGTTGTGCTTGGGCATTCCTTCAAGGCGTGTGTGCAGTTCGTAGCGAGTGGTGGCGTCAAGATCTGTTTCATTGATCTTGCGGTTCATCTTGTCCTTCAGCTTGTTCAGAAGAGGGCACTTTGCAGCGTGAACCTTCATCTGCAGATCAACGAACATCTCAAGGTACTCGTCTTTCTTTGCAGGGTTTTCTTCCATCAGCTGAGCAAGCGTCTTGCCCTCAATGAATTCGGAAACAATCGCCCACTTGCCGTCGATGGTCTTAACTTCAAGAACTTTCGGAACGTTGATGCCGATGTTCTCAACGCGCGCCTGATTCAGCGCTTCGTTAAGAACGTCGTCCTTTGCATAATTTTCGTCAAATTCCTTGACCAGTTTGTTACCATCGCGGAAGATGGTTTTTCCGGGTCTTACAGCTAATACTTCAGACATAGCTTTATCCTCCTGTTTATATATCAGACGCGCAGATGAAACTGAATGCGTAGCCCAGTGATATGTACTGCGAAAATATCTCGCTAGGATATGGCTGTTGAAACAGTTAATGCACGTCAGTTATTCAATGCACAAAGCCGGGCACGGGCTTATCGCTCATGCCCGGCTGCGTTAAATCAGTACGGGAATATTGGGGTTTGGATTAAACCTTCTCGTGCTTGCCATAGTAAGCGTTCAGGTACATCTGCTTGATCTCCTTGAACAGCGGGAATCTCGGGTTAGCACCGGTGCACTGGTCATCGAATGCCTGCTCAACCATAGCATCCAGTCTGTCGAGGAAGTCCTTCTCGTCAACGCCATAGTCCTTAATGGTCTTCTTAACGCCGATTCTATCCTTCAGGTCGTCGATCTTCTTGATAAGACCCTCAACCTTAGCCTCATCGTTCTTGCCGGTAACACCGAGGAACTCAGCAACTTCAGCATAACGACGCATTGTGTGCGGGTGAGTATACTGAGAGAATGTACCCATCTTAGCAGGAGCCTCAGCGCTGTTGAAGCGAATAACTTCGTCGATCAGCAGAGCGTTAGCAATACCGTGCGGCAGGTGGTGGAATGCACCCAGCTTGTGAGCCATAGAGTGGCAAACACCCAGGAATGCGTTAGCGAATGCCATACCAGCCATTGTAGCTGCATTAGCCATGTTCTCACGAGCAACCGGATCATAAACACCGGAGATAGCGGAGTCATAAGCAGCAGGCAGGTTATCGAATATCAGCTGCAGGGACTTCAGAGCCAGACCGTCTGTGAACGGAGTAGCCATAACGGAAGCATAAGCCTCGAGGCAGTGTGTAACAGCGTCGATACCAGAAGCAGAGGTCAGACCTCTCGGACCGGTTCTCATCATGTCAGCATCAACGATAGCCATCTTAGGCATCAGCTGATAGTCAGCCAGCGGGTACTTAACGCCAGTGGACTGGTCTGTGATAACTGCAAACGGAGTAACCTCAGAACCTGTACCAGCGGAAGTAGGAACAGCGATGAAGTAAGCCTTCTCGCCCATATTCGGGAATGTGTAGACTCTCTTACGGATATCGATAAAGCGCATAGCCATATCCATGAAGTCAGCCTCGGGGTGCTCATACAGAACCCACATGATCTTACCAGCGTCCATTGCGGAACCACCACCGACAGCGATGATGCAGTCCGGCTCGAACTTTCTCATAGCCTCAGCGCCCTTCTGAGCAGAAGCCAGGGAAGGATCAGGCTCAACATCTGCGAATGTGGTGTGTACGATACCCATTTCGTCCAGTCTGTCAGTGATAGCCTTTGTGAAGCCGCTCTTGAACAGGAAGGAGTCTGTTACGATGAATACTCTCTTCTTGCCCATAACGTCCTTGAGCTCCTTGAGAGCAACAGGGAGGCAGCCCTTCTTGATATAAACCTTCTCAGGTGCGCGGAACCACAGCATGTTCTCTCTCCTCTCAGCAACGGTCTTGACATTCAGCAGGTGCTTAACACCAATGTTCTCGGAAACGGAGTTTCCACCCCAAGAACCGCAGCCCAGTGTGAGGGAAGGAGCAAACTTGAAGTTGTAGAGGTCGCCGATACCACCGAGGGAAGAAGGAGTGTTAACGATCAGACGGCAAGCCTTCATTCTTTCAGCCCACTTGTCGAGCTTCTCTCTCTCGGTATTGTTGTTGATCCAGAGGACGGATGTATGACCAAGACCACCGTTGTTCTTCAGCAGTGTGTCAGCCATGTCCAGAGCCTGGTCGAAGTTCTCGGACTTGTACATGCCGAGGATAGTTGTGAGCTTCTCGTGACCGAATGCCTCATCGGGCTCCAGAGAAGTAGCCTCACCGATGATAACCTTAACGGACTCAGGAATCTCGAAGCCAGCCATCTTTGCAATCTGATAAGGACGCTGACCAACGATCTTAGCGTTAAGAGCGCCGTTGATGAGCATTACCTTTCTGATCATATCAGCCTGCTTCTTATCGAGGAACATGCAGCCTCTCTTCTCGAATTCCTTCTTAACATCGTTGTAGATTGTCTTGTCAACGATGAGGGTCTGCTCAGTAGCGCAGATCATACCGTTATCGAAAGTCTTGGAGTGAATGATGGAGTTAACTGCATTAACGATATCAGCAGAAGCGTCGATGATAGCGGAAGCGTTACCTGCGCCAACTCCGATAGCGGGAGTACCGGAAGAATAAGCAGCCTTAACCATTCCGGGACCACCAGTTGCGAGAATGATGTCAACTTCCTTCATAAGGAGGTTGGTCAGGTCGAGGGAGGGAACATCTACCCAAGAGATGATTCCATCAGGAGCGCCAGCCTTTACAGCTGCCTCATAAACGATCTTTGCAGCCTCAACGGTGCACTTCTTTGCACGGGGATGCGGGCTGATAATGATACCGTTTCTGGTCTTGAGAGAGATGAGGGTCTTGAAGATAGCGGTGGAAGTAGGGTTGGTTGTAGGAATAACCGCACCGACTACGCCGATAGGCTCAGCGATCTTTTCAATGCCATAAGCCTCGTCGCGCTCGATAACGCCGCAGGTCTTGGTGTGCTTGTAAGCGTTGTAGATGTGCTCGGCAGCATAGTTATTCTTGATAACCTTATCTTCTACAATACCGTAGCCTGTTTCCTCAACAGCCATCTTTGCCAGCGGGATTCTCTGCTTGTTTGCAGCGGAAGCAGCTGCGAAGAATATCGCGTCTACCTGCTCCTGAGTGTAAGTTGAGAAAATCTCCTGTGCCTCTTTGACCTTTGCGAGTGCTTTTTCGAAGCTCTCTACGCTGTCAACCAGTTCATGAAATGCCATAGTCATCTTCTCCTTAAATATTTGTATACCTGCATCAACCCATGATCTGACAGTATAACGGCTGCGGTGACGGCAAAAGCCGCGGCGCAGTCGCAATATCCCGCGATCCTGTGATATCCGCACGGACCAGCGTCGTTGCCGGCCGTTTCTTAACGAAAATTATAGTGCTTTCGACAGGTTATACTTATTGCTAACCTTTTTGCAACTGTTAATATTTTAACACAATATTTTGTCCCTGTAAAATGTAATATTGATATATACATATCAACAAAATACATAGCAGAGACAAAGTATCATATTACGTTATATTTCTTTTTAGCGCGATGCACAGCGGCTATGAATTCGCGGTCATATTCGCTCAGCCGATAGTCGCGCCGATAGATGAGGACATCCTTGTAAAGCCGCTCGGCGCCCTTAACCTTAAGCTGCACCAGCCCGTAATTATCAAGCAGCTGCTGCGGAACAGGGGACACCCACATAAAAGTTTCCGGCACTGTGCCAAGAATAACGAACTGCGTCCCGCGCTCATAGACATATATCCTTCGCTCAACGAATTCCGTTAGCTCGGATTTCCGCACGTCAATAACGGGTACCGACGGCACGTAAGGATCCGAGTGGCATACTTCGATATAATCCGCGAGGTCGTCAAGACAGACTTCGTCTTTGTGCGCAAGCGGGTCGTTCTTTGAAATTATCATGTTGTACGAGAATTCTGCGATGGTGTCTGCTGTGAGTTTCTTATCCTTGAAAAGGTCGCTGAAATATTTCTCATACGATGACTGGAACCGCACGATACCAAGGTTGAAATCCTCGCGGACAACGCTGTTTATCGTGTTCATCGGGTTTGTTTCGCAGTAGAAGAATTCAGCCGGAAAGCCCTTCTTCATACATCGCGAGAAGTCAGCCATCGCATAGCTCAGGTAGCTTGCCCGGGGCACGCTGACTGAAAAGCTCTGCTTTTTCTGGCGGCCGTTCTGATATATCTGCTCGACTTCCTCGACTTTCTGCACGATCTGCCGGGCGTACTGCAGGAATTCCTCTCCGTCAGGGGTGATAGAAATGCCCTTGGTGGTGCGCCTGAATATGGTTATCCCGAGGGACTCTTCAAGCTCCTTTATAGCGCGGCTGAGATTCGGCTGCCCCATGTAAAGGTTCTCTGCCGCCTTGCTGATAGAACGGGTCTTTGCCACTTCTACGGCATATTTCAGATGAAGTATGTTCAACTTTATTCCTGCCTTTCGTCGTTTCCCCGGGAAATTCTTGTAGTTTTTCTGTTAAAGATTTGTCAAATGCTTGTTATTGCGCTGAAAGAAGTTTCTTAGCTTCTGCCGGAGTCACCATTTCAGCGAGCGCCTTGTCGTAGCCTTCAATAAGAATAGTATTCTTGGTCGGACAGTCGGATATTCTGATGTTCAGGCTATTGGGACTATCGTCTGCACCAAAAGTATCTACTTCCGAAAACGCGCCGTTTTCATATGTGTAAAACGATACTCCACCCATAAATGACGAACCGCCGACGGCATAGTATTTGCTGCCTATTATCTGCGCTTCCGGAATAAAGACGTCTTCAAGGGGAGGAAGAATTCCGGTGCTGTCCATCGCGTAAAGCCCGTTTATGTCAACGGGAGCGCCGACCACTGTATAATATCTGTGCGCGTCCGTGTCGTACACCATGAATTCTCCGCTGCACTGCCAGCCGTATGTCATCAGGAAGCAGTCAGACTTATAGTAAGCGCCGCGGTAATCATAGTGCGTGAACATTTCCCTGTTTCTCACGCCGATAAGCGGGGAATGGGTACTTACCCCAAAATCGCCGTAAGCGTTGAACACCAGCTGCTTGTCTGCGCCGTAATCCAGCATATCCACAGAGTACAGATGTTCCAGTCTGTTCCATCGGTATTCCGGGTCGGCCCAGCCTCTGTAATTGACGAAAACAACGTAATCATAGGATTTGGGAGTGTCGAGAATTGTTTCCAGCTCAACAAACGCTTCTTCTGCTCCATCACCGTCAAAATCATTGATATAGGCGCCTTTGACACGAATGTCGAGCCCGCCGCTTGTGAGCCAATCGCCAAGGGTATCATCACCATCGGTGGAATATTTCACCGTAATATCGGCTGCCGACGGATTATCATTTATCCACCGGGACACCATCTTGTATCTGTCGGATTTTTTTACTGCTTCTACTGCGATATCTGTGAAATAGGCGTACTTCTCATGCGCTGTATCCGACGGAATATTCTTGATATAGTCGTAATCGACGAAAATGTTGTTTTCAGAAAGCTGTACCATCTGTGGATACGCTTCTTCGTCCATGTTATACAGCCTTCCGACCGAACCGCCTGACGGAAACTTTTCGAGAGTATCATTGTCACTCTCCGCAGTCTGCTGCTCCGGCTCCGATGTGTTTTCAGAAGAAGCCTGTGCTGTTTCAGCAGTGTCCTGCTCCGTTTCCACAGTTTCTTCTGCGGAAATCGGGGCAGGGGAGCTGTTTTCTGTAACCGGGGCGCTGCACCCCGAAAGGAGTAATGCTGATATGACTGCCGGGGTAATGCCTCTGCGAAAGTTCATATCAACGCCTCCCGTTAATCTCTTTCCAGTGCGGAAATACCACTTCTGACCATCTTGACGATGCCGAACGGCTTTAACAGGCTGATGAAGCTGTCTATCTTCTCGGGCTTGCCGGTGAGTTCCAGCATAATGCTGTCCTCGCCGATATCCACGGATTTGGCGCGGAACAGGTTAGCCACCTCGACGATACCGCGTCTGTCCTCAACGGAACGTCCCGCGCGGACGATAACGTGCTCGCGGCATACGGCGTCGGTGAGTATCTTGACTTCCTTGACGTCGTGGAGCTTCATGAGCTGGTTCTTTATCTGCTCCAGTACCTTGAGATCACCGGCAACCACGATAGTCAGCCTGGAGATCTCAGGGACTTCTGTTTCGGCTGCGTTAAGGCTCTTGATGTTGAAGCAGCGTCTGCTGAACAGGCTGGAAACACGGAGCAGCACGCCTTCGCTGTTATTTACTTTTACTGATAATACGTATTCCTGCATGATCACGCCTCCAGGTCAATTGATGTGATGGGATTTACGACCGGCTTTCCGGCAGGTATCATCGGCAGAACGTTGATGTCCCTGTCAATGCGTACTTCTATCATTACCGGCGCGGACTTGGAAATCTCCAGCGCTTCTCTGAGTACAGGCGCGATCTCCTCTGTCTTTTCGATAACGAAAGTCTTTATGCTGAATGCTTCACCAAGTTTTACATAGTCGATGTGACGTGCGTCCAGCGTGGTTTCTGAGAAGTGCTTGCTGTAGAAAAGGCGCTGCCACTGGCGTACCATGCCGAGTACATTATTATTGATCACGATTTCTACAATATTTATACCGTGCGCGGAAGCTGTAATGAGTTCGTTGAGGTTCATCGCAAAGGAACCGTCGCCTGCCATATTAACAACGGTCTTGTCGGGATTTCCGGTCTTTGCACCGATCGCTGCACCCAGACCGAAGCCCATGGTGCCGAGTCCACCGGAGGAAACGAAGCTGCGGGGATTTTTGCACTTGTAGTACTGCGCAGCCCACATCTGGGTCTGACCGACTTCCGTTGTGATGATGGCTTCGCCGTTAGTCTGGCGATCGAGTTCTTTAATAACAGCCTCGGGAGTTACAGGGAACTCAGGTGTGCCCTGCTGAACAGGCTCGCCGAAATCCTTACCGAGAATTTCTGCGCTCCACTCCGGGTGGGACTGCTGCGTGATTTTCTCGTTGATCGCAGCGAGAACTTCCTTGACGTCGCCGGTAACGGTAGTTGTTACGTCAACGTTCTTATTGAATTCAGCAGGGTCGATGTCGATGTGAATGATCTTTGCCTGCTTGCCGAATACGGAAGTATCACCGGTCACGCGGTCGGAAAAGCGCGTACCTATGCCTATGAACAGGTCGCAGTTATTGAGCGCATATGCAGCCCTGACCGTACCGTGCATGCCAAGCATGCCTATGTAACGTCTGTCAGTCTCGTCGTAAGCGCCCTGACCCATGAGGGAACATGAAACGGGAGCGTCAGTCAGCTCAGCAAGCTTCTTGAGTTCCACGGAAGCGCCGGAAGAGATAACGCCGCCGCCTGCATAAATGTAAGGCTTTTTGGCGTTTGCGATGAGTTCAACGGCTGTGTTTATCTCATCAGCGAAAAGGGGAGCGTTCTTTTCAGGCTGCTGTGCAGGCTGCGGTGTGTACTCTGCCACAGCCTGTGTGATATCCTTGGGGACGTCTATCAGCACCGGACCCTTTCTGCCGGTGTTAGCGATGCGGAATGCAAGACGGATAGTATCCGCGAGGTCATTCACGGATTTAACGATAAAATTGTGCTTTGTGATAGGCATTGTTATGCCGGTGATGTCCACTTCCTGGAAGGAATCAAGACCCAGCAGTCCGCAGGATACGTTACCTGTTATAGCGACCAGCGGGACGGAATCCATATAAGCGGTAGCGATACCGGTGACGAGGTTAGTCGCGCCGGGACCGGAAGTTGCGAGAACAACGCCAGTTCTGCCGGTGGAACGAGCGTATCCGTCTGCCGCATGGCAGGCGCCCTGTTCATGGCAGGTAATGACGTGCCTGATCTTGTCGCTGTACTTGTACAGACTGTCATAAATATTGAGAACAGCGCCGCCCGGATAGCCGAAAATGGTATCAGCGCCCTGTTCGAGTAAGCATTCAACGATTATATCAGAACCGCTAAGCTTCATTGAGATATCACCCTTCTTTTACATATTTCGCTGCTTGTTATATCAAACAGTACATAGTATTATTTTATCACATAGTTCATATGTTGTCAACGACATAACAGAAATTTTCTTGCTTTTTCGATAAAAAATTCGCCGACGGAATTTCTCACGCCGGCGAAATATCTTGTTTTAAAGTTATTGGTTCATTAATATGAACGCTATCATTTCCTTGAGCATTTCCTCAGAAACATAATCGCAGCCGTTTTTAAGCACATCGATCATTTCCTCGGTGCCGGGCTTGTTCTGCTTTTCAAGGTCGGTGCGAATTGTTTCAAGCAGCTTTCTCTGCAGCCATTTCAGCTTTTTGAGGTCAAGCCTGCCGCGCATATAGAACAGCGGAACGTCCATGGGATTGGCGCCTTTAAGTATTTCAATGTACTTATCATTTGAAAGGTTCATTCCCACCGCGCCGACGCACAGTATGTTCCAGCGTTTCAGAGCCTTTTTCAGACCCTGTATCTTGTTCGCGAATATCCAGCCAAGGAATATGGCTTCTTCGTCCTTGGGAAGCTTCCTGCATGCTTCTTTAAGGGAATACGCAGGCACGCCGAGTTTCTCAGACAGCATTTCAGCGTACTGTTTAGTGCTGCCGGTGTTGGATTCATATATTATCGCTTTCATACTGACACCTCTTGGCTGTGTTTCTTTTCTTTTTCGGCGTACATAAGCATGTCAGTGGATTTCACCATGAACTCTAAATCGTCCGTTTCATCAGTGCTGAACGACAAAATACCGACGCTTGCAGAAATCTTATACGGCTTGCCGGAAACCGAATTCACCTTTTCAATGTATTCGTCAATCTTCTGATGAATATCAAAGCAGGGAAGTCCCCCGGGGATAACTGCCACCATTTCATCACCGCCCCATCTCACGCAGAGAGAGCCGTCAGGGCAGCTGTTTTTCAGCGCTGAAGCAACCGTGAATATCGCAAAATCCCCATCGTCGTGACCATAGTTGTCGTTGATGTGCTTCAGTCCGTCAAGGTCGCTGAGTACTACCGTAAGCTTTCCACCGCATTTTTTCAGGAGTTCAGGGTAGTCGTTCTTCATCGCCGTCCGGTTAAGCAGATGCGTCAGCCCGTCGCAGCGGTACATCTCCTCTATCTTCTCAGAAAGAAAATGCTGGTAATGAAGCACCCTGAACGCGCCAAACGCCGAATTCAGAGTATTGACGATCTGCGTTGCCTTATAGTAATTCTGAATATCGTAATTATGATAATTGAAGCAAACGTAACCCATTGTAATGCCCATGTAATTGAGCGAAAAGATGATCAGCGGCTCAGAGTGATCATTCAGGACATTCTCAAGGTCAGGGTGCAGCGACATTGTATCTGCGTCATCGATCCTGCCATGCATTGGGGTATCGGTGTTATAAATTATCTTGACCTTGTCAGAAAAAGGAGAACTGCAGGTAGGTTTAAGCGGGTCGTGGGTAGGATCCATGCATTCCGGAGAAAGCGCAATAAGCATGTCATAAAAGTCATACTTATCAAGGACGTCAGCCACCTGGGAAAAATCACGGCAGACCAGTATCCGCGGCATCATTCGGAACATGTTCTCTTCCTCGGACTGATAGCGGTAAAACGAGTTATTTATATAAGTCAGTTCTGCGGAAGGGTCGATCGATCTTTCGGACGTGCAGCCGCAGCTTTCAGATTTCTGCAGAACAGGAACCACCAGACGATGTTCCGGAACATGTTCGCCCCTGATAAGCGCCATTACCGTATCTGCGACTGTATCAGCAAGCTGTTCACTGCTGCACAGGCAGGTCGTCAGCCTGGGGCAGCAGTAATCCGCTTCGGCAATGCTGTCAAAGCCGGTTACGATGATGTCTTCAGGGACTCTCACGCCATGTCGTTTCAATGTGGTTATCGTCGTAATAGCCATAGCATCATTTGCGCAGATTATTGCCTGCGGAAGCCTGCGCCGACGTGTGAACAGCATTTCAACGGCTTGTTCAGTGGGCTGGCTCCAGAAATTCCCGTAGCTTATGTCATCGTCGCAGAAAGGCAGTTCAAGTTCTTCTGCAACCTTACGGACTACCTCAATACGCTCATCAGAAAAAGCGTTGTCTTTGTAACCTGCAATCATATGGAAGTCGCACACATGGTGGTCCTGAAGCACATGCCGGACTATTTTCTCAAACCCGGCGCGATAATCAAAGCCGACATCAGTGCAGCCCTCGCAGTTGGAACCTATTGCGATTACAGGTTTTCCATGAGATTTACTCTTGTTGATGACCTCGGCGACAACGTCCTTGTTTTTTATTGACTCACTGTGAATTATAACGGCGTCCGTTATATCATAATTTATCAGGTCAAAAACCGTTTTTTCGCCCTGCTCGTCAATGGAATTCCAGAAAAGTTCAGACGGAGTGGAATATACCAGAAGGCGCGCGCCGTATTTGTCAAGCTGTTTGCTCATCGATGTTATGAATTTGTGATTTGTAGCGTCATGGATACGCGGAATACACAAGGCGATTATATATTTTCCGTATATCATCAGAACAACCCCCTCAGTACATAATGTACATTATTTGATATAGTACATTATAACATATTTCCGACCCGATTTCAAGTGTCGCAGCAAATATTCACAAAAACAAAAGCAGGGGAACACCCTGCTTTTGAAAGTGATTATTCGGTTATGAATTTCCCGACCTCTGCAGCAAGCGTTGTTGCGAGTGCTGAAAGTTCCTCGCTGGAAGCGGCGCTTTCCTCTGCCGTCGCTGTGGTGGAATGCATACCGTTTTCGATGTTGCTTATGCCTTCCGTCATATCGTTTACTGCCGCCTGCTGTTCAGCAGCCGCTTCGGTTATATCCTGCATCTGTTCGGAAATCCTGCTGATGCCATCGACTATGCTGTCCATTGCAGAGTGCGCGTCTGCGGCAAGTTTGGTGCCCTTATCCACCGCTGTCAGCGAATCGTTGATGAGGGCAGTGGTGTTCTGAGCGGCTTCCGCGCTCTTTGCCGCAAGGTTTCCGACCTCGCCGGCTACTACTGCAAAGCCCTTTCCGGCTTCACCGGCTCTCGCAGCTTCAATGGAAGCATTCAGTGCAAGTATATTTGTCTGGAACGCGATATCTTCGATGGTCTTTATTATATTCTTGATGGAAGCAGACTTCTCTTTGATGTTCTCTACAGCCTCAAGCAGCTGCTGCATCAGCTCTCCGCCTTCCCGGGCGTTGTTGTTTGCTTCCTCTGCGAGGGCTGCTACATTGCTTGAAACATTAGCGGTGTTGTCAGCCTTTTTCTGGATAGCTGTAATAGTCGTGGAGATCTTGTCTACAGCTTCTGCTTCCTTTATGGCAGTCTCGGAAAGGCTCGCAGAGCCCTCTGCTACCTGCTCAGCGCCGGACTGGATATTGCTTACGCTGTTCTTGACCGCGCCCATAGCGGAATTCATTGCAGAGGATATCTGGTTGAGGGAATTGCCTATTATTACAAAATCACCATGATAATCCTGCTGGGAACTTACAGTGAGGTCGCCGTCAGCCATAGGCTCCAGTACCTCGGTTATATCGTTGATATATGTACGCAGCGTTTCCACGGTGTTGTAGAGGGATTCCTGCAGGATAAGCGTTTCGTCGTTCGGTGCGTCAACAACGAATGGGGTCTTGACGTCGCCCTCGGAAAGAAGCTTCAGGCGTTCCGCAGATTTTGCAATGGGGAATGCGATATTATTTGCGACCTTGATGCAGATAAATACGCCAAAGCAGATAAGAAGCAGTGAAATTCCAGCGCCTGCCACAAGGCTGAGCATTACATTTTTGATAACCTGGTCGAAATTGCCACTGACTACGATGGTCCAGCCGTCGGTCCCGTCAAGAGGCATGTAGTATGCCATCATATTATCGGTGCCGTTGTTGTACATGTAAACTCCCGAGCCGTTGTTCATGGTATTCTCAGCGAGTTTCTTCAGGCTGGGTGTTTCGCTGTTGAGGTAGTTAGTCATGCTTGTAACAAGGCTGGGGTCGCTGGAAGCAACTACCTGACCGTTCTTGTCAAGAACGATAATATTGCTGCCCTGACCGATGTCGATGCGATCGAGTCCGTTAGAGAACAGGGAAGTATCAAGACCACCATATACTACGTATTTAACTCCCCCGGCAGAAGCTGGCGCAGCCATCATAGTGGTAACGGTACCGTCCGTCTTTCTGATAACCGGCGCTGAAATAGATATCTCGCCATTGAGCGCCTTCTGGAAATATTCTCTGTCAGCGAGGTTTGTGTCATTGTATGTGTTTCCATTTTCATATGCAACGGAATAATCCTTGAACAGAGCGGTCTTCGCCAGAGTTGCAAGGGTCTTTTTCCTGGTAGCGAGGGGAACAGACTGATCAAATATGGATTTCTCATTCGCCACTGATTCAATTTCCAGTGTCAATGAGTTGATCGTATTTGAAATAACTTCTCCATACGCCTCTGCCATTGACTTTGTCTGACTTTCATAGCTTGTGTTATACGCCGAAGTTACGCTAACGCTCATAACTACCATAAGAGAACAAATGCACACCAGAACGCTCAACACAGATAGTCTTAGAATGCGGTATTTTATCTTTGTACTGCGTGCTGTCTTGACTGTTTCTCTTTTTTTGCTCATGATTTAATGCCTCCGGAAGATTTAATAGGTACTGATGGCATTCAAAAAATACCATAGTTTTCAAAATTATTATAACATAATTTATAGAAAAAATCAACATTTGCTCTATATAATTTTAATATAAATTATCGTTTTTGGTAATATGTGCAAATTCGCGCAGGGATTTTTAAAAAAAATAAACATATGCGCTGTGCACTATAAACAATTTTGCTTGCGAAAATATGTTAACAATATATAAAACAACCGAAAAACATATATGTTTTTCCCCAAATCGTCCGACTGCAATTGACTTAAATCGAGAAAAGATGTAAAATTAGCTTTGGATCTGAGATTCAACGATATCCGGTATGTCGTCCTCCGGAACTTCCTCAGTCGGAACTTCCGGCTGATATCCGGACAGGTCTACATCGTCATATGTAATGCTGCTCCAGCCGGAAGCTGTGAACATACTGACCGTATAGCTGTCAACATCGCTGCGCCAGCCGTTTTCGTCCTTTACCCAGAGATTGAGCACCACCATGTCGTTTTCAGATATAAGGTACTCGACCCCTGCGAGGTCTTTTCCGGTCTGGGCCTTGTAATAATTCTCAGCCATTTTCGCAAGTCTTGCGGCAGGGTAGAACGTGAAATCTCCCGCAGAAACATCAGACAGGAACGTCAGTTCGTCCTGCGTGCCAAGAAACGTCATATGGATTATCACATGTCCCTCGTCAGTGCGCTCCAGTTCGGCATTGTACGGTGTGAATTCCTCGCCGACATACATCGTCATTGTGCTCCCGTCGATGGAATATGTAAAATCGATCCCGTCTGCGTCGGCCATGGGTATCATTCTTCCGTGAAGCCCGTCCTGGTCGAAAATATAGAAATTGCCTGTATCGTCGGTATTCAGCGAAGTCCACACGCCGGGTGTGAAATAATCAGACGGCGTGATGTTCAGCGACTGCACCGGGTCTGCGGGGCTAAGTTCCTCGTCGCCGATTTCGTCCATGGTTCCCGTGAAAGGCGCTTCGTCAGAAGTTGTTTCGCGAGTATCAGCTGTGGCTTCCGCAGTCTGCGGCAGCGTTTCGCGTTCGGTCGTATTACAGCCGCACAGAAGCAGCGGGGCAAGAAACAGTAAATACTTGATTTTCATAAGATCCCTCCGGATAATTTATGAAATCAGTGTAGCATATTTTTGTTGTGCTGTCAATCACATTTTGTCCCATAATCAGCATAATGCCGTGGTTTTTCCCCTTGACCTGTAATTCCAGAATATGTATAATTAATGTATCACTATTCTGGGAGGTAATGAAATGGGAACAGCTGGACTGATACTGGTGGCGCTGAGCCTTTCAATGGACGCATTCGCTGTGTCCGTCTGCAAGGGACTTTCGCTGGGCAAAATACGCCTGCGCCACATGCTCACTGTAGGAGCGTGGTTCGGGATTTTTCAGGCGCTAATGCCGCTGATAGGGTACCTGCTGGGTAGTACGCTGTCGAATATCGTCGCAGAATTCGACCACTGGATAGCATGCGCCCTGCTTGTGATAATAGGCGGAAATATGGTGCGCGAAGCGGTATTCTCAGACGAAGAGGAACCGCAGGAGCCGTCGCTGTCCCCGGCAGCAATGATCATGCCAGCAATCGCAACTAGTATTGACGCGCTCGCCGTCGGGGTGACTTTCGCGTTTCTTGATGTGCCGGTCGCAGCGGCTGTTGTGACTATCGGGCTGGTGGCATTCGCAGTTTCAGCGCTAGGTGTGAAGCTTGGAAGCATATTCGGTGAAAAATACAGCACCGGCGCCGAAATAACCGGTGGAATCGCACTTATTCTATTGGGAATGAAAATACTTGCCGAGGGGCTCGGGTGGTTCTGAGGCATTTATAAATATAAATATGTGTAGAAAACAGGAGAGAGAAAAATGAAATTCGTTAAACAATTCGGCATAATACTGCTGATAACGTTTATCGGGGAAGTTCTGCACGAGCTGCTCCCGATACCTGTCCCGGCAGGGATATACGGCATAGTGCTGCTGTTCATCTTCCTTAAAACGAAGCTTATCCCGGTGAGCGAAGTCAAGGAAGCTTCCAGCTTTCTGATACAGATAATGCCGATAATGTTCATTCCGGCGGCCGTGGGACTTATCGACACATGGGATATTCTTGCGCCATCGTGGATACAGTTTCTGATAGTGACTGTTGTGACCACCGTAGTGGTACTTGCGGTTTCTGGGCTTGTGACGCAGGCCGTTATCCGTCTGCGCAATAAAAAAGGAGGCAAGGCATGAGCGAATTTCTTTCTAACTCCGCTTATTTCGGGGTGCTTATCAGTCTTGCAGCGTATGGTCTTGGCTCGCTGTTAAGGAAAAAGTTCAAGTCGCCGCTCATCAACCCGCTGCTGATATCGATAATCCTGACTATACCCGCGATATTTCTTCTGAACATCGATTACCAGACTTACGAAGAGGGCGCGCATTATCTTTCGTGGCTGCTTACCCCGGCGACTGTCGCTCTCGCCGTGCCGCTCTATGAGCAGTTCGAGCTTCTGAAAAAGAACATCGCAGCAATAATCGCAGGAGTGACTGCCGGCGTACTCACAAGTCTTGGCAGTGTGCTTGGGCTTGCGGTGCTTTTCGGATTTTCCCACGAGGAATATATCACGTTCCTGCCGAAGTCGATAACAACAGCCATCGGAATGGGCGTTGCCGAGGAAAACGGCGGTATAGTACCGATAACGGTCGGCGTAATAATCATAACAGGCGTTGTCGGAAACATGCTCGGTGAACTCCTGCTGAAGCTGTTCCGCATAACCGAGCCTGTCGCAAAGGGGATTGCCCTTGGCTCCTCAGCGCACGTAATGGGTACGTCAAAGGCAATGGAGATCGGCGAGATAGAGGGCGCGATGAGCAGCCTTTCAGTCGTGGTTTCGGGTATTCTGACTGTTGCTGCAGCAGCCCTGTTCGCAAATTTCTATTAAAGGTAACCTCTAAAAACATAAGCCCCGTCATTGCTTTGCGCTTTGACGGGGCATTTTTATCAGCCAGCGGAAATTCTATCCAGCCTGTGCTCAAATTCACTGACGGGGAGCGGCTTGTCGAAGTAATATCCCTGCGCCAGGAAGCATTTGCATTCCTTCAGGAGATTGACCTGCTCGGCAGTTTCGACGCCCTCTACGATACATTCAAGTCCAAGATCCTGCGACATCGTTATAATGTGGCGCAGCATCTTGAGTTTTGACGGATCCTGATTTTCTGAGCGGGTGGGCAGGAAACTCTTGTCGATTTTAAGCACATTCCATGGAAGTTCGCGAATAAGGTTGAGAGATGAATAGCCCATTCCGAAATCGTCTACGGAAGTGCTTATATTCTGTTCGCGCAGTCCGTTGACTATCTTCTTCAGTTCAGTGAAATCAACGTCGGTCGTGGTTTCAGTGAGTTCTATTTCAATATACTGGTGCGGAACATTGTGCTTGTCAATTATACCCAGGATATTTTCGAGCAGATCCTCGTCGCCGAGATGAAGCCTTGAAAGATTTACAGAAACCTTGACTACCTCGCGCTTTTCATCAAGCCACCTGCGGATATCTCGGCAGACGTGGTCGAGCATGTAGAAGTCAAGAGTACATATAGCCTTGCTGGTTTCCAGCACCGGAATGAACTCTCCCGGTGGAATGATCCTTCCATCACGGAACCATCTGCAGAGCGCCTCTGCACCTGCCATCTGATAATCGTTGAGCTGGGTCTTTGGCTGGTAGAACACCTTGAATTCCTCGTTGGCAATTGCGTCGGGGAACATAGCTTCTATCTCCTGGATATGATCCTGCTGTTTTAATAAAGTATCGTCAAAGAACATGTACGGGCGCTTTGCGACATTTTTTGCAAGCTGGTACGCGGTGCAGGTCCTGTCCATTATCTCAACAGGGGAGTCAGTATTTTCCGGTATAAGGTAATATCCGGCGCAGGTGGCGACATTTACATGTTCGCCATTTTCGCCGTAAATTACCTTGGTTCCCGAAAGGTAATCCCTGACAAAGTCAAGATGTTCTTTGGTAAAGAGCATTATGAAATTATCGCTGCCGATACGGCAGACGCACTCGTTGTCTTTAAGCTGCTCCGCAAGTCCGGTCACAAATTTGCTGAGAACTACGTTCGCACATTCTCTGCCTATATTGTGATTGATTGCAGAAAAGCCGCGAAGGTTGAAGTAAACAGCGCCGTAATTGCCGATAGTACCCTGAGCTACAAGCGTTCTGGTGGTCGTAAGGAAATAGGGAAGCGAGTAAACAGCAATCTCGGTATCATGCAGCGGTATCTCCTCAGCCAGCTGTATCGTGAATGCACGTTCGCTGATAATGAAAAACTGATTTATAAACGTCCTGATCTGGGTGTATTCCTCTTCAGACCAGTCCGTTTCACCCTTGCGCTGGTACGCTGTGTAAGTAGCAGCTCCATTCTTTGAAATATGTTCATCGGAGGTATAAAAGCGCTTTTCGTCAGCGTCCCCATCGTCAAAATAGACGTATGGACCCTCTTTGAGACTCATATAACTTATTCTTGAACCAAACACATCGGTAGAAAGTCTGGCGATCCTGAGCATCCTGCAGAGCGGCACAACATTGTCGCAAAGCTTTTTGTCGCGGAATTTTCTGATATCAACACTCTGAGCTATGAACTCGTTCATAAGTTTTGAATATTTTTCGTAATCAAAACTCATCAGTTAATCTCTCCTTTTTACGGAGCTGTTTCTTTGGCTGCTCCGTTAACGATTATTACATTATCACAAATAATATTGTATCACCTTTGGTTCAGTTTGTCAAGTAAATTGTAAGATTTAAGTTTTAAGTTTGAACACTAAGTAATACTAAATAATCAAATAAATGTTCAGTTTTGAGAAATATGAGAAAACCTCTTGTAATTTACGGCAAGATGTGATAAAATAAAATTAATAATGATCATTTGTAATACAGGCGGTGAAAATATGAGCGCGGACCCCGGGTCATACCGAAGTAGAAACATCACAATAACACTCAGGGAATGCGCGCTGTTGCTTTCCTGACTGAACGTGCTGCAAGGCACGCTGAAAAGGAAGTGCTGAATTTGGTCAAGTATTACAGAACCATAGAAAACCATCTCTGCGAGATAGAAAAAGTGGAGTCCGGCTGCTGGATATCAGTCATAGACCCCACCGAAACGGAAATATCAGACCTTGAGGAAGATCTCGGCATCGACAGGGATTACGTCCGTGCCGCCCTTGATGAGGAGGAGCCGTCGCGTATTGAAAGCGACGACGGAGTTACGCTCATCGTCGTAGACTACCCGGTTGCAGAAACGGATAACAACCCCGACCGCACGCTGCTGTATTCCACAACGCCTATGTCCATAATCATCACCGAAAAGAACGTGGTGACTGTTAGCGCCAAGGAAAATTCTGTTGTTGAGGATATTTCCAAGGGCGTTGTAAAGGGAATACAGACGAACCTTAAAACCCGTTTCGTTTTCACGATACTCCTGAGAATTGCCGCAAGATACCTGCAATACCTGAAACAGATCGACAAGATACAGAACTACGTTGAGGGAACGCTGCACAAATCCATGCAGAACAAGGGACTTATACAGCTGCTCGGCCTTGAAAAGTCGCTGGTATTCTTCTCCACATCGCTGAAAGCGAATGAAGCTGTGCTGGAAAAGCTGATGCGCGGCAGATACATCAAGCTTTACGAGGAAGATCAGGATCTGCTTGACGATGTGCTTATAGAAGTCCGTCAGGCGATAGAGATGACGAATATCTACTCTAACATTCTGTCTACCACGATGGATACTTTCGCGAGTATAATTTCGAACAACCTTAATATCGTCATGAAACGCATGACAACCCTGACGATAATCATAGCAGTGCCTACGATAGTGTTCAGCTTCTACGGAATGAACCTGAACGAAGCCGCAAACGGACTTCCGCTGGCGAACGTGTGGTTCCCGCTGCTGGTAAGCGCTGTGCTGGCAGTTGCGGTGGGCTTCGTCATAAACTTTACGCAGAGATTCAAATAAAAAAACGCCGGACTGGTTTTCAGCCCGGCATTGATTTTGCATTCCTGAATTACTCGAAAGAGTCCTCTTCGTTACGCGCGTTGAACAGCTCGACAAGCTTTTCCATTTCCTCCTCGGTCATGGTGATGCCCTTGCTCATGCGGGTGTGGTCTGCATTCCAGTCGCGGATATCGTACTTGGGCTCACGGTCGTTCCAGCTGACGAGGTTAAGTTCCCTTGTCATGCCTTTTCCGTTCTCTGAGATTACGCCAAGTTCCTTTGTTATTTCGAATGTGATCTCTGCCATGTCAGTTCTCCTTATCTGTTTTTTTCGGGCGCTTCGGCTCCCGTTTCTTTTTGATCTTTGTATCGTCAGCGACCACTATCTGGTCGTAGACTGCATAGTATTTCGGTGGGATAAGCTTGTTAAGGTGGAGCTTTCCGAAGAACCAGCGTTCAAAGCTTATCTTTTCGTAAACGTCGTTAAGATATGTATTTATGTGATTTCTGTCGCCGCTGTTGTGATCCAGAAAATCATGCAGCTTTGACGGCGGCTCATAGGTAACGACGAAATCCACCTTATTGCCGGCTGTCTCAAGATTTCTCAGACCCTCTTCAAGCTCGTGCTCAGAGGGAATTTCGCGCTTCCACCAGTTCTCGCCCTCGGTCAGTTCAACAGTGTCGTCGCTCTGACCTCCACCGAAAGAAAATACCACCTTTTCAGCTATCGTGAACACCTGACCGCGCATCAGCTGCCTGAGTCTGCCCGTTATCGGGCGCGTCTTTCCACCGCACCATTCTTCCACCGGGTAATCTTCCAGAAGGTCGTAGTTGTCATGGGAGCCTTCCACAAAAAGCACGTTATAGGGCAGCTTTCCTATCTTTTTAAGTATTTTTTTCTCTTTATCAGAGCCGTCCCAGATAAACCCGAAATCCCCGCAGACTATTAGTGCGTCATTCTTCCGGAGTTTCTTCAGAGCCGGCGACCTGAACCTGGAAAAATCGCCGTGGATATCTCCGGTTATGTATATCATATGATCCCCCCGTGCAGCCAAATAATTAAAATTTGGTTACAAATTGAAAAAGCCCTTTACAACCATCGCTATATTTTGTATAATAATAAAGGCAGCTAGGTTACCAGAGGACAGTGGTTAAGTTAAGACCACCTTTATATATAATAACTCATAACAGGAGATTTGTCTATATGCGAAAAGTAAAAATTTTTTCGATATTTACCACAATAATTTTACTATGCAGTGTTATCGTCCCTGCCACAAGCGCTTCTGCGGCGTTTACGCCGAGGTGTGAGCTCCACAGCGAGGGCATTTATATGGTCGAAATGGAGACCAACACCGTCGTTGTCGCTAAAAATGAGAACGAGCGCATGATACCCGCTTCCACCACCAAGATAATGACCGCGCTTGTTGCCCTTGAAAATATCAAGGACTTCAACAAGACTGTAGAAGTCACCTATGAAGCGACAAACGAATTCTGGGGCGGCGACCCCAATTACACCTACCCGTCGAATGCCGCGCTTGAAGCCGGACAAACCAACGTGACTTACACTGACCTGCTGTATTCGCTCATGCTGCCGTCGGCGTGCGACTCAGCCAATGTCCTCGCGCTGAATATTGCAGGGAGCATTCCTGCATTCGTTGACATGATGAACGCAAAGGCAGAGGAAATAGGCTGCACGAATACGCACTTTGCCAATGCGCACGGACTTTACAGCGCAGATAATTATTCCACCGTAAAGGATATGTACCTTATCACAAGGTACGCTATCGATAATTACCCCGGGTTCATGAAAATATGCGATACCAAGTACTACGACATGCCCGCCAATTCCAACAACCCCAACGGCTACACCAAAACTACCACAAACCAGCTCATGCTGGATGGTGAGTATTACTACGAGGGAGTTCACGGAGTAAAAACCGGAAGCATCAACGAATATTATGAGTACAAAAACGGCACATGGGACACTGAAAACCCCAAGGAGGGAATTATGTGCCTTGTTTCCACAGCCACCGCAAAGGGAAGCGACGGAAGAGGCTACCACTACATCATAGTTACTATGGGCGCGCCGTATTACAACGAAGCGCACGAGTACTCCTCGTATTCATTCAAGGACCATATCGCGCTGTACGACTGGGCGTATTCGGAACTTGTCTACACGAACGTAGTTGCATCAAACGAACAGATCGCACAGGCTGACGTAAATCAGGGTAAGAACGTCGATAAAGTCGGCGTCTGTGCCGCAAGCGACTTCTCTACGCTGCTTGAGAAGAGCCTGAACAAAACCACCGTTTCGCGCCAGATAAACTGGTTTGAGGACAGGCTCCCGGTCCAGGCACCCAAGAATAAGGGCTATCAGGTCGGAGAATTACAGCTGATGCTTGACGGCGAAGTAATATCGACGATACCGCTTGAAACAGAAAGCGACATTGATATCGATGCCACCGCGTATTATCTTGAAAAGGTGCAGCAGGTGATGTCCAATCCACTGTTTACATGGATATGCGTACTGATCGGACTTGAACTTGTCATGCTGATCGTGTCGCACTATGTCAAAGCTTCCTACCGCAGAAAAATCGCGGAAATGAACCGTCGCAGACGCATCAGCATGAATTCACCCAAAAAGTCAAGGAAGAGATAACATGAACATCAATTTTATCGCCATGGGCAAGCTGAAAGAAAGCTGGTTCCGCGAAGCCTGTGCGGAATACCTGAAAAGGCTCGGTGCATATGTCAACGTGAAAGTGATCGAGCCTGCACCGGTAGACCTTCCGCAGAAGCCGTCGCAGGCGCAGATTGACCAGGCTCTCCGGCAGGAAGCAGTCAAGATACGCGAGCAGATAAAACCAGGGAGCTTCACCGTTGCCATGTGCATAGAGGGAAAGCCCATCTCCAGCGAACAGCTTGCGCAAAAGCTTGAAACTGCAGCAGGGCAGGGGTTCAGCACGGTGAATTTTATCGTGGGAAGTTCTTTCGGGCTCGACCCTGAACTGAAAAAGCAGGCAGACATGCAGCTTTCAATGTCGCCCATGACCTTTCCGCATTCCCTGGCAAGGGTAATGCTCATGGAGCAGGTCTACCGGGCGTATTCCATCATAAACAATGGAAAATACCACAAATAAGGAGCAGCACAATGGAAATAACACTTAAATCAGGCGAAGTAACCGCGAAGATAATCTCAAAGGGCGCGGAATTAAAGTCCCTCAGGGTCGGCAGCCGCGAGCTCATGTGGAGCGCAGACCCGGCATTCTGGGGCAAGACTTCTCCGCTTCTCTTTCCGATGATCGGCACCCTGAAAGACGGAAAGACCCTGATAAACGGCAGCGAATACAAAATCACCAAGCACGGGTTTGCCCGGGACCTTGAGTTCACCCCGGAGGATTTCAACGGTTCCAGCGCTATGTTCTCGCTGGTTCAGAATGACTACACAAAGGCAATGTACCCGTTTGATTTCAAATTCACGGTGCGTTATACAGTCAAAGCTGACGGAATTACAGTAACATATCGCGTTAAGAACAACAGCGACACCGACATGCCGTTCTGCATAGGCGCTCACCCCGCGTTTGCCACTCCCGGGGACATGACGGATTACCACCTGGAATTCCCGAAGATAGAAACCGCTGCCGTGCCGAACTATAATCTGATGACCGGGCTTCACGAGGAAAACAACCGTCGTGAACTCATGAACGAAGCCACGGAACTCCCGCTCTCACACGAAATGTTCTACAAGGACGTGTGTTATTTCGACAGGATACGTTCCCGTCAGGTTCAGCTGCTGAATAAGGAGAATGTCGGCGTCCGCGTTGATTTTCCTGATTTCACGAGCCTTGGCGTATGGCAGGCAAAGGACGCGCCGTTCCTGTGCATCGAGCCGTGGTGCGGTTCCGCTGATTTCGACGACTGCACCGGTGTTTTCGCAGAAAAACGCGGCATAGAGATACTCGCACCCGGAGCGGAAAAGCCGTTCACTTACACGATAACCGCAGTTGAGCACAAAGCAAAAGTATGAATGAAAAACGGGGCTGTTGAATTGCAGCCCCGTTTCTATGCTATTGAAATTACGCAGTAAGTTTTGTTATGAGGTTAAAGCCCATGACAACAATGCCAAGAACCACAAGGACTACACCCGTCGCACGGTTGAGCGTTTTAGGGGAAGCCTTATTCGCGAACACAGCGGCTATCCTTGCCCAGATGAGCGTGAACACAATGCACAGTATCATCACAAGAATATCCGGCGCGCCACCCATTGCAAAATGCGAAATAGAACCAGTAAGCGCAGTGAAAGTCATGATGAAAACACTTGTTCCGACTGCGGTTTTAAGCTCGTATCCCAGCAGGGAAGTGAGGATAAGGAGCATCATCATTCCACCGCCTGCGCCGATAAATCCGCAGATGAAGCCTATCACAATACCTGCAACGATGGACTGTATAAGCCGTTTTTTCGGTGAAACTGCCTGCATATCCTCCTTGGTGGTCATAACAGGCTTGACAATAAACTTGATGCCAAGCAGAAATGTCATGAACACCGAAAATCCACCCATAGTCGCCGACGGAACGAGGCTTGAAACCCAGCTGCCGACAACCGTGAATGCAAGTACGCTCACCATCATCACAAGTCCGTTTTTGATGTCAAGGTTCTTGTTCTTACCATATGTGAACGCTGAAACCGCGCTCGCAAGCACGTCGGAAGCCAGCGCAATTCCCACCGCAATATACGGGTCTATTCCAAGGAATGTCGTAAGAATCGGTGTAATTACGGCAGCCGCGCTCATACCGGCAAAGCCCGTGCCAAGACCTGCGCCCATTCCCGCGAAAAATGTCACGATAATTGTAATGAAAAGTTCCATAGAATACCTTCTTTCATAACAATTATACAACAAATCTGCAGAAATGTCAAATACGCCAGTAGCTTAATACAGCAAATACGCAATAAATGTTCAAGATGCGAAAAAGGGCAGACACCAGGTCTGCCCATAGTATTTATTCACCGCAATGCTCGCAGTCGTGCTTCTCCTTGAAAATCTCAGGGTCGTAAGCAATGCCGTTCTTGTCATAGTAGTCCTTGACAGCGGCCTTAACAGCTTCCTCAGCAAGAACAGAACAGTGTATCTTGTGAGCGGGGAGCCCGTCAAGAGCCTCAACAACAGCCTTGTTAGTAAGCTCCAGCGCTTGTGAAACCGGCTTGCCCTTGATCATCTCAGTAGCCATAGAACTGCTTGCGATTGCGGAACCGCAGCCGAAAGTGCTGAACTTTACATCGTCGATAATACCGTCTTTGCTTATTTTGAGGAATATCTTCATGATATCTCCGCACTTTGCGTTGCCTACTTCGCCTACGCCGTCAGCATTCTCAATAGTGCCGACGTTACGGGGATTTGTGAAGTGATCCATTACCTTTTCACTGTATAACATATTTTCTCTTGCCCTCCTGTAAGTCCTGCCATACCGGGGAAATGCGGCGTAAATAATCCACGATTTCAGGTACAGCCTTGATTATTGTTTCGATCTCTTCTTCGGTGTTTGATTCGCAGAGCGAAAGCCTGAGAGAACCATGCGCAACATCGTGTATTCTTCCGATTGCAAGAAGAACATGGCTGGGGTCAAGCGAGCCTGATGTGCACGCTGAGCCAGAAGAAGCACAGATGCCTTTCTGGTCAAGCAGGAGCAGCAGTGATTCGCCCTCAATGCCTTCAAAGCACATGTTCACGTTGCCGGGGAGTCTGTTCTCACGCGGTCCGTTCAGTATAGAATGCGAAATTGCGGAGAGACCCTCTATAAGTCTGTCACGCAGCTTGGTTATCTTTGCAATGTTGGCGTCAAGATTATCGGTGGCTTCTTTCAGAGCAGTCGCCATTCCGACGATGCCTGCTATATTCTCAGTGCCTGCGCGCTTGCCGCGTTCCTGCGCACCGCCCTCTATCAGCGAAGAAACAAGCAGACCCTTGCGTGCGTATAAAGCGCCGACTCCCTTAGGTCCATGGAACTTGTGACCTGCAAGTGAAAGCATATCGCAGCCGATATCCTTTACATCAACGGGAATGTGCCCGACAGCCTGCACTGCGTCAGTATGGAACAAAACGCCCTTTTCATGGCATATTGCAGCAATTTCCTTAACAGGCTCGAGCGTACCGATCTCGTTGTTTGCCATCATTATGGTAACAAGCGCAGTATCAGGGCGAATTGCATTTTTTACAGCCTCAGGATCAACTCTGCCTTCGCCATCGACCGGGAGAAGCGTTATTTCAAATCCCTGCTTCTCAAGGCGCTTGAGCGAGTGGAGAATCGCGTGATGCTCAATAGCGTCAGAAATAATATGCTTCTTTCCCTTACGTGCACCTATCTCTGCGGCGGTAAGCAGAGCCTGGTTATCTGCTTCGCTTCCTCCACCAGTGAAAATGATCTCTTTGGGGTCGCAGTTAAGGCATTCAGCAACAGTTTTGCGTGCTTTGAACAGTGCTTCTGCCGCCAGCTGACCAACAGTGTGCAGGGAAGACGGGTTGCCATACTGTTCTGTCAGGAATGGCATCATCGCATCCAGCGCCGTCTTGCTGAGCTTGGTAGTGGCTGCATTATCGGCATATATAGTTGTCATAGGATCACCATGCTTTCTGTTAAATGTTACTAACTTTTGACTTTGGGAAGTATATTTATATTTCCTATCGGACAAGTAGGATTATATCATATTTTTTTTGAATTGTCAATAGTATTTCGCAAATTAATCCAATAATGCCTTATAATATGATCATAAAACAACTTTATATTCAAAAAAAGCTGTATAACCTGAAAAAATAATAAAAACCAGTTGCATTTTTTCTGCGTTTATGGTATAATAATTAAGTTGATAAGCGCCTGTAGCTCAGCTGGATAGAGCAATAGCCTCCGACGCTATGTGTCGTGCGTTCGAATCGCATCAGGCGTACCAATTTTCGATAGCCGCAAAACCGCATTATAGCGTGTTTTGCGGCTGTTTTTGTTCTCAGAGCTCGCGACGCTTAACTAACGGCAAAAAAAACGAAAATCGGCTAATTTTTTGATTTTATGCGGGCCATTTTGCAGTTTAGAATTATCTGCGTAAACTATTATACGGCGTTTTTACTCTTTTCGGAGATTTTGCCGCTGATATAATTGTCAGGCTTTGTCATGTAGTTTTTGCGACATTCCTTGTCAAGCGTGGTATAAATTTCAAGTGTGGTTTTTATTTCGTCGTTTTCCTGACCGCTGGTCTTGCCGTCGTTGAATACGTAGGCTGTTTTCATTCTCGCCGAGGGAACGCGGATTATCGGAATGCCGTTGAATGTCTTTACCTTGAGGTTAAGCTCACCCTGCTTGAAATCATCGGTGTTGATATTGCGGTTGATTTCCTCGTTAGTGTCGAGCATATCAGCCACGGTATACGGCATGATGATAACAAGGTCGGCAGCGCCGGCACTGTCCTGGACAGCAGTGATGTCTGCAGTGAGCGTGGACAGGATCGTGCTTGCCGCCGGAGTGTATGTCTTGCCGTACTTGTCCTTTGCAAGCGCATAGATCCTGCTGTAGCGGTACGCGTCCACTTCCGGAATGACCTGTGTACGCTGGAACTCGCTCATGACTGCGGAAGCGCTGGCAACGAAATTGGTTTCGTCCACGTCCATCTTGTCCAGCAGGAACTTTCTGCCTCTGTCCATGGTCATGGTCTTGGTTTCATAGGCATATGTGACTGCTCCCTGAACATAGCCGCTGTCGCGGTCGTACTTGCCGAGACCGCTCAGCGACATCTTCGGGATCTTGATCTCACTGCCGCCGTTGTAAATGACCTGAGTGGCGTTTTCCTCCATCCAGCCGGAGGTTGCTCCCTCCAGCACCTGCTGATCGAGGGCGGTCTGGAATATCTTTGCTGCTTCGATTGTGTTGATTGCCATTGTGGTTTCCTCCTTACTTCTTTAAGCCGAAGCCAGTGTAGATCTGGCTTTCAAGGTTGTTTGCGTCGGCGCCGACGTTGCTCTGGGTGCTGCCCATGAACATTCCGGGCTTCTCATCGGTGGCGAATACGGACGGTTCGGACTGCTTCAGTCCCTCCAGATACTCCTTGCCGCCGACGAACTCGCCGTTCTCCAGCTTGAAGCCCTTGCCCCTGAACTCGTCCAGGACGGACTTGCGGACGCGCTCGCTCGCAAAATTATAGCCGCTGAACAGCTTTTCCGCAGCGAAATCCGCCTGCTGTGCGGTCAGCTTTGCGTTGAGATCGTCGGTGTCCTGCTTGTACTTGGCGTTCAGATCGTCCAGCTGCTTCTGCAGCTCCTCGGACTTGTTGTCTGCCTTGAGCTTTTCGAGATCCTTGTCGCGGGCGGCAAGCTGCTTCGTCAGTTCCTCCAGCCTGGTCTTGTCGGCTGCAACTTCGGTAGCGGGGACGAACTCCTTTTCGACGATCTCGCTTATCTGCCTGGTCTGGTCTGCGGTAAGCTCGATTCCAAGCTTCTGCAGGAGTGCCTTTAACTTATCCATGAAAAAACCTCCTTAAAATTGAGTATAAAAAAGCGCCCTCATAGAGGGTGCAGGTTATCTTTGGCGGTTCGCTGTGATTTATTCTGGGGGCGTCGCGGGGCATGCAGCGCTGCCGCTTTCGGCGTGCGTCTGCGACCACCGCTGCACGCCTGGTCTTGCAGTATCTATCCTGTGGGGTCATGGGTGCTCCTTTCGTAAAATGGGTATAAAATTGCACCCCCATTGCTGGGAGTGCTGAGTATCTTCTTGCATGTTGACATCTTTTGTGATATAATAATCATTGAAAGGAGGGTAAGCATGAAGATAACGCTAAGTTCTCAGTTCTATAACAAGAAACGAGAACTGACATGTCCAAAGTGCAAGCACAAAGTTCTCTTCACCTTTAGCCAGTTAGGCAAAATAATAGTTTGTCCTTTCTGCAAAGTCAAAATAAAGATTGAAGATGGAATTACGCCTGCACTCAAGAAGCTGTGATCATTCGATCTTCAGCTCCATCTTTTCAAGCTCGCAGACTGCCTCTTTAAGCTCTGCGAGCTTATTTTCTACATTGTCGATTAAACTTTTGACCTGTTCAATATTCGAAATAGAAATCGTGACCTTTTCCATTGAGTTCACTTCCTTTCAGGGTAAAGAATTGCACCCCCATTGCTGGGAGTGCGGAAAATTACTCTTTCTTCATGATATATGGTGATAAGTCAATTTCTGAATCTATATAAACCGCATCGGTTGAATAGTCGTTTACCACCTTTATTTCATCTTTACCGCAAGTGTAAAACTGAATTCTTGCATCATCCACGTCATGAAGCGAACGCCTTTTTCTGATATTCGGAACACGTTCTTCAAGAGCTTTGCACGTACGCATATAAATATGTTCGCTGAATGAATCGCAAATTGTATAACTGAACATCTATCACTCCCCCTAATCCTGAATCGAGAATTTTTCGTTCACTTTACTATTGGATTTTTTCGCTGAATGAAGTATTGATAAAACAGCTTCTTCTCTATTAGAGGCTTTACCCCTTTTAATTTTGTCTTGAATCTGTTCTTCAAACGACATATTGGGGCGTTCTTTATCGAGCCACTTTCTTTCATCTTGATTCAGCATCAAATCACGGGCATTAGTTCTGAACTGATTTCTCAGTGCATGTGCCTGCCTTGCCTGTTCCTCAATAGATTTAGATTTATCAACCATATCAGGTATCTGCTTGTCATGAAGAACATACCACTGTCGAGTGACTTTATCGCTAAGACTGCCGTTTAAGTGTTTGATATCATCATAATCACTGTTTATGACCTTTTCATTGAACTGATGGCGAAGCTGTTTGTATTCGTCACTATTATTATACAGCATTTTTTTGAAATCGTCAATACTTGGAACAGCAGATTTATCCAAAGTGCTTGCAATAAGCTTGTATTCTTTTTTGATAGCAGCCACGCCAGATCTTGCGGCAATGCTACGATTGAAGCCGGTTACATAAGTGCGTTCATATTCCGTATACGAATCAGCCGCCTTGCAAAAGTCCTCATAGATGTATTTCTGGCGATTAAGGCGAATACTGGCTGTCGCAAACGCTTCCTCGTCCCCGGCAGCGTCGGCGACAATGCAGCGGTCTTTCTGTTTCCGCATGGCGCTCTCCATCTTCCTCATCTGCTGGGAAGCCTCATATGCGGTATACTTCCGCCCCTCATAGGTGAACGGCGGCTGGTCTATGTTCTGGAGTTCTTCCTCGGTATAGACCGGCTCGGACACGCCAAGGATTATCGGGAACACATCATGTCGGCAGTTCGGTTCGCTGATGAGCGGCTTGATTATCCGCTCATACTGTTCCTGCGTGTACTGCCGCCCCTGGTATATTGCATGGGACGGACGCGAACCGGAGTGCGCCGACATCTCCCAGCCGTCCGCGCCCAGCTCCTCGCCGTTCTCCTCGGATATCCGGTGCGTGACATGCGCCACGCTGGTAAGCAGCGCCCGGCGCGCCGCGACCTCGATACGGTCAGAGCGACCGCTCTCATAATCTATCGTGCGCACGCCGCTTGCCGCCAGCTTACTGCAAGCCTGCCGAATCGCGGTCATGTAGTCTGTTGCGCCGGTCGTGACTTTCATGTGCGCTGAATCCATTTCCCGGCGGTACATGTCCGTCATGGAAAGGTAATACACGCGCCCCAGGAAGTCATGATCAGCGAAGCCCATCGTATTTGTGAGATTTTCGCATTTCCAGGAGGTTTCCTTTATCTGCGCGGAAATCAGCTTCTGAAGCTGCGTGTTTTCTTCCAGAGGAATCGCCGCTCCCTTGTCAGCCCCGAGCATTTTGCGGTCGAACTCGTCGGACTGCGCCGCAGCTTCCCGAATAAGCCGGTTGATCTCCGCTGCTGAACTGCCGTTGATCTCAGCGATTTTCGCGGCTATCTCATCGGTTGACAGTCCCAGGCTCCGCGCACGGTACAGCTGGTATTCAGCCGTGTCGGTTATCTCCGCGCCCTTTGCAATGCGCCGGGCTATGTCCCGCAGGATAAACTCAGAGAGCTGTTCGTACAGATCTGTGAGATCCTGCGGCAGGTTCTGAAGCTGTTTGGGAGTGAGCATTTACTCACCCCCGAACAATTCAGTCATGGGCGGCATCATTTCTAAAGCCTTTTCATTCGGGACACCAAAGTACCAAGAAACCAGCAATTCCGGCTTGAGTATTCCAGACTGAACCATCTGGAAACGACGATTATATTCAGTGCCAGTATCCTCAAACACGGAATCGCCGAACTCTATCGCACACTCGCCGTCCTCACAGTCAACGCCGTAAAATCTTGCCAGCGTGACGATTATCTGACTGAGCGACTGGAGCACCGGGCGGAGCTGCCGCTGAATCTGGCAGACCGTATTGTATGTAGTCCTGTCCTCGGAAAGCACCTGCGTTGCTGTGACAAGTCCTTTCTGCGTATCGAACGAGAACGTCCCGGAGCTGACGCCTATCTGTGTTTCGTAGAACCGCAGTTCCTTGTTTATCTTGGCGCTGTGTTCAGTTTCGCGGATCTGCGGAGCGTAAGCCATTATCTGCTGCTCCACCGTGGATTCTCCATCACCCTTGAAACCCACAAAATAATCGTCCGGAATGCCCTCGTTCCCACGGAGCACGGTGCTGTCCGCAAAGACTTTCGCAGACATCTTCCTGAATTCCGCGCAGTACTCGGAATGCGCCTCGTCTATTTCATGCAGCGTGCCGAGGGAATTCGCGAAAATTCCTATCGGCAGTTCGCTGTCGAGGTCGATGTTGTTTGCGTATGGCGTGCGGAAAGTCGCTATCATCGGAATGTCCGAGGGAATGCGCCCCTCCGGAAGAAGCACAGCCCACTTCGGTATCTCGGAAAGCTCTACCGTGCGTTTCGTTCCGTAGAGATACGCCGTGTTCCGGACGATATGCACCCCGTTCTGGAATATGTGATGTTCCCGGCGCTCGTACACCTTGCCTTTGTAGCGGATACGCTCGAAAAAATTTCCCGGCGCACCCATCTTCCGAAGTGACGTTCCATCACCAGGCGCCGGGGCGCATACGCCCGGATATTCTTCTCGGCAAGCTGCCGGACTACCGACATCTCCTTGCCGGAGTTGCAATATATAACGTACATTATTCCTCCTGCGATTTGCTGTTGATGAACTGCACCATAGCCTTGTACAGCTCCGGGTTCTCCTTTGCCATGGCGTCGAAGATATCTTCCTTGAAGCTTTCGAATGCCACGTTCTTGAGGTTCGCCGTCTTGATATCCGTGGAGTTTTTCAGACTTACCGCCCTGATCAGCGCCGTTGCCTTTTCGATAAGCTTCAGCGGGTCGGCTTCCTTCAGCGCGATCTCGTCCATCTGCTGGACTGCCTGGAGCACCTTGTGGGATATCAGCCGGGCTATTCCCTCGGTGGTGTCAAGCTGCGGGAACTTCTGCATTTCCTCGGTCAGAGCGCGCATATTCTCGCTTGCAAGGCGTATTTCCTGCACGCTGGCGTTCAGCCCCTGGGCGTACCTGCAGACCGCCGCTTCGGAAAGCGTGACGTTCGCCGTTTCCCGGACGAAGTCGCAGACATCGCGGTAGGTGTAATCCCCGAGGATCATCTGCTCAACGGCTTCCTTGATGTCCGACGGCAGCTTGTCGATCTTGCTGTGCTTACGTTTCATGGATTCACCGCCTTATGCAGGGGTCAGAAATCTTGCCATTGAGGAACGCAATGCCCTTGGCGGTCAGCTTGGCTTCCAGGCTGTGAAGTTCAGCGTCAGCCAGGTCAAGAACCTCGTTGTGGAACTCCACGTCACGGAGCTTGATGTATCCACCCTCGTTCAGGTAGTTCACGCAGTCTGCTATCTCCGGAGCGCTCACGTCGACCTCCAGACCGTATTCCAGCTCACGTATGCGGACGTATTTTGTCCGCAGTGTATTTATAGCCCGAAGCACCCGGGAATTGTTGTCGCAGAATTTCTCGCGGTGTACTCTTTCCATATCCATCTATAATCACCCTTTTTTTAAATCGTCTATCTTATTTTCGAGCCGGCTCATGGTGCGTATAAAATCTGCATTACGCACGGTATTTTCCTTGAGAAAATCAATGTTGCTTTCGATTTTCTCAATGGATTTTTTCAGCTCGTTAAGCTCGGATTTGCTGGCGTACTTTTCGTCGGCGCTTTCAAGCTTGTCTTTGAGTTCATCGACATCGGAGCGGCTTGCGCGGCTGGCAAGCTTGTTTTTAAGCTCCTCTACATCGGAGCGCCTCGCACGGCTGTCCAGCTTGTCGAAGCTGCGTTTGAGGAAGAATGTTATCGCGCCCATGCCGACGGTAAGTATCATATTATAGATTGTGTCGAAATCCACGGTATCACCTCTTTAAAATGTTATTTTTGCTACGCATATTATACTATAAAAATGTATCTTTGTAAAAAGTGAAATCACACAGCGAAACCATAAAAAAACGGCTCACCGCTTTTGCGATGAGCCATAAATCACTTTGAAAGCCGCCTTATCTCTGACACCGGAAGCTCCAGTTCCCGTGCTATCTGTTCCGGAGTGTCGCCGTTCTGCCGCCTTTCCCGGATATATGTTGCGATTTCCGGTGCCGACACCAGCGACCGCGCTTTCGGTATCCAAATCTGTGAACCGCCGAACGTATCCACCAGAGCCTGGTAGTTCTCCAGCCCGATGATGTCCGCCACCTCCTGCTGATCTGCATTAAGGTGGCTCTTCTTTACCAGCATTGCCAGTCCCATTTTTACTGCTCCTTTTCAGTTTGTTCTGCTCCGAGCGGAGTATCCGCTTCAGCAGCTCAATTATCTGCAAACCCTCTGACCGTGTGACATTAAAGAATATGTCCCTGTCCGGACGTATCTCCCTGCCGGTCACTTTTGAGATTACGCCCCGCAGCCGTTCCCGGGGCTTTATCTCCGACGGGGAAATATCCGCAATACGATACATCAGCTTAAAGCACAAGCTTTTCTGCTCTTCGGTGACGAGCTCCGGTTTCGGCGCGACCTGCGAGCGGTATTCCTCCAGGTGTTTGATGATGAAATCCGCCTGCTGCTCAGTCAGTTCCGAGATGTGGTCTTTCAGGGAAAACTGCTTTATCCACAGGTGGAGATTATCGTCGTTCCCGGCGCTTCGGTCGAGAAGTCCGGCGGCAGCGCCGAGGGCATATATCCGCCGGATCTGTTCCTTGGTTGCCATCAGGTCACCGCGATTTTGGTGGAGCTGTCTACCGCAACGCCGAGATCTATGCAGCGGAGCAGCCGTGCGTCGTCCGCGCCGGACATCTCCGCAATGCGCCGGAATGTCTGCCAGACCACCGCTTCTGCATACAGGTAAGCGTAATCGCTTGCGTCCTGCTCCGAAAATCCACCGATCTTCACGAGGTTGTCCCGGTCAGTTTCGAACTTCGCGCCCTTGAGCTTCTTCGCCAGCGCCGCCTTTGCCTTGTCGTCGCAGGGAAGCTGCGCGATTATCTCCTCCGGTGTGGATTTGGTGTAATTCCCGGTGTACATGCCAATGAGCATGCGCTCTATGTCCTTGCTCTTCGGCTTGACTTCGGTCTTGACGGCTTCCTCAAAGATATCCGGGAACATCGCTCCCAGCGTTTCTTTAAGGTAATGCGGATACACTATCGTCAGCGCCTGCGCCTCGGTGTAGGTGACTGCCGCCTGGGAATCCGGATCGGCGTACACCGTGGACTTGAACTTGGTGTCCAGGACATCATCGCCGCCGCGTTCCAGGAAGTAAGCTTCAAGCTGCTTCTTACGGTCGCTGAGTTTCGCGATGTCCGCTTTTATCTGGCTGAGCTCCCGCACCTTGTCAACGATATCACTCATCTGCAGTTACCTCCTGATACAGCTTTGTGGCGCACAGAGGGCAGCAGTAGATGTCGCCGAACTGCTTCACCTTTTCCGCGCCGCCGCAGAACCGGCAGGTGTCGATGTGCCTGGTAATGATGAGTTTACCGTCCCCGGAAGCGGTAAGGTCTACCGCAGTTCCGGCGTCAAGGTCGAGGTGCGCCGCCATGTCCCTGGGTATCGTCAGCCCGCGGGACTTGGTAAGCTTCTTGAATTTCTTGTCCATAAAATCCTCCTTAAACACTGTTTAAATCACTTGTTCCAGGGCTTCTTCCCACCGTAATACAGCAGTGCCGCCCTGTCCTGGACTTCTTCCGGCTTGCTCCGCAGCAGTTCGTCATGCTTCCGGTCGGAAAGCTCCCTCTGGGCGTAGGTGCAGAAGAACGTGCACCGGCATTTTTGCTCGCATACCAGTTCCATGAGCAGATTACAGCGGTCTTTGCCGTGGTTGTAGTTGGCGCAGTCAGTCTTAGCCATTGTCGTCACCTCCTAACAGCGCCTGCATGTCCTCAAATCCCTGCCATGCTCCGGCTTTCCTGCGGGAATTCCCGCGGAACTCCACCGGGAAGCACCGCTCCAGGATACGATCATATGTCCTGGCGTACCGCATATCTGACGGGTGCTTCAGCTCCTCCAGCGTGAGATTTGTGGTGTATATCACCGGAAGTCCTACTCTGTAGCGGCTGTCCACGATGTTGTAGATCTGCTCCAGGGCGTAATCCGTGGAACGCTCGGCTCCGAGGTCGTCCAGGATAAGCAGGTCTATCGCTGCCATACGGCTGCACAGTTCGTCCGCGCCGCCGTCGATGAGCTTTACCAGGGACGTCATAACGACCGGTATTCCCTGCGCCAGCAGCTCGTTTGCGACGCACGCTGCCGTGTATGTTTTCCCGGTGCCGACGCCGCCGAACAGCAGCAGTCCGCGGTTATCCCGGCGCATCTGCGCGAATTTCTCGGCATACCTGTGGCACTTTGCAATGCTGCTGGCGTTATCCTCGGACTGGTCAGCGCCCGAAAATTTCACCGCTGCCAGGGTGGAGTCCATAAGCGACAGCCTCCGGAGTTCCGTGGAGCGTATAGCTGCCAGCGTGGCGGCAGTCTGCTTTTTCTCGTCCTCGATCTTCCGGAGCCTGCACTCGCAGGGCACCGGCACGATGATCTCCTCGCCGCTGACTTCAATGCGGCTGCGCTTCTTTCCACCACACTTTCCGCAGTGGAGCAGTCCGTCCTCGTCCGTGTAGTCGCCCTCCACCGGCGGGTCGTTCTGAATATGTACTGCCGCAAGAGACTTCACAAATTCCGCTCCGTTAATCCTGTCCATAGTCGTCAAACGGATTGCCGGACATCGGCGCTGCCGGAACCGGAGCCGGAACGCTGTCTGAATACTGTCCCTCGGCGACCTTTACAAGGTTTCCCGGCTGCATGATCCAGTCGAAGCTTGCCCGCCACTTGCGGTCATTACGTCCCCGTAAAAACGAACTCTGAGCGGCAGTGCGGAACACCTGCTCCAGATCGTAGCCGTCTTTCTGGGCTTTAATGATGGCGCGTTTGCGCTTATCCGTCAGCCTGGTAGCCGGAGGAAGCCCGGTGCATATCCTGTTAAAGCAGTCCAGAACCGCCTTGTAGTCGTGCGCGGGTGGGTTTTTCAGCTCTTTCAGGTACGTCTGGAGTTCCTTCCACTGGGAAGCGGTCAGCTCGATGTCCACCGAGCGGTCGTTCTCATAGTCGTAAATCTTGAATTTCATGCAATCACTCTCCTTTCTTCGTTAGTCCCTGCTCTGCGTTCGCACGGGCTTGCAACCGTTTCCGCTGCCGGAAGCCGCATTAGGGTGGGGGACGTAGCCCCCGAAAAGGAATTATTCGACCAATTCTATCGACTTGTTGTTCTTTATAAGGTGGGATTTAAGTCGGGAAAAGCTACCCCAGTACGGCAGATATATCGAGTACTTCGTCCTTTCTAATAACTTTTCCCGGACTGATTTCCGCATCTTTTTGATCTTGGCTTTCTCGGATTTTGTCAGTAAAGACCTCTTGGATTCATAATAGAAGCGACGACGAATCTCACAATCATCCTTTGACCATTCTCCCCTGATAAAACCATTGACGTACACTACAAAGCTAAACTTCTTTTTTTCGACCAGCTGTGCAACAATTGTTACCTTGTAGCCGTCAATTTCGAGTTCAACTCTACCGAAAGGCGGAACCAGCTTCTTTTCAACCTCTTTCCACTGCTCGTCAGTCATGACCATCACCCACTTCCAGGAACCTCTGTATCTCCGACTGCCGTTCTGCCCGTCCAATCGCCAGCCCCTTGCGAACGCCCTCATTGTATGAGCGGCACTGCACCAGTTTCCGGCAGCTCCTGCGCCCGAGCAGGTACCCGGAAACCGCGACGGCTGCCAGGGCTACCAGCAGGAATATCACCGCCAGCGCCCGGCAGGGCAGAAGTCCCAGCGAAAGCGCATTCGCAAGAGCCATGACTACCACGCCGCAGAAAAATGCAAGTCCGTATTCGTATCTCATCTGAAAAGCTCCTTTCTTATCACCTTAATATTTCCGCTGTACTTGTGCTCCAGTATCAGTTCGTCCGGGGTGTCCTTGCAGACGAGCCAGTTGTCGGGATTGAGCCACAGGGAAGCTATATACTCCCTCTGGCGGCGTGTGGGATTCTTTCCGTGCTTCATGACCGCACCACCTTTTCCGCGCCCTTGAGGTCAAGGTGCATCATCTTAGCCATGCGGACTATACCGTTAAAATCGTAGTCGCCGGAGTCAAAGGCGTTCCCGAACAGCCGTACTGCTCCACGAATACCCTCGGCGGTCTGGGCTACCTTGTAGAGCAGCGTCAGCTCCTGCTCCTTGCCCTCCAGCACCGGGAACAGCATTTTGATATCCTCCTGCTGCACATCTCCGGTGCTTATCTGCTGCCGCTGCCATGCGCGGTTCGCGACCTGGCGGTACTGTTCCCGGGACTTGCCCTCGATTTTCTCCCGTATCCCCTGATTGCCGACCAGGACAACGCCGAGGGTCTGGCGGCGTTCTGCGAAGAAATCCGCGAACGAGCGGAGCGCTTCGATGCTGCCGTAAGTGAGTAGCTGCGCTTCGTCCACTGCGACGACCATTCCGTCGTGGAGCTTCGCGGCAATGCTCATCCACAGGTCGTCCAGGGACTGAGTGACCGGCACGCCCAGGCTCAGAGCCAGCAGCTTGAGCACTGCCTTTGTGCTCTTGGTGCAGGAATTTATAGTGATCATCACGCTGTCGTGCGGGTGGTCTTCTATGTACTTGTGGAGCGCCTTGGTCTTGCCGACACCGGCGTCCCCGGTCACAAACGCGAAACCGCCCTTGAGCTGAGTGTTCCGCACGGTCTTGTAGACAAGCGTGGAGATCGAAGTGGGAGCGTACTCGACCTCGGTGTAGGTTTCGGAAGCCGCTTCCTTGTTCTCAAAGTAAGCGTAGATTTTTTCAAACTGGTTATCCCAGTTCCCGGCATAGTACCCCTTGCGTATCTGCGACAGCGCCGAGCCGGTTATCCCTATGCGTTCGCAGAGTTTTGCTTCGGAGATCCCCAGCTCTGCGGCGGTTGCCGCTATCTTTTCAAGGGCTTCCCGCTGCTTCGGCGTGAGCTCCCTTATCATTTTCTGTTCTGCCATGATGTCAGTCCTTTCTGCGGCTCGCCGCCGCTGCGTTTAACTTATCCAGAATATCAATGTTGACGGAGATCTCGCTGATATCTCCAAGCGCCGGGGATTTCTCCAGCTTCTCTTCGGAAAATACCGGAACGAATTTCGCAGGCTTTTTGAATACCATGTCCTTGCTGCCCTCGACGGAATTCTTGACCATTGCGGCGAAGATGTCGATACGCTTGTCTGCGTCCACACTGTCGAGTATCCCGCGACCATATTCCCGGACGAGCTTCTTGCTCTCGGCGATCTGCTTCTCAGCAGTGGCGATATCTTCCCGGTGGTTGGTAAGGTAGTCAACGAGGAGATCGTCGTCCAGATCCCACGTCCAGAGGTACTTGTCCGTAGCCATGTCATACACGCGCACGCTGCGGAGATCTGCCGGATCGTAGCGCACATACACCTTTTCGCCGATGTGGAGAACGGTGTCCGCGCCGCGATACCACAGCTTTTCTCCGGCGAAATTGATGTACACGCCGTTGCGGTTGACCGCCTGCGGTTTGCTTACGCGCTTCAGCAGCATTGAGAGATTTGCTTCGTCCGCTGTTCGGAATACGGTGTCCTGTATGCTGCTGTTCCAGACCTCGAACCGCCTCATTCCCTTGTAGCGGTGCTCCTTGCCGCCGTAGGGAGCGGCATTGAAACAGCCGTCAATGTAGGAGTCCAGCGCTATCCGTATCTGTTCTTCCTCTGGGATTATTCCGTGTTTTAGCTTGTACTTCAGGCTTTCCGGGCGTTCCAGAATCGTACCCCCGCAGAACGTGGGAATGCAGCGGGAAAACTGGTTCTTGAAAGTGCAGAACGTGCGCTCGATGGGCTTTGCCTTAGCGTTCCGGACAATAGCGTTGTGCATTTCGATTCCGAGAAACTGCAAGATGTTCGGCGGCAGAGGATCCTTGTTCCAGTCTTTCCGGCGGCGATGTCCTCGACCGCCGATGTCGCTTACGAGGAACTCGGAACCGTTGTCGAAGTAGACTGCCTTCGGAACTCCGCACCTCAGTATTCCATGCCGCAGCGCCAGTAGCGTGCTGTCGCCGGAGGGCGCGTATGTGAGATTCCAGCCCATCATTGCGCCGGACTTGGCGTCCAGGAACGCTGTGAGATACAGGCGGCGAACCTTGCCGTCCTTTCCTGCGGTGAAGAAATCAAATGTGTGGTTATCCGCTATCCAGACATCGTTTGCGTGGAGATCGTCGTAAAGTCGCTCGACATACGGCAGGCACTTGTCAGAGAATGCCTTGTCGCCGTTGCGGAAGTACATTCGCACCGCATACGGTATATCTTCGGCGCGGCGGCGGAACGTGCGTTCTGACGGCATATCCGGCAGGCTTTCCGGGTAATGCTCCTGCACCCAGTCCCGGGTAAATTTGTAGCAGCTCGTTATAGGCAGGCACTGCTGGTCGAGATAGAACCGGCTGAACGCGTTCAGCATGAACTCCGGAACGACGGTCGTTCCCTTGTTGCTGCCGCCGCGCTTGTCTATAAGCCCGGAGATGTCCGAGTTCCGGTAGGCTTTCAGCCTGCGGTAAAGAATATCCGTGCTTATTTCAAGGTCGGGGTATTTCAGCCGAGCCGCCTGAACGAACATCTCGTCGATCTCGCCCTTGCTGAACTGCTCGTAGCTGTCGCGGATAGTGAGCCAGTCCTTGATTATCCCTGTCCAGAGGTAAAGCTCGCTGCGCTGCTTATCTGTTAGGTCGTCCAGCGTAAGGCGTGTGCTTTCAGTCTTTAAAGGCGCTTTAATCGCTTTTTTAACCGGCTCTAAACCAAGCGAGCGGCGCTGTTGGTTCTCCCATTTCAGCTGTAAGTCCTGCGGCAGCGCTGTCAGCGGGATTATGTATTCGGTGCGGTTGTTCGCGGCGTTATCCTTTGTTTCGCCCATAAGCTTTAAGATCGATTTTAAGAGCCAGAACAAGGGCTTTTTTAAAGTCGGTAGGCAGACAGTTAATAAAAAACATAGAACAATGGGACATATGGTTTATTTCGGTAATCGTAAATCTTCGGTTTATGTGCGTTTTTATGATAAGGCAATACCGCACAAAGCTCACAAATTAGGAACTAAGCACGATTAGTAAACAAACCGGTTGCATAGTAAAATAAAAAATGGGATAATAAAAGTATGAATAAGCAGATAAGTTTATCGAGCCTGGAGGACGAACTGTCACAGGTACGGACGAAGAAAAAAGAATTTCTGGAGCAGATAGAGCGAATAGTTCCGTGGAACGAATGGACAGCAATGATAAAGCAGTGCTATTACAAAGGAGAGCGCGGGAATAAGCCATATGATCTGGAATTAATGCTGAGACTCTACCTGA